>Ga0208917_1001825_pt1 | contig 10472 bp, 12 predicted proteins | sample DEB08_DNA_10_FD_185500 | JGI IMG/M metagenome (GOLD analysis project Ga0208917, IMG submission 185500) | Aqueous microbial communities from the Delaware River and Bay under freshwater to marine salinity gradient to study organic matter... | ecosystem: Environmental > Aquatic > Marine > Coastal ...
CCTGTTGGCGCGTAAAAGGTCGGCCACGTTCCATAATCGGAAGATGGTGATGGTCAGCACGCCGACCAACAAAGGCGCGTCAATGATCGAAAGCCAGTATGAAGAAAGCGATCAGCGGCAATTCTTTGTGCCTTGCGAAGATTGTGGAACAGTGCAGACTTTGAAATGGGCAAACGTTAAATGGGAAAAAGATCGGCCAGAAACGGCTTGCTATGTTTGCGAGGCTTGCGGATCGGTCTGGGATGATCCAAAGCGCAATCGTTCTGTTCGCAAGGGTCAATGGGTCGCAACTGCGGATTTCAACGGCATTGCCGGTTTTCATATTAACGGCATTTACAGCCCTTGGACTGTATTGGCTGACGCGGTGCGCGATTTTCTTGTGGCAAAGAAATCAGCCGACACGCTGCGCGTTTTTGTGAATACATTTTTAGCCGAAACCTTTGAGGATAAAGGTGAGACTGTCGGGGAGATAGATTTTAGAGATCGTGAACAAGATTGGTCTGGCAACATCCCAGATGATATTGTTGTCATTACTGCTGGCATTGACGTGCAAGATAGTTATTTGGCTGTTGAGGTGGTCGGATGGGGGCGTGATGAGTGCAGTTTTAGTCTGGAATGGTTGACGCTATATGGCGACCCATCAACGCCGCATTTGTGGAATGACCTTGATAACATCCTAAAGGTGGCCTACACGACTGAAAGCGGTCGCCAGCTAGGTATTAGGGCAGCGTGCATAGATAGTGGAGGTCACTACACGCAAGCGGTCTATAACTTTGTCCGGCCACGCGAAGGTCGGCGCATTTTTGCAATTAAAGGTATGGGCGGGGAACAGCGTCCGCTGGTGTCCAGACCGACAAAAAACAACATTGGCAAGATAAAATTGTTCGCTGTCGGCACTTTTCCAATCAAGGAATTGATTTTTTCCAGATTGCGCGTACAATCTGAAGGTGCGGGCTATTGTCATTTTCCGGCGGGGCGTTCTGACGAGTATTATCAGCAATTAGCAAATTCTGAGAAAATTGTCACAAAGTATCAAAAAGGGTTCCCACGCCGCGATTTTGTCAAAACGCGCACAAGAAATGAGGCACTTGATTGCAGGGTTTACGCATATGCTGCACTGTGTATCTTGTCGCTGAATATAAATGCTGTTGCCGATAGGGTCGTTAATGCGCCGGAACCAGAAACACAACCAAAGCCGCAACAGCAAAACCCGCTTGCACGCCGCCCTAAACAGGGTGGCTTTGTCAATAGTTGGCGATAATGGCTAAAAAGTTTGCAGAGATCATTCGGCTTGAAAAGCCACCAATCCGGCGCAAAGGGCGTCACGCGAAAAACAAACGTCCAGTAAAACAATCATTCTTTACGCAGGGGGCGTGCCGTGGCAAATAGATTTGATATAGACCAAGCCCCAGACGGGCAGCAGCCGCAAAAGATCGTTATTGGCGATTATCTGCTTTGGAAACGCACCGATCTTGTGGATGATTATCCGCTTGCCGATTATTCTATGGAATACGTCGCACGCATTACCGGCGGCGGCGTTACTGAAATCAAGGTTGCGGCACAAGAGTTAAACGGCACATATGTCTTTGAGGTTGATAGCGCGACCAGCGCAACATTTGTCGCTGGCTTTTATCACTGGCAACTAGAGGTCACAAAGACCGCAACTGGCGACCGCGTTGTAATTGAGACCGGCACATTTACAGCCGTTGAAGATTTGGACGTAAATGGGGCTGACCCGCGCACGCACGCTGAAATAATGATCGGCAAGATTGAAAGCATCTTGCAAGGCAAGGCTGATGCTGACGTTTCTAGCTATAGCATCAACGGGCGGTCATTGACAAAAATGTCGTTCCAAGATTTGATCGAAGCGCGTGACTTTTACCGCAAAGAATATGTTAAGGAACGCCGCACAGAAGATGCGCGGAACGGCTATCGGTCAAGTCAAACCATCTTGGTGAGGTTTTAACTATGGGCATCTTTGACTTTTTCAAAGCGAAGCCCCAGCCACGCAAGGCGGTTCGGGCGTTTCACGGGGCTGACACTGGCCGACTATTCAGTGATTTTGTATCTAGCAGCCGGTCGGCGGACAGCGAAATTAAGCCATCATTGCGCGTTTTGCGGGATCGTTGCCGCGAAATCAGCCGTAATCATCCATATGCCAAAAGATATTTGCAGATTATGTCGACAAATGTGGTCGGCGCAAACGGCGTGCGGATACAAGTTCGCAAGCGCAATGACGACAATTCACTAGACAGCGTAGGCAATCGCATCATCGAACAAGCGTGGCAACAGTGGGGTCGGGCTGGTTTCTGCACTGTTGATGGCCGCGTATCTTGGGTGCAAGCGCAGCGTCTGTTTATGGAAACGCTGGCACGCGATGGCGAAGTGCTAATCCAAAAGATTAAGAACCCAGCCGGAAACCCGTTTGGCTTTTCGCTGAAGTTTCTTGAAGCCGATTATCTCGATGAGGGGTATGACGCACGATTGGCAAACGGCAATGAAGTGCGGATGGGCGTGGAGTTGGATCGGCGCACCGGCAAGCCGCTAAACTATTATTTGTTTGAAGATCATCCGCATCACGATCAAGGGTATGGCAGCAAGACAAAGCGTCATCACAAGATTGTTCCAGCCAGCGAGATTATTCATTGCTATTTGCAAGACCGCGCTGGGCAGACCCGTGGCGTGCCTTGGATGAGCAACGTTCTGACCCGCCTAAAGATGTTGGACGGGTATGAGGAAGCAACGCTTGTAAATGCGCGGGTTGCTGCGTCAAAGATGGGCTTTTTCACCAGCCCCGAAGGTGATGGCTTTGTTGGTGATGATTACGACAATAACGCGCCGATAATGTCAGCGGAGCCAGCCACGTTTACGCAGTTACCGGCTGGAATGTCATTCACCGCCTTCGACCCGCAAAACCCGACTGACAGCTTTGCGGAGTTTGAAAAGGGTATATTGCGCGGGATCGCGTCCGGTCTTGGCGTTTCATATGTATCGCTAGCAAACAACCTTGAAGGCGTTAGCTATTCGTCAATTCGGCAAGGCACAATCGAAGATCGCGACCATTTTAAGATGGTGCAGCAATTTATGATCGACCAGTTTATTGATCCCGTTTATCGCGCTTGGCTAGAGATGGCTATCACTGTTGGCCGCGTTAATCTGCCGATGGGAAAATATGACCTGTTTGCTGATCAAGTGATTTACCGGCCACGCGGCTTTGCGTGGGTTGACCCAGCCAAAGAGATCAACGCCAGCGTCACCGCACTGAATAACGGCATCGTCAGCTTGCAAGATGTGCATAGCCAATATGGCCGCGATACCGAAGAAATTTTTGAACAAATTAACCGCGAAGCGGAACTTGCTGATCGTTATGGCATTGATACCGCTTTCCAGCCGTTTGGCACAAAAGCACCAGTGCCAGCAATTGTTGAGGAAGGGGCTGAAGATGTCTGAAATTGAACCAATTGAAAATAGCGATGAATTGGTGGATAATGCACCAATGGAAAACGAACAAACACATAATGAAGATCGGCTTGATCGCGGCGAGTTAGTATTTCGCGCACGCGCAGCGGATATGGTCGAAGAAGATGACCGCCGCGTCAGGATGTCGATTTCATCCGAAGAACCTGTCGAGCGTTCTTTCGGTTTAGAGGTTTTGCGTCATAGCGATGGCGCGGTAGATTTGTCAAGATTGGACAGCGGCCACGCGCCATTATTGCTGGATCACGATCTGACAAAGCAGATTGGCGTTATTGAACGTACCTATTTGGATCAAGCTGATCGCAAGTTGCGGTCAGTGGTTCGCTTTGGAAAAAGCGCACTGGCACAAGAGGTTTATCAAGACGTCAAGGACGGTATTCGAAGCAACGTCAGCATCGGATACCAAATCCGCGAAATGGAACAAAAGAATGAACGCGACGGGACGGTCGCTATTAGCTCGTGGGTTCCGTATGAAGCCAGCATTGTATCCGTTCCCGCTGACGCTGGTGTCGGCGTGAACCGCAAAGCTGAATTTGTTGAACCAGTGATTAAACAAAAGGAGACACCTAAAATGTCTGAAGTAAATCACGACGAAATCCGCGAAGCAGCCGCTGAAGCAGCCAAGCGCGATTTCCAAAAGAATGCCAGCGAGATCATCAATCTTGCTGTTAAACACAATCGGCGTGATCTAGCCGACAAAGCTATCGGCGAAGGACAGTCTGTTGCACAATTCCGCGCAACATTGCTGGACGCAATCGGCGAAGGTAAGCCACTTGAGCAGTCAGCCGGTGCGGTTGATATGTCAGCTAAAGAGCAGCGCGACTATTCATTTATCAAAGCTGTTCGCGGCTTGGTGAATGGCTCTGGGTTGCAGGGTCTTGAGCGTGAGGTTTCAGAAGAAATCGCAAAGCGCACTGGACGCGAAGCACGCGGCTTTTATGCACCAGACAGCTTCTGGGGCGGTCGTCGTGACCTGACTGTTGGCACAGCTACAGCCGGTGGTCACTTGGTCGGCACAGATCATCTTGGTGATCAGTTTGTTGACGCTCTGCGGTCACGCTTAGTGTTCAACGAGCTTGGCGCACGCTTTATGACTGGTCTGCGTGGCGATGTGGCTATTCCAAAGCTGGCAACCGGCGTATCTGCTGGTTTCGTGGCTGAGAACGGCGCAACATCTGAAGTCAACGCTGTGTTCTCACAAATTACGATGTCCCCGAAATCGCTTGGGGCGTTTACGGACGTATCGAGATTATTAATGATCCAGTCCGACCCTAGTGTAGAGCAGATTGTTCGTGATGACCTGTTGAACGCGATTGCACAGAAAATTGAAGATGTTGCAATCGAGGGCGGCGGTTCTAACGAGCCAACTGGCATTACTGGCACCGCCGGTATCGGTTCAGTTGCAATCGGCACAAACGGCGGCGCGATTGCTTGGGATGACATTGTTAACTTGGTTAAAGAAGTTGAAGTTGACAATGCCGCTATTAACGGCAACACGCTTGCTTATCTGACCAACCCAAAGGTTAAGTCGCTAATGGCTTCAACTGCAAAGGTTGCGTCAACAGATAGCGTTATGCTGTTAGATGCACCTTGGAACCAGCTTTATGGTTATAATCTTTCAATAACCAACAATGTTCCATCTGATCTGACCAAAGGCACTGGAACCGCACTTTCTGCAATGATCTTTGGTGACTTTAGCCAACTGATGATGGGCTTCTTTAGCACACCAGACGTTTTGGTTGATCCATATACAGCCGGTTCAACTGGCGCAGTACGCATCCGCGTAATGCAAGAGCTGGACATTGCTGTTCGTCACGCACAGTCATTCGCTGCGTGTCTCGACATTGATGCCTAACTAAACTGACGGGGCGGCGCAAGTCGCCCTGTCTTTCCCATAGGGGTCTAGTATGAAAATCAAATGTAAGCGGAATATTCTTATCGGCGGTAAAGCGCACGTTGTTGGCGATATTGTCGAGGTTACTGAAAACGTGGGGCTTGATCTGGTCAATACCGGCAAGGTTGAGGTTTATGAAGAAAAGCAAGGCATCACTGATCGGGCTATTGGCCTAACAAAGAAATCAGCGGCCAGCCTAGTTAAGCGGAACACAAAGAAAAAATGACAATCAAACTTGTTAAAATTACAACGCTCAAAGACTGCCAAGCGGGTTCAGTCGGGATTATGCTTGCCGGTGAAGATCACGATGTTCGTCAAGATGAGGCGAACAAGCTGATTGATCGCGGCTATGCAAAGCTATGGTCGGCCAAAGTGGCTAAAGTGGCTAAAGTGGACGCTGACTAATGGCAGTCGAAACCGCAGATGACCGCGCCATCTTTGTTGGCGTTGATGATTTCGGGGTTGCTGCGACTTACAACGCGACCACGATTAACGGCATCTTTGATAATGATTTCGTTGAGGTTGACGCTGGCGGGGGTGTTGGCTTTGCACTGCAACAGCCGCGATTTGTTTGCCGCACCGCAGACGTTAGCACCGCAGCCGAAGGCGATACTATCACGATCAACGCGGTGGCCTACACGATGCGGATTGTGCAGGACGACGGGACTGGTATGACCACGCTGGTATTGGAGAAACAATAGATGGCGCACGTTCGGCAGCAAATCCGCGACCAGATCGTGACGACGTTGACGGGACTGACCACGACCGGCAGCAACGTATTCCGCAGCCGTATCTTTCCGCTGGAACAGACAAAGTTGCCAGCACTATGTATTTTTACCAAGAGCGAAGCCACCGAATTTGATACAATTACGCTGGCGCGTTCGGTAAATCGGGTTTTAGACGTTGCCGTTGAGGCATATGTTATTGGGACAGCGAATTATGATAATGCGCTGGACACTATTGCGGTTGAGGTTGAGGAAGCTATTGCCGCTGATGTAACGCTTGGTGGCTTGGCAAAAGATGCACAAGTGACCGCGTTTGAGGCTGACTATTCGGGCGATGGCGAACAGCCAGTGGCCGTTGGTCGGTTTACTCTTTCGGTGCAATACCGCACCAAAGAAAATGACGTTGAAACTGCCGTTTAAGGAGATAAACCAATGGCGACTTTTAAGGGTAACGATGGTGTCGTACTTATCGGCACAGACGTAATGGCTGAAGTAATTTCATTTAGCGTGGACGAAACCGCAGAGGTGATTAGTGACACCGTTATGGGTGATGTGGCACAAACCTACAAGGCTAGCTTTAAGGACTTTACAGCTACCGTAGAATGTTATTTTGATGACACAGACACCGCACAGCAAGCAGTAACCGCTGGCGACACAATTGTACTTAAGCTGGGTATGGAAGGCAATACAACGGGCGACCACCTTCTCACCGGCTCAGCAATTGTTACCAGCCGGTCAATCGGTGTTTCATCTGATGGCATCAACACCGCCACTTATTCGCTGCAAGGCACCGGCGGCTTAACTGAAACTGTTGTTTAAGGGGTAAAAAATGGGCTTGGGAGAACAGATAGCGGCGCGGCGTGCGTTGCAACGTAACCGGATCGAGGTTTTTGAGTGGGGCGAAGATGGGCAACCTTTGGTTATTTATTCTGGCTCTATTACCGCTGGCGACATTGATAAGCTGCAAAGAAAGCACAAAGACTTTCTAAGCAATATGACAGTGACCGGAATGGTTGATCTGATTATTGCAAAAGCTGAAGATGTTGATGGCAAGCGTCTATTCACGCTAGAAGATAAAATGTATCTTATGAAAGAAAGCGTGACGACAATATCTGACATTGCTGGCCGTATGTTTGGCGATGTTGAAACTGTCGAGGATGCGGAAAAAAACTAAAAGACGATCCGCTGCGGCTGAATATGATGGCTTTGGCGGATCGTTTACACAAGACGCAAGCTGAAATTGAAGAATTGACGCTAACAGAACTGAATGAATGGTTCGCTTATTTCAAGGTGATAGACGATGGCAAATCAAAAACTTAACTTTGTTATCGCAGCCGTTGATAAGACCCAGAAAATATTTCGCGGTGTTGCGGCTGGTCTAGCTCGCGTTAAAAAGGCTGTTGTCAGCGTTCAAGGTGCGCTTGTCGCCTTGGGTGCTGCAACGGCACTTAAATTATTTGCAGATAAAATTGACGACCTTGCCAAAGCGTCTAGCCGCCTTGGTCTGACGGTTAATGAATTACAATCCTTACAATTTGCGGCCAGTCAAACGGGTGCGTCTGCCGAAGAACTTGAAAAAGGTCTGACGCGGTTCAATCGGTCTATCTCCGAAGCATCAACCGGCATTGGCACTGGCTTGCGGTCGTTTGAAGCGTTAGGCATCAAGGTAATGGATGCCGCTGGTAATCTGCGCCCCACTAATGAATTGTTAAATGAGGTTTCTGACCGGCTGCAAACAATCGAAGCACCGGCTGATCGCGTGCGGATTGCATTTGACCTATTTGGCCGTTCTGGTGTCAACCTTGTGAACACGTTGCAGAATGGTTCGGAAGAACTTAAAAATCTGCGTGAAGAATTTAATGCCTTTACGCTTGAACTTACACAAGATCAAGCAAACGCTGTTGAAGAAGCAAATGATCGTTTTGATCGTTTAGGGCAAACGCTATCATCTATTGGCAATAGATTGACATCATTTTTCTTGCCTAAACTAGCCGCTGTCGCTGATTTTTTGACGACCGGCTTTTTAAAGGTTCTTGTTTTTGTAACATCTGGCTTGCGTGATTTTTTAAATATGATCGTAGAGATCGGCAAAGAAGTCGGTGTGGAAATGGAAAAATTCACATTTGGCGAACAGTTAGAAAAAGATTTAAAAATTGTCATCTTCAATTCCGAAAATGCTGGCAAAGCAGTAATGGACGCGAATGGTCAAATTCGCCATTTGATCGGTAATGCTAGAGAAACAAAAAAGCCGTTAGATGTTATGGCTCAGGGTTTTGAACGTGTGAAAGAGGCCGTCGGTATGACTACCGGCAAAATCAGAGAAAGCACATCATCTTTGACTGAATACACAAAGGCAGCGCAAGACGTAACAAAAAATCTGCAAGACGCGGCAACACGCGGAGTTAAATCGCTTGAGGATTCACTTGTTGGCGTTATTGAAGGCACTATGAGCGCAAAAGATGCGTTTAAGTCAATGGCAAGGTCAATAATTAGCGACCTTATCCGCATTCAAATTCAGCAAAATATCACATCTAAAGTTAGCAGTTTTCTTTCCGGCCTTAATCTCTTTGGTGCTGGCGCAACGTCTGCCGGTGTACCGCCTTGGGTTTCTGGCTTACCAGCAAGGGCTAACGGCGGTCGTGTAACCGCTGGGCAGCCGCATTTGGTCGGTGAAAAAGGCGCGGAGTTGTTCGTTCCGTCGGGTCACGGCAAGATCGTGCCTAATGGTGGCGGTGCGGGCGGCAGTGTAGTTGTCAACCAGACAATCAACCTATCGGCTGGCGTGTCGCAAACAGTACGCGCTGAAGTGATGCAGATGATGCCGCAGATACAAGAGGCATCGAAAGCGGCTGTGCTTGACGCAAGGCGGCGCGGCGGTTCATTCAGTGCGGCATTCGGGTGATCTAAATGGCAATTTCATATCCACTAACATTTCCGACACAGACCGGCATCGCCAGCGTTAATTTGCACGCTATTAACAGCGTTGCAATTAGTCAAAGCCCATTCACTTACAAGCAGCAAGTAGTGGCGCACACAGGCCAACGCTGGGAAGCTGAGATAACTTTGCCGCCGATGCAGCGCGCCGATGCTGAGGTTTGGGTTGCGTTTTTGTTGTCTCTTAAAGGTATGCGCGGCACGTTCTTGATGGGCGACCCTAACTGCGCTACAGCACGCGGCAGCGCATCAACTGCGGCTGGTACGCCGGTTGTTAATGGCGCAGACCAGACCGGCGATAGCTTGACTGTGGACGGCTTGCCGGTTAGCGCAACTGGTTATCTTCTTGCTGGCGATTACATTCAGCTAGGCGGCGGCTCTAGCGCGACGCTGCACAAGGTTTTGACTAATGTAGACAGCAATGCGTCAGGACAGGCAACGCTTGATCTGTGGCCGCACATCCGCACAGCACCGGCAGATGACAGCGCGATCGTTGTTGCTAACGCGGTTGGTAATTTCCGGCTTTCCACAAATCAATCAGATTGGTCAATCAATAACGCCAGCTTTTATGGCATTACGTTTCCAGCCATCGAGGTTATCGTATGAGCCGCGAACTAACCCAAAGCATCATTGACAATCTTGAAGCGGCAGAGGTTCAGCCGCTTTTTGCTGTTGAACTATATCTAGACACGCAAACGCTCTATATGTGGACGGGCATCGGTGATTTAGTATTTGGTAACAATACATATATCGGAACAGGCCAGTTTCTTGAAATCAGTGAACTACAAGAAACCGCTGAAATATCGGCAAAGGGTGCGACTGTTAGCTTGTCTGGCATCCCGTCTGAGTTGATTTCGCTGGCTATCAGTGAGCCATATCAAGGCCGCAAATGCAAAATCCTATTTGGTTTGATTGATGCAGACCGGCAATTTCTAATGCTGGAAAATGGCAGTTATTTGCTGGCTGAAGATGGAAGCCGGATTGACGTGTCGCAGGGTGCAGTCACGCCTGTCGTAGAAGTGTTTAACGGCTATATTGACCAAATGACCATTATGGAAGGTGCTGAGACTAGCAGCATTGCAATATCGGTCGAAAGCCGTCTAATCGACTTGGAACGTGCGCGAATTTTCAGATACAACGATCAGAACCAAAAAGCCAGATATCCAAATGATCGCGGTTTTGAGTTTGTCGAAGATTTGCAAGATAAAAAATTCAACTGGGGGCGTGGGTGAGACTTGATGATTGGCCGGAAAGATTTGATGCCTTCATAGAAGAGTGGCGATATAGGCCATTTTGCTGGGCGCAATTTGATTGCATTAGGTTTGCGGATGAAGCGCATTATGTGCAGACAGGAAAACACATTTTTAATGATTGGTTTGGAACCTATACAACTGAATGGGGCGCATATCTAAATTACCATCGGCAGCTAAAGCGCAGCGGTC
>Ga0208917_1001835_pt1 | contig 10442 bp, 23 predicted proteins | sample DEB08_DNA_10_FD_185500 | JGI IMG/M metagenome (GOLD analysis project Ga0208917, IMG submission 185500) | Aqueous microbial communities from the Delaware River and Bay under freshwater to marine salinity gradient to study organic matter... | ecosystem: Environmental > Aquatic > Marine > Coastal ...
ATGTTCATCACCCAAAAAATGAGCCAGATTATTCATAATAACAAAAGGAAAACAAATGACTAAAGACGAAATACATGACAAAATGACAGATGTGCAAAATGACTTTATTAAAAAGTTAGCAGATCAAGTTATTCATTTATTAAAAATTGAAAAACAAACAATAGAACAATTAGACACATTATTAACACATGTTCAAAACATTGATAAAAGGTTAAAAATTGTAGAACAAGAAGAACAAATAGAAGAATTACAAAAAGAATTTGGAGGAACAAATGAGTGAACAATTATTACCAGCATGGCTGCCTGATTTTAATACAAAAAAAATTAATAAAAAAGAAGCAGCAGAAATGATGTATAAAAGTTTAGTAAAACATTGCAAAGCATATGGAATGAAACCTGATATTGAAGTATCAAAACCTCAATCATATCCAAATAAATTTACACATACTGAAAGTGAAATGGCTGGCAGTAATACAGATAACATACAAGTTATTTGGGAGTCAGGCCCATTTGATTGGGGTGTTGCCTATTCATTAGGTAGTCACCCAAAATCATATCGCTTTGGTAAAAACATACAGGATTGGTACTTAGAAACCCACTGGGGTTTTGATGTTATATTCTGTGATGTATAAAAAACACTTACTAATAGATTCAAGTCGACAGTTAAAACATATTAGTAAGTTAGTGTACCTAACAACCCGAGAGGTGTGGTAATATAGTAATATATTAGACTACCTAGTGGAGAAGCAAGATAAGTGATCGTGGGCTTGTTTGAGGGTACACATTAGTGGTTACTTGGTACAGTTTAGAAGTATACGCCAAAGTGCCACACAATTAGAACACAGTTTTTCCTCCTGAATGTTTTACTGTGTTCTTATGGGGAATATATAATAAGCGTTAGAGCTTAACGTATTCCCCAGCGTAACTTGACGAATTAAAAAAAATAAATACAATATTTAGTATGTCAGAAGCATTAGGTACACAATTTCATAATCAGCTCATTAAACAATTTGTAAATAGAAGATATGAATTAGGATATACTTTAGCACAAATGGATGATATACTAGGAGTAGCGAAAGGACTTGTATCAAAATGGGAAGTAGGAATGAGACGACCATCTGGTTTTCTATTCTGCTGTTGGGCAGATAGTTTAGGATGCGAACTAGAACTAAAAGAGAAAAAAGAATAAAAGTAGGAACATACTTTGATTCATTAAGTCCACCAGAAAAAGAAAAATACAAAGAAAAAAATAAACCACCTGGCTGTCAATGCACAGCAAATGATTTAATATTAAGCAATAGTATCTATTGGTACTGTGGTAAATGTAAGGAAATAAAATGACACATCATTTAAATAAACACCCAACTCAAAAACAAATAGGTGGAGATCATTATAAAAAATATAAAATACAACCAATAACTTTTATATTAGAAAATGAACTTGGTTTTTGTGAAGGCAATATTGTAAAATATATTTGCCGATATAAACAAAAAGGTAAAGAGCAAGATCTAAATAAAATTATTCATTATGTAGAACTATTAAAAAGTAAACACTATGATTAACTTAAAACCAAAAATAGATGTAGATTTTAATAACCCTTATGAAAGGAGAAGATGGTTTAATCAAAAAATATTTAAGTTTATGTATCATAAACTGCAACCAGAAATTCGTTGGGAATTTTATGACAGACTTATGGCAAACAAAATTCCTTACAAAGAAAAAGAAAAAATAATTAAATTAATGAGAATGGAAGAGAATGAAAAAAAACAAAAATACCAAAACAAAAAATCAGAAAGAAACTTCTCACCAAGGTCAATCTATGACATTATCAAAAAACCCAAGTAATCAATGGCTTGATATAATTAAACATGGTGTAGGTGAAAGACCATTAGGCATTGGTGGTACAGATGCTGCACGTATTGTAGAAGGTGATTGGAAAAACTTATACAATGAAAAACTAGGTTTTCAAGATCGTGAAGATCTATCTAATGTACTACCAGTTCAAATGGGAATACACACAGAATCATTTAATAGACAATGGTATAACAAGCAAACAGGATGTTATGTAAAACATACAGCAGATGTCATTGTAAATTGTAATCACAAATTTATGTTTGCAAGTCTTGATGGAATGGTAGAAAAAAATAATGAGCTTATGGTATGGGATGCAAAACATACCAATGCATTTATGAAACGAGATAAATTAGTAGAAAAATATTATCCTCAAATGCAACATTATATGTTAGTAACAGAATTAAAAAAAGCTGTATTATCAGTATTTTATGGTAACTTAAAATGGGAAGAAATTATTATTGAACAAGATAAAGAATTTCAATGGAGTTTACTCAAAGCAGAATTAATGTTCTGGAATATGTTTGAAAACAACGTTGAGCCACCTGATCATATGGATTGGGAAAATTTTACAAAGGAGAGTTATAATGAACATGGAAACATCACAATACCCATCATTAGCAGGGTACAAGAAGAAGGGAACGAGTCAAAAAGCAGCTAAAGAAATTAATAGATTTTCTAAAAGCATCAAAGTAAAAGCTCTACAAGTTCTTAAAAATAAAAAAGATTATGGAGCTACTGCAGATGAAGTAGCAAACTTATTAAGTATTAGTATCTTATCAGTAAGACCAAGATTTAGTGAACTATTAGCTCATGGTTGTATTGAAGAAACTAAAAAAACTAGAAAGAATGAATCTGGTAAACAAGCAACAGTATGGAGATATGTAAAAGATGTCGAATAATAATAAAAAGTATTGGGATCAACTTAAAAAAACAGATCCTAGATTTACTAAAAAAGTAAACAAAGGTTTTGGTGATATCACAACGATTGATCCAATGTCACAAATTATGAAAATGACCGAAGTATTTGGTCCAGTAGGTGAAGGTTGGAATTATACTTGTAATTACAATTATACTACTGATTTAGTTTTTGCTGAAGTATCTGTAGCTATACAAAAAAACAATGATCATTTCTGGAACTACTATGGGCCAGTGTGTTCAGTACAAAAACTATACAGAAAGACAGGTGCATTAGATGATGAAGCTCCAAAGAAAGCGATGACAGATGCACTAACAAAAGCTTTTAGTCACTTAGGTGTATCGGCTGATGTATTCTTAGGATTACATGATAACAGCAAATATGTAAGTGATCTAAAGAAAGAGATAGAAACAAAAGCTTCTATCGTCAACAAGGATAAAGTTAAACTTGTTGGTAACAACTAACGTGAAGGAGAATATATGATTAATATTGTAACACTTGTAGGTAGACTTGGTGGAGATCCAGAATTTAGAGATACTAAAGCAGGATCTCAATATGCAAAGCTTACTCTTGCTACTAACAAATTAATAAAACAAGGAGAAGAATACAAAGAAACAACAGAATGGCATAATGTTCTTGTATTTAATAAAGCTCTTGTTGGTATTGTAAGTAAGTCAGCTGCCAAAGGCACATTGATGTTTATTCAAGGAGCTATGCAAACAAGAACGTATGAAGTAGATGGACAAAGACGTTACACAACAGAAGTAGTTTGTGGTGGTTATGAACATACAATAAAAATATTATCGTCAAATCCTAAAAAACCTGATAATAATAATACTTCAGATGATACTCCATCTGAAGATATACCATTCTAATCTTTCTTTCCTTTCAATTAGGATGGTTTGAGCAAAGCGAGGATAGTTTGTTGTTTTCACCTCGCTTTGTTCGTTGATTAATTCTGATTACTATGTAACTTACACTTATGATTATAAGTGAAGATGAAGTTCAAGCTGTAATGAAAAAACTGTATCAAATTATTGATCATGATTTTATTATCGTTAATGGATTAACAGCAACACAAACAGCATTAATATCTATTGCAATTAACTTGTCAGATGTATTTGAAAATAGTAAAACTACTGAAAAAATATTACAACATGCATTAGCAGAATTGGAGAAAGATAGATATGTTATTAAAGGAAACAAACTTAATTGAACAAACAAAAGATAGAATAAAAAAACACGAAGGTTATTCTAATACAGTTTACAAAGACACCAGAGGATTTCGCACCATAGGTTATGGTCATTTATGTTATGATGACGAAGGTTGGATTGATGGAAAGGTTTACAAGAAAGAAGTTTTAGAAAAACAATTTGATGTAGATTTTAAAATAGCATGTGATCATGCAGAAAAAATTTATCTTCAAGGTAATGTTACAATGAATCCAAAAGCTTTAACTATTTTAACTGAAATGGTTTTTCAGCTTGGGTATAATGGAGTAAAAAAATTTAAAAAAATGTTAACAGCAATCTATCAAGAAAAATTTGATATTGCAGCTAATGAAATGTTGGACAGTTTATGGAACAAACAAACACCAAAAAGATCAAAAAATCTATCAGACCTTATGAGAAAGATAGAAAAAGAAAAAGTTGTTACACCTGTAGAAGAGAGTATCTAACAGATTTAATGTGTCCAAAAATACCAGCTGGTCATCATTATGATGATCTAACAGAATGGTATTGTTTAAAATGTTATAATAAAAAGTTTAATGGCTAGACATGGTAGTGACCTCTTATGTTTTACACAGCACTACTAATACAATGCTTTAGGTTTGTCTTTTCCTATAAAATTGTATTGCGGTCATTAAAAAGGGGGTAATGTAAGCAAACGCATTATCCCCCTATTTTTTAGCTCTCAGAGCAAAGTTTTAATTCTCAGGTACAATCACCCTAGAAAGGTCTTATTTGTCCTTCTGTGTCCAATTTTGAGCTATTTTTTCTCCACTTCTACCAGCAATATACCCTCCAACACCTATTGTGAGCAGATTCCACATCTGATCAGGTATATTTAGCTCTATAGAAGTACCAAAGAAAGCATTAGCAAATGGAGCTATGATATGATTATTAGCTATAACAATGATACAGATCCACATTAAAGCTGGTCGCCATGTAGCTGTTAACCAATGTTTAGAAGAAGCTTCAGCTTGTATAATTTTAGACTTAGCAATTAGTTCTTCATGATCGCCATTGACTAACTGTGTATTTAATTCATGCTTAAGCTTTTCTTTTAGATCTTTATCAGGCACAGCTTTATCAACTATACCACCAATCATTTTAGCTAATGGACCAACAGCTGCTAGTGCTTGTATCATATAATATTACTAATAATAATAATAACAATAATAGCTGCCACACCATAAGCAAACATCTTTCCATTTTTAGAAAGACTATTCCACCATTTAGTTAATTTATCCATATTGTTTCTCCAATCTATCCATTGATATAAATTTACTTTCTTGAATATGATTATCCCAAATACCTAATTCGGTTATATTCCAAGACCATCCATTCATATTAAGTTTAGCATATTCTTCTATATGACCATAGGGTAAAGAACAACCGACATTTACTACTCTTACCCACTTATTGTAGCCAATCTTTGTTGACTTCCAATCTCTAGCTTTATGAGTATGCCCAAAAACTAGATCATGTATACTATCATTAGCAATCTGAACTTCAGCATTTTTACCACCATACTCTTTACCCATAATATTAAGAGGAGCATGAACAAAAGCTACACCACCAACATATTTAAATTCTCCATATTCTGATACTGTCCATCCATATTTATAAAAACTATCATATAATTCTTTCTTCATCATGCCTTGTATCTCTGGTATTCTTTCTTCAAATCTATGTACTCTTATCTCATGATTACCCATACAAAAATGATGAGGAATATCTCCAACATATTTATTTAAAATAGATAATGCATTACGCATTGATTCTATATCAATCATAAATGCATCTTTTAATTTACCTTGTTGAGTATCATTCTTTTGAAAAAACGAAAGACTATCAAAACTTCCACAATCACCTATATGAACTACATAGTCAGGTGAGTTATCTTTTATATATTTACCAATCCATTCAAATCTATCTTGTGATAGATGAGGACTATCATGAGTGTCACCAATAACGAGGACTTTGTGTCCTTGAAAATACATGGACTATTTATAGGTTAAAATCTTAAGTGTTGTCCAGACAATAGTTACAATTACTCCTATGAACGCTACAGCTTTAATAGCTCCTTTTCCTGTAGCTAGTTCTTGTTTAAGTTTAATTATCTCTGCTCTATTTTCCTTAACTTCATCTTTAATTTCATTTAAAGTAAGCTGCAATAATTTTAAATCATCAGACATTTGCAGATCCTAATGGTAAACATTTCATAATTAAACTAGAGTTTCTTTGAATTAAATCTTCATTTGAATAAGCAACAATATTATCTATGACAACATTACATTCTTCATAAGAATTAAATCTAGCTGGAACTTCTGTTTTAAAACACATATCTAAATTTTGTTCACCAACACTTAATAAACATAGAATAACTGATATATGCCACATTTAACAATTCCATTTTCTAAGTGATTTATTAATTCTTGAATTAGGATCTTTAGCTGTCTTTGCAGAAGTTAATTTCTTTTTCATACCTTTCATTCTAGCACAAAAAGATATTCTTCTCTTAGAAGCTTTAGATCCTTTTTTTAATTTAGATGGTTTAGTAGTAACAGCTGTTTTTAATTTACTGCCTGGATTAGCTCTTCTATAAGAAGCAACGCCTTTTTTATTTAAACCACCAGAAGGACTTTTACCTTCTTTACGCTGCCAAGCAGGACTAGCCATTACTCTCTGTAATCTCCATCAAGCTCAAGTCTAATACTTTTAATTTTATATTTTAACTCAAGTAATTCTTGTTTAATTTGAATAACGTTTTGATTTTGTTGTACTGTAACAACATCATCTTTGAGTAATTCAAACTCATTATAAAGTTTACCCACAAAAAAAACATTCCCAATAAGAGTACCAAGCAAACCCATTAGGATAACAATATTTTTTATATTTAATTCTACTTGAGCCACTATGCACCACAGCTCTCACATTCATCAGGACACTTACAATCTGCTTTTGTTGTTGCTCCACAATCAGGACAAGGATTAATCATGCCAATACTTCCATTAGTGTTAATGATGAGTCACTATCTCCACTACCATTCATAGAAACATTATTTGATTGTCTGTTTCTAACTTGTATTTTGTAAGTTAATTGACTTGTTGAATTAGGACTATCTAAAACTGTCATTGGAACACAGCTTAATACTTGGTCATCATTTGTTTGATAATTTACATTAATTAATACAGAAACTTCTGTACTATCTCTTAATATTCTTAACGAAACAGCGTCACCATCACTTGCAGAACAAATTATACCAGCAATATTTGCGATTGCTAAAATTTTAGAAGAAGCTGATGTAGGTGTTATATTTAATGACAAATTATTACAATCTACAAAAGAAGTTGAATTTGTTGCTGTTTCTGTTTTTGTAGTTGTTTGTACTACTTGACCAATTTTTGCACCATAATTACTTGTAGGCAAAGTACCTGTAACTCCTTGTGCTAAATTTAAAAATGTCTGTGCCATTATGGTTTACTCCAAATTGAATGTGTTAATTTTCCGTCACTATCTCTTGCTAATAATAAATCATAAGCATCTTCATCAGTATGATTAGACGGAATGTCTCGTAAAGATTGACGCCAAGTTTTTATATTGTCTGGCATTGTTACATCAGAGTTAGCAAGGTAATCTGTTTCAATTAATTTTTCTAATCTTATTTTTTTAATTTGTTTTAATTTTAAACTTGGTAAATTATTTTGATATTCTGTTTGCAAAGCATTATATTCTGTAATTTCATCAGCAGTCATATCAACTAAAACACCATTAATACTTTGTTTCATTATGTTATTACTCCGTACATTCTAATTTTATATGAGTTTACATTGCCACTATTGAAGTAAACTTTAATTCCTGTAAACGCTGTTGTGTTGTAATTATTTGAAGATACATAAAAATGAGCAGCTTGAACGGAATCAGCATCGTAACTTCTATAAGTACCTCTACCAACTATATAATGCATTGTAGCATTACCATCTACAGTACCAGGTCTGTAAATATCAAATAATGCTCTAACTCCATGTTCACCATTTCCTGTTTGAATATTATGAGTAAGAACACCATGGTCTGTTGCACCTCCACTGCTCACAGAATATTCATCTGTAGTTCCTTGTCTTAATTCTAATCCAGTATATGTATAACCACCACTTTGGTCAGAGCTATCGCTTTTTCTCCATTTATATCTCATTTCTACATTACCACTTGCAGGTAACATATAGTCAACCATCATCATGTAACGAGTATAGGTATCACTAAAAACATTATCAAAAACAACATTTGCTACATCTACAGTACCAGATTGAGAGCCTACAGAAACAAAAGCACCACTAGGTAAATATTGTTTCTCTACATATTTAAGATTACCACTATCGCTAGCATCGGACACCAAAAACTTGTCAGTATCAGCTAAAGACGTAATTGCCGTTTGACCTGTGATTGCTGTTATATCTAAATGTTCATCAGAGATACTATCGTCAGCTATCTTACTTCCATTGACACTATCTGCACCAAGTTTAGCTGTCGTTATGGAACTGTCGGACACTGTTGTTAGTAGTCCAACTCCATAATGGCGAATACCATTACATACTGAACTACCACTAGGAGTAAAATCAAAAGTAACTGTAGAGCCACTAACAGTATAGTTGCCAGATTGTATTACACCATCAATTTGAATTTGTAATGCGTCTGCACTTACTGGAACAAAAGCTACTGAGTTTTGTGTTAGGTTAAATGTTGCGTCACTTCCATTGAATGATAAATTATCTAAAGTAGATATGTTATCTATTTGGTCTATTCCTCTGCCTATGTAACTCATTCGCTATCCTTTATTTCTTGTACTTTTGTTTCAAGAACATCTTTAGCTATTGGCGTAGTTCCATTTAACCACTCAATACTATCAATGTCTTGTTCTTGAAACCTAAACTCTGCGTTTTCATTAATAGATTTTATTGCTCTAAATAAATAATTGTCTTTCATTATGCACCTATCTCTATCAATGTTATTGTTTTGTTATATTCGTTACTGCCACCAGCAATAAATTCTATTCCTGTTGTTGCTGGCTCATTTTTTGCACCTACACTATAGGTAATTTCATTTGTAGTATTTGGAGAGTCTAAATATATAATATTTAAATTGTCTTGAAATATCATATCCATACCAGAATTTTCTGGTCTATTATGTTGTGTATGTGTTGAAAATATTTCAGTTTCACTTATGCCACTATGATTTCTAAACAATTTCCATTTTGCACCAGCATAAGTAACACTAGCATTATTACTATCTACTCCATATTCACCAGAAACCATTATTAAAACTTTTGATGTAGAAGCAGAGCAAGTAATAGTATCTTCTAATCCTACACCAGAAAAATTACCACTTGATACAGTTGTTCTGCTGTTATGAGTAATGCTTTGTGTTTGTAAAACTTTACCACCACCAGCACCAGAAACACTACCAGTAAAAGCAAAGTCTTGACTTAAATCAATTCCATTAGGTTTAAGTGTTGTAAAAGGCATTATTCACTCTCCTTTGGATATTTTGTTTTGATTGCTTGGACATTTGTTTTCCATGCTTCTAATCCTTTTTCTGTAATAAATTCTATTTGCGAAGCTATACTTCCATATTCTTTTTGTCTGTTAGCTACAGCGATTGCATTGTTTTCTAAGGTTGTTGCTTGGGAAGATAAAGCGTCTAGTTGCTCTAAAGTTGGTTTTGCTTTTCCTAAACTTTCTTCATTCCAATAAGTAATAGTAATAGTTCCGTTATCATTTTCAAAACTTACTTCTTCTCTAAGTTTAAAATCTTTTTCTAAATATGCTTTAATTTTATAATAAATACTCATAATAATTTAAACCCCTCAAAATAAGAAAATCTTTCATGTGTATATAATGATTGGTTGCTTCCAGAATTTTGCATACCTCTTGCTCTAAAATAATCACCAGCACTTGCGTCTACTATAAGACTTACAGCTACAGTTCCATTATCATCATGATAATGTCTTGCTTCTGCAATAGCTGTAGTGTTTTTAAAAATATTCACGTCAAACTGATTAAAGTTATCACTTGTATTCATCTTTAACTGTGCATGAATAAAATATTTTCCATCTTCCCCTGTTGGCACAGTAAATCTTCCATTTGATGTATCGTAAGCACTATCTGTATCAATTATTTCGTTAGTAAATGTAATAAAAGTATCTGCACCAGTTCCTAAGGTTGGTGAACTACCTAAACCTGCTCTAAAAATAGGAGTATTATCTCCACCTACAGTAGCACTACCACCTAAAGAAACTGCCGAGCCATTTAATGTAATACTAGAGTTAACAAGCATGTCATTGGTTACTGTTCCGATTGCTGGAGTAACAGTTTGAAATGTTCTGCCTACATATAAGATCTCTACTCTATCATTATTAAGAGTACCACCAAGAGTAAGTGTTGTTCCACTT
>Ga0208917_1001840_pt1 | contig 10417 bp, 7 predicted proteins | sample DEB08_DNA_10_FD_185500 | JGI IMG/M metagenome (GOLD analysis project Ga0208917, IMG submission 185500) | Aqueous microbial communities from the Delaware River and Bay under freshwater to marine salinity gradient to study organic matter... | ecosystem: Environmental > Aquatic > Marine > Coastal ...
GGAAGTAATGTTGTATCAACTGATAACACATTAGAGTTAACAAATAAGACTATAAACGGTTCTTCTAATACAATATCTAACATCGCTAATTCTTCACTTACAAATAGTACATTTACTATTCAAGGTAGTGACTCATCAACAGATGCAGTTGCTCTTGGTGAAACATTAGTAATTGCGAATGGTGAAGGTATCCAAACAGCGATTGCTTCAAATACATTGACAATCACTGGAGAAGACGCAACAACTTCTAACAAAGGTATCGCTTCATTTAGTGCTGACAACTTTACAGTAACTTCTGGAGCAGTAACAGTTACTACGATTGACGGCGGAACATTTTAATTAGTCGTCAATTAAGGGATTTTTGAGATGGCGACAATTATAAAGCTAAAACGAGGTACAACTACACCTACGACAAGTGATTTGTCAAATGGTGAAGTTGGTATAGATACTTCTAATCAAAAGTTTTATATAAATGATAACGGAACTATAAAAGAAATTGGTGGAAGTGCTGCAGCTGCTGCTACCAATTCTTTTACTACTTTCAACTTAAATGATTCAACTAACGTTGTCGCTGATTCTTCAACTGATACCTTAAATTTAGATTCATCTGGTTTAATTAGTATTACTGGTGATGCCTCTACTGACACAATTACAGTTGGTACGGTATCATCATCTGCAATACCGTTTTTAAAGGCAGATGGATCAAGTTCAAATATTGATCTACAAACATCAGGTACAATTGGTGATGTTATAAGTAATCTACACATACCATTTACAAAATCAGATGGTAGTAGTGTAACAACATTGGTGGTAGCATAAGATGGCAGTTAAAACTCCAGTTAAAGCAACATTTACAGGTAGTGATGTAACAGGTCTTGCCGAATATCAAGCAGCCGATTTTATCGGTGTTGTTGATGGTGGTACAGGTGCAACAACCTTTACTGCTGGTATTTTAACAGCAGATGGTACAAACGCATTTAGTACAGTTTCAGCACCATCTGGTACAATTGTTGGTACAAGTGATACTCAAACACTTACTAACAAAACAATTAATAGTGCTTCTAATACAATTACAATTACTGAATCAAATATTTCTGATTTGGGTTCTTACATAACAGCAAGTTCTACTGATACACTTACAAACAAATCAATTAATTTAACAAATAATACATTAAGTGGAACAACAGCTGAATTTAATAGTGCTTTAAGTGATGGCTCATTTACTACACTAGCGGGTACAGAAACATTAACGAACAAAACAATTGATACAGCAAACAACACGATAACAATTGTTGAAGCGGATATTTCTGATTTAGGTTCTTATATAACAGCATCATCTACTGATACATTAACTAACAAAACAATTAATGGTTCTCAATTAGTTGATGGTACAGTTGCTAATGCTAAATTAATTAATTCTTCAATTACAGTAACAGATGGTACAACATCTACTGCTACATCATTAGGTGGTACAATTACTTTCTCTGGTACAGCAAATGAAGTTGAAGTTGGTGAAAGTTCAGGTACAATCACAGTTGGTTTGCCAAATGATGTTACAATAGGAAATAATTTAACTGTATCAGGTAATTTAACAGTTAGTGGTACTACAACAACTGTTAATACAGAAACTATTAATCTTGCTGATAATACAATTACATTAAATAGTAATGAAACAGGCACACCATCGCAAGATGGAGGTATTGAAATTGAACGAGGTACTTCTACAAATAAAACTTTAATATGGAATGAAACAACAGATAAGTGGACTATTGGTTCAGAAACATTTGTTGCTGGAACATTTGAAGGTGATTTAACTGGAAATGTAACCGGTAACGTAACAGGTGATGTTACAGGAAATGCTGATACTGCAACCACATTAGAAACAGCAAGAAATATTGCTGGTCAATCGTTTGATGGTAGCGCTGATATAACTATTGCTTCTACAGACTTATCAGATACTTCAAGTATAACATTAAATTCAGCGACACAAACTTTAACAAATAAAACAATTAATAGTGCATCGAATACAATTACGATTACAGAATCAGATATTTCAGATTTAGGTTCATATATTACAGCATCATCAACAGATACATTAACGAATAAGTCAGGTAATATATCACAATGGACAAATGATAGTGGTTACTTAACTTCATTTACTGAAACAAATGATTTAACAGCAGCAGTGACTTGGGCTAACGTACCCAATGCTAACATTACAGAATCAAGTGTAACACAACACGAGGCTGCATTAAGTATTACTGAATCACAAATTTCTGATTTAGGTTCTTACATAACAGCTTCAAGTACAAATACTTTAACTAATAAGTCAATTAGTTTAACAAATAACACATTAACTGGTACTACAGCAGAATTTAATAGTGCATTAAGTGATGGTTCGTTTGCTACATTGGCTGGTACTGAAACATTAACTAATAAGACTTTAACAAGTCCAGTAATTTCTACAATTTCAAACACTGGTACTTTAACTTTACCAACAAGTACAGGTACAATTGCTTTAACAAGTGATATTACTACAACTACAATTAACAACAATGCTGATAATAGAATTATAACAGGAAGTGCTACGGCTAATACCTTAGAAGCAGAAAGTACTTTTACATTTGATGGTACTGACGTATTCATACCTCAATACATTACACACGATGGTGATACTGATACTAAATTTGGCTTTGGAGGCGCAAACTATTTTCAAATTCAAATTGGTGGATTTGGGGCACTTGAAATACTTCCAGGTGAGTTTAATATTACTGGCCGTGATGTAGGAATTGGAAATACTGATCCGCAAGAAAAACTAGATGTAACAGGTAATATAATTGCTAGTGGTAATATAACAGCTGTTGATTTAACATTAAGTGGAAATTTAACTGTAAACGGAACAACAACAACTGTTGCTTCAACAAATACAACAATTTCTGATAACTTAATAGAGTTAAACTCTGGTGCAACTTCAAACGCTAACGATACTGGTATCTTAATCGAAAGAGGAAGTACTGGTGACAATGCGATTATGGCTTGGGATGAAAGTGCTGATAAATTTATATTTGGTACTACAACTGCAACTGCAAGTGACACTGGTGATTTAACAATTGCAAGTGGTACAATTGTTGCTTCAACTTTTGAAGGTGCTTTATCAGGTAATGCTACAACAGCAACTACACTTGAAACTGCTAGAACAATTGCTGGCCAATCATTTGATGGTAGTGCAAACATCTCAATCGCTTCAACTGATTTATCAGATACAGCTAGTATTGCGTTATTAAATTCAACACAAACGTTAACTAATAAAACAATTAATAGTGCAAATAACACTATTACAGTTACAGAGGCTGATATTTCTGATTTAGGTTCTTACATCACAGCTTCTAGTTCAGATACACTTACAAACAAAACATTTGACGCTAATGGTACAGGTAACTCAATATCAAATATTGAAGTTGCTGACTTTGCTGCTGGTATTATAGAAACAGATTTATCTACATCTGCAGCTATAGATGATAGTACTCTTGCTTCTGCTAAAGCAATTAAAACTTACATTGACGACCAAGATACAGCGCAAACATTAGGTGTAAGTGCTGATACAGGTACTGCTTCTTTTGATTTAGATAGTGACACATTATCTGTTGTTGGTGGAACTGGTATTAGTACAACAACTGATGACTTAACTAAACAATTAACAATAGATATAAACAGTACTGTTGCTACACTTACAGGTACACAAACACTTACAAATAAAACGATTGCTGCTGGTTCAAACACAATCTCTGGTTTGACTTCATCAAACTTGAATAGTGCTGTTCAGTTACAGATTTTAGACTCTGCTGGATCTGTAGTTAAATCGTTATACGGTTCTGCAACGTAAAAATTATTAATCTACATCATAAAACGTTATTTTGTGATTACTATAGGTACGTGTAATTGCTAGATGGAAAATCATATAAATAGTAATAAAGGATTAATATGGCCAACCCAGCAAGTAGAGAAGAATTAAAACAGTACGCTTTAAGAACATTAGGTAAGCCTGTTATTGAAATTAACGTAGATGATGATCAATTAGAAGATAGATTAGATGAAGCGTTACAATACTTTGCTCAATATCATTATGATGGTGTTGAAAGAACATATCTAAAATATCAAGTTACTCAAACAGATGTAGATAGAATTAAATCCCCTACAGGAGACACTTCTTCAAGTGTAACTAAAAATTCTGTAACTACTACGTGGACTGAACAAAATAATTTTATAGTAGTACCTGAAGCTGTATTGGCAGTAACAAGAATTTTTCCTCTTTCAAATAGAGGTAATCAAAACTTATTTGACATAAGATACCAATTAAGACTAAATGATCTATACGATTTTTCATCAACATCAATTATTCATTATGATATGGTATTAAGACATTTAGATTTTTTAGACCACATATTGGTAGGTGAAAAACCTATTAGATTTAATCAGTACAACAACAAATTATTTGTAGATATGGATTGGAAAACTGATATATCAGTTGGTGAGTATCTTGTAATTGAATGTTTTAGAAAACTAGACCCTACAGTTATGACAGATGTTTATAATGACATATACTTAAAAAGATACGTCACAGCCTTATTTAAAAGACAATGGGGTGCAAACCTTTCAAAATTTAATGGTGTGACTATGATTGGTGGAGTTACATTAAATGGTCAACAGATATTCCAAGAAGCACAAGAAGATATACGAAAATTAGAAGAAGAAATAAGAGGCACATACGAAACGCCTGTAACGTATATGATAGGATAATGCCATGCCAGTTAATCATTATTTCCAAGGTGGCAACGGAATCGGAAACGAATCTGAAAAAAGATTACACGAAGATTTAATCATAGAAGGTCTAAAAATTTACGGCCACGATTGTTACTACTTACCAAGAACATTAGTTAACCACGATTTAGTTTTAGGAGAGGATACTCTTTCTAAATTTGATCAATCATATATGTTAGAAATGTATGTTGAAACAACTGAGGGCTTTGCAGGTGAACAAGAGTTGGTATCTAAATTTGGTTTAGAAATAAGAGAAGACACAACGTTTGTAATTTCAAAAAGGCGTTGGCAAAATCAAGTTGATAATATGGCAACACTTATACAATCAGGAAGACCTAACGAAGGTGATGTTATTTACGTTCCTTTAATGAATAGTTTTTTTGAAATACAGTTTGTTGAAGACCAAGAGCCTTTCTTTCAATTAGGTAATCTGCCAGTTTATAAATTAAAAACAACTAGATTTGAATATAGTTCAGAAAAATTTGATACTGGTATGCCAGAAATTGATCAAGCTGATGATAAGTTGTCACTAGATAAGTTACATCATCAACTACTTTTAGAAGATGGTGGTGGGTTGTTACTTGAGTCAAGTGACGCAATTTTAGGTAACTATAACTTTGCAATATTAGAAAATGACGATTTTGATTTGGCTACTCAAACAAGAAATTACGCTGATAATGATACGTATGATTCACAAGATGATGATATACTAGATTTCACGGAACGTAATCCATTTGGTGAGGTAGACGAATAATGTTTGGAAGACAATTTTACCACGAGTCATTGAGAAAAGTAGTTGTAGCATTTGGTACAATTTTTAATAACATTGTTATTCATAGAACAAATAGTGATGGAGATGTTATTCAAAAGATAAAAGTACCATTAGCATATTCACCAAAAGAAAAGTTTTTAGTAAGATTAGAGCAACAGCCTAATTTAGATCAAAGAGAAATGGCTATAACTTTACCACGTATGGGTTTTGAAATATCAGGCATAGGTTATGACTCATCTCGTAAATTACAAAGAATTGGTAAATTTAAAAATGTTAATACTTCAGACGCAAGTAAAATGTATTATCAATACAATCCTGTACCTTACAATATATCATTCAATTTATATTCATTTACTGCTACAGCAGAGGATGGATTACAAATAATAGAACAGTTGTTGCCTTATTTTCAACCAGATTATACAGTTACAATTAATGCGATTCCTGAAATGGGTATTAAACGAGATGTACCTATAACTTTAAATAGTGTTAATTATGAGGACACATATGACGGTGCATTTACAACAAGAAGAGCTGTAAACTATACTTTAAGTTTTACTGCTAAAACATATTTGTATGGTCCTGTTTATTCTAAAAGCGTTATTAAAGAAACACAAACTGATTTATATACAGACACATCAGGAGGTCCTAAAAGAGAAGAAAGAATTGTTGTTGTACCAGATCCCACATCAGCTGACGCAAATGATGACTTTGGGTTTACAACAACTATAAGTACCTATACGGATTCTAAAAACTATAATCCAACAAATGATGGTGATGAATAATTATGAGCATAGACGAAAAAATAAACGAAGCCCTTGGCATCTCTAACGATAAGCCTGCTACGAAGGCTGTAGTTAAAAAAGAATATACTCCACCTGTTCCAAGAATAGAAGATAAGAACAAAGAAGATATTGATAACGACTACAAATATAGTAGAGAAAATTACTATAATCTAATTGAAAGAGGGCAAGACGCAATACAAGGTATATTAGATATTGCAAATGAAAGTCAACATCCACGTGCCTATGAGGTTGCAGGTAACTTAATTAAACAGGTTGCTGATACTGTAGATAAATTACAAGACTTACAAAGTAAATTAAAAAATCTAAAAGATGTTCCTAATAAAACAAGTACAAATATCAAACAAGCACTATTTGTAGGTTCTTCAGCTGAATTACATAAAATGTTGAAAAATAAAAATAAAGATGTTCAGTCTGAGGAAGATCAAAATTTTAAAAAGGTAAATGATGAGTGAAGCGTACTTAGGTAATCCTAATCTTTACAAAGCAAATCTCAAACAAGAATATACTGAAGAACAAATAAGAGAGATTGCTAAATGTATGGAAGACCCTATACATTTTGTAAAGACATATACAAAAATTGTAAATATTGATGAAGGATTAGTTCCTTTTAATATGTATGATTTTCAGGAAAAAATGGTTAAGACGTTCCACGATAATCGTTTTTCTATCTGTAAACTACCTAGACAGTCAGGTAAATCAACAACTATCATTGCGTATCTATTACATCAAGTTATATTTAACGACAATATAAATGTGGCCATACTTGCTAACAAAAGTTCTACTGCTAGAGATTTATTAGGTAGACTTCAACTTGCATATGAAAATTTACCTAAATGGTTACAACAAGGTGTCTTAAATTGGAACAAAGGTTCACTTGAATTAGAAAATGGTTCAAAGATACTTGCAGCTGCAACATCTTCAAGTGCTATTCGAGGTGGTTCATTTAACATAATATTCCTTGACGAGTTTGCTTTCATACCTAATAATATATCTGAGCAATTTTTTAGTTCAGTATATCCTACAATTTCTTCTGGTAAAAAATCTAAAGTAATGATTGTATCTACACCACATGGAATGAATATGTTTTATAAACTGTGGAATGACGCAATACATAAAAGAAATGATTATGTACCTATTGAAGTACATTGGTCAGAGGTGCCAGGTAGAGATGATAAGTGGAAAGAAGAAACTATAAGAAACACTAGTGAAGCACAATTTGCTACTGAGTTTGAGTGTGAGTTTGTAGGTTCAGTTGATACTTTAATTAATCCATCTAAGTTAAGAATGTTATCACATAATACTCCTTTAGTGTCAAACGCAGGTTTAGATATGTATGAACGAGCAGAAAAAGGTAAAGACTATGTTATGACTGTTGACGTGGCTCGTGGTACTGTAAGAGATTATTCAGCCTTTACTGTATTTGATGTTTCAAAAATGCCATATAAGATGGTTGCAAAGTTTAGAGATAATGAAATTAAACCTATATTATTTCCACATACAATAGAAAAGGTAGCAAGAGAATATAATAATGCTCACGTTTGTGTTGAAGTAAATGATTTAGGTCATCAAATTGCAGACGCTCTACAGTTTGAATTAGAATATACAAATCTTTTAATGTGTATGATGAAAGGCCGTGCAGGTCAAATACTTGGTGGTGGTTTTTCTAAAAGAGGAACACAGTTAGGTGTTCGTATGACTAAACAAGTTAAACGTATTGGTTGTTCTAACTTAAAATCTTTACTTGAAGGTGACAAGATGATCATACCAGACTTTCATACTATACAAGAATTGTCAACATTTGTAAGACGAGGTAGTGGTTGGCAGGCTGAAGAAGGTTCTAATGACGATTTAGTTATGTGTTGTGTCATATTTGCATGGATAACAAATCAAAGATACTTCAAAGAAATGACAGACCAAGATGTACGTGCTAGAATGTATGAAGAACAACAAAACGCAATTGAACAAGATATGGCACCTTTTGGGTTTATGAATGATGGTTTAGATGATGATAGTTTTCAGGATGATTCAGGAGAACGATGGACTCCAGTAACCGTGCGAAAAGGTGAGATATTATAAATATAAACGAGATTAATGATACTTATTAGCTAATAAGAGGAGAACAAAATATGGCATTTCAAGTTTCACCAGGTGTTCTCGTACAAGAGAAAGACTTAACAAACGTAATTCCAGCAGTAGCTACAACGATCGGTGCTATCGCAGGTCAATTCGCACAAGGTCCAATAGATGAAGTTGTATCTATTGCTTCTGAAAAAGAATTGGTAGAAACGTTTGGTAAACCTGACTCTAATACTTTTGAATACTTTTTTAGTGCTGCAAGTTTCTTGCAATACTCATCAAGTTTAAGAGTTGTTCGAGCAAATAACACAGGTGCTTTCAACGCTACTTCAGGTGGCGGTGGTGCAACCTTAATAAAAAACAATTCAGATTATGATGACGGTTTTACGCCAGACGGTTTATGGGCGGCTAGGACTGCAGGTGCGTGGGGAAATAATATTAAAGTTTCAATATGTCCTAACACAGCATCAGCTTACGAAAATACTTCAGCAACTACAGTAAATGACACTTCAACAGCAGTTGGAGATACAACAATTACTGTATCTGATGGTTCAACATTAAACGTAGGCGATATTATAAACTTTGGAGAAGCAGGTGGATACGAATACAGAATTACTGCAATTGCAACAGATGATGTAACATTCGTAAGACATCCTTCAGGTACAGGTGGTTTACACACTGCTGTAGCTGACTCTTCAACAATAAGAAGAAGATGGAGATACTATGATCTAGTATCAGGTGCTCCAGGAACATCAGCATACACTTCAGCAAGAGGTGGATCAAATGATGAAATACACGTAGTAGTGGTTGATGAAGATGGTGGTATTACAGGTACTGCTGGGGAAGTATTAGAAGTATATGACTCAGTATCAGTAGCAGGTGATGCTAAAACACCACAAGGTGATTCAAACTATTACAAAGATGTAATCTATAACAGATCACAATACATTTATTGGACTGCTCACGAGTCAACAGGTGCAGCTGGTAATTGGGGTGATCCTGCTTTAGGAGTAACATTTACTGCTGTTTCAGCTCTTAATGACGCAAGTTTAAGTGGTGGTGCAGACGGATCAACAGCTTCAGTTGCAGAATTAAAAACTGCATATGAAAGATACCAAGACGCTGATACTGTAGATGTAAACTTAATTATTGCTGGAAAAGGTGACGCTACTCATATAGATAACCTTATTACAGTTGCTGAAAATAGAAAAGACGCAATCGTTTTTGCTTCACCAGAAAGAACAGACGTAGTTGGTGTTACAAGTTCAACAACACAAACAACAAACGTTAAAGCTTTCTTTGATGGTATTAGATCATCTTCATACGTTGTATTCGATAGTGGTTACAAATACACTTACGACAAATACAATGATGTGTTTAGATATGTACCATTAAATGGTGATATTGCTGGTTTGGCTGCAAGAACAGACTTAATCGCAGACTCATGGTTCTCACCTGCTGGTTTCAACAGAGGAGTAATTAGAGGTGCTGTTAAGTTAGCATACAACCCATCAAAAACACAAAGAGATGAGTTATACAGAGCTAGAATAAATCCAGTTGTTACTTTACCAGGACAGGGAACTGTTCTATTTGGTGACAAAACAGGTTTATCTACTCCAAGTGCGTTTGATAGAATAAACGTTAGAAGATTGTTTATCACTTTAGAAAAGGCAATCTCTACGGCTTCTAAATTCCAATTGTTTGAATTCAATGATGAGTTCACAAGAGCACAATTTAGAAATATCGTAGAACCATTCCTAAGAGATGTACAAGGTAGAAGAGGTGTAACAGACTTTTTAGTAGTTTGTGATGCTTCTAACAATACTGCTGCTGTCATTGATAGAAATGAGTTTAAAGCGGATATATTCGTTAAACCTAATAGATCAATTAACTTTATACAACTACAATTCGTTGCGACAAGAACAGGTGTTGCATTTGAAGAAGTAGC
>Ga0208917_1001846_pt1 | contig 10407 bp, 16 predicted proteins | sample DEB08_DNA_10_FD_185500 | JGI IMG/M metagenome (GOLD analysis project Ga0208917, IMG submission 185500) | Aqueous microbial communities from the Delaware River and Bay under freshwater to marine salinity gradient to study organic matter... | ecosystem: Environmental > Aquatic > Marine > Coastal ...
TAATAATTTCGTATATAAATTAGTCACTATACATAAATTTTCTGCATAGACGCGTATAGTCGACGACCTAGAGACTATGTGGAAGAAACTAGGAGGATATAAATATGGCAAACACTACTTTTACAGGTCCAGTGGTAGCACTTAATGGCTTCATTGGTGGCCCTAACGTAAATGCACAAGATACTGCACAAGGCGGTAAAACACCTTATGCATTTACAAATGTAACTACAATTACAAGTTCTGCAGGTGCTTTAATTGCTACAGAAAATGAAGGTGTATGTGTATACACTTCAGACTGTATCTCTTCAGCAGCAGGTTACGTGTTTTCTAATGGTACTACTTGGAAGCAAATGAATGCTCCAGCTAGTGACATTGACGGATCGTAGTAAATAATTAAGTGGGCCTTCGGGCCCACATAAATTTTAAGGAGATTAAAATATGAAATCAGATGTTAAAGCAACACAGAAAACCGCAAATGGTTTAGTGTTTGCAGGTAGAACAAGATTAAGAGGTATTGTTCTTGGTGCTCCAAACGCAACACAAGCAGGTGTTGCTGTTTGTTTAAATGGGACAGCAGGATCTAATTACTTACAAGTTGAAGCGCCTGCAGGTGATGTGTTCGCATTAAATATTCCAGAAGATGGAATATTATTTGAAAACGGAATTTTTGTAACTGATTTAGTTGGAAAAGTAACTGTATTATACGACAAGTAGGAGGCTAAATGGCTAATACTACTTCTGGAACTTATGTATTTGATAAGAACTTTGCTATTGATGAAATAGTAGAGGAAGCTTATGAAAGAATAGGTTTATCACCAAACACAGGTTATGATTTAAAAACTGCAAGACGTTCTTTAAACATAATGTTTCAAGAATGGGCAAATAGAGGTTTACACTATTGGGAAGTTGCAAACAATTCAATTACATTAGTTGATGGTCAAGCAACTTATACAATGTACAGATCAACAGGTGACGGAACTTCTGATGCTACAGCTATTTATGGTGTTGATGATATTTTAGAAGCTTCTTACAGAAATTCTTCTTCAGTAGATTTTCCTTTAACAAAAATTAATAGATCTGCTTATCAAGCTTTAGCAAATAAAACAGATGAAGGAACACCCACACAATATTTCGTACAAAGATTTATAGACAGAGTTACAATAACTCTATATCTTACTCCAGGCTCAACAGAAGCAGGTAATACAATTAACTATTATTATGTGAAAAGGATACAAGATGTTGGAGATTATACAAACGCAACCGATGTACCTTATAGGTTCGTTCCTTGTATGTGTGCGGGTCTTGCTTATTATTTGGCTATTAAAAAAGCGCCACAAAGAACACAAGAATTAAAATTATTATATGAAGATGAATTACAAAGAGCATTACAAGAAGATGGCTCTTCTTCAAGTACATTTATAACCCCTAAAACTTATTATCCAAATGTCTAATTTAGCCAAAGGAAGATATGCAAAATTTATATCTGATAGATCAGGTATGGAGTTTCCATATAAAGAAATGGTTAGAGAATGGAATGGATCAAGAGTTCATGTATCTGAGTTTGAACCAAAACAACCTCAATTAGAGCCGAGACCATATACAGCGGATCCACAAGGTTTACAAAATGCAAGACCAGCAAGAACTGAGCCAGCTACAGAATCTATGTTAGGACCTGATCCACTATCTTTTACTGCTAATTCATCAACAGTTACAGTTACAGAAATTAATACCCAAAGATCAGTTTCAGATATAGTTGTACTTAGAAACGTAGATGGAAGCCCTGGAGGATTACCTTTTACAACATTAGAAAACTCAACAGGTTTTACTATTGTATCAGTATCAAGTGATACTTTTACCTTTAATTTAAACACAACAGCTGCTATAACCGAAAAATCAGGAGGAATGACAGTCACAGCAGGACCTGTTACATTGACACCATGACATACGCAGAACTAGTTACAAAAATTAGAGATTATTGTGAAGTAGATTCAAATGTATTTACATCAACTATTATTGATGGATTTATTCAAGATGCAGAATTTAGAATTTTAAGAGATGTAGATTCTGATAATAATAGAAGATATGCGCAAGCAGATATTGTTGCAGGTCAAAGATATGTAAATACACCTTTGATAAATGATGAGACATTAGTTATCAGATCAGCGCAAATCACTAATTCTACAGGTGGAGCAGATAACTCTAGTCGTTCGTTTGTAGAATACAGAGACACTAATTTTATATCTGAATACAATTCAACAGGAGTATTAGGACTACCAAAATACTATGGATACTGGGACGAAAACACTATTGTATTAGCTCCTACTCCAGATCAAAATTATAATATGCAGATAAATTATATCTTGAAACCAGCTCAATTATCGAGTACTAATACACAAACATACTTAAGTAAGGAATTTCCCAACGGACTTTTGTATGCATGTTTAGTAGAAGCTTACGGATTTTTAAAAGGTCCAGCTGATATGATCCAGTTCTATGAAGGAAAATATACGCAAGCTCTACAAGGATTTGTCATAGAACAAATGGGAAGAAGAAGACGGGACGAGTATCAAGATGGTGCTCCTCGACTTCCTAAAACACAATAAGGAGTAAATACAAATGGCAATAACACAAGCAGTTGCAAATAGTTTTAAAAAGGAATTACTAGAAGGAAAACATGATTTTCAATTTTCTGGTGGTGATAATTTTAAACTTGCTTTGTATGTCTCTACTGCAACATTGAACTCTGCTACTACAGCGTACACTACTACTGGCGAAGTTTCTGCTAGTGGTCAATACACAGCAGGTGGTGGAGCATTAGTAAAACCAAATCCAAGTACTTCAGTTGCATCAGGTGTTGCGATTGTGGATTTTGCGGATTTATCTTTTACTGGTGTAACAATTACAGCTAGAGGTGCATTAATTTATAATACTTCAACTTCCGATGCGGCAGTTGCAGTTTTAGATTTTGGTGCCGACAAAACAGCAACTTCAGGAACATTTACAATTCAGTTCCCAGCTTTCACAACATCAGCAGCGATTCTTAGAATTGGTAACGCGTAGGAGGTAACTTCCTATGGCCAATACTTGGGGCTCGTTAGAATGGGGCGAAGGTAATTTTGGAGAACAAGGTAATATAACTGTACCCGTTACGGGTATAGGTGGGAATCCTATTGCCTGGGGTAATTCAAGTTTTGGCTCAACTTCTTTTGGTGGTACATCAAATTCAATTCCATTAAGTTTATCTGAAGAAACTGTAACTGGTGAAATTAATGCTGGTTGGGGTAGATTAACATGGGGTGAAAACGCCTGGGGTATTGCAGGTGATGTTTTAGTTGAAGGTATTGGTTTAAATATTGGTTTAGGTGTCGGAACTGTTACAGCAGGAGCTGACATAGATGTCAATGGTCAACAACAAAATCTATCCATTGGTGATCCAACTATCACTACAGCAACAGAAATTTTCTTATCAGATAATCCATTACAAGGTTTAACAATAGCAAAAGGAACAGTAGATGCTGCTCCAGATGCAGAAGTAACCGGTAATCAATTAAATACAGGTTTAGGTTCTTTAACTGTTTATAACGAACAAGGTTGGGGTAGAGATAGATGGGGTACAGAAGTTTGGGGCGCAGAAGGTATTTGGACTTCAGTATCACTAACAGGTTTTGATTTAGGTGTATCTTCAGGTGTTCAAGAAACTTGGGGCCAAGATGAATGGGGTGCAACTACTACAGAATGGGGTGGAAACTCAGTTACCGATGTAGATATTAAAACTTTTGCAGCTGTAACAGGTAATGAATTAACAGCAGCTGAAGGAACAGTTGATCCAAGTCCAGATGCTACAGTTATTGGTGTAGGACTAACAGCGGGCGTTGCTATAGGATCAGTAGTTGAAGCAGATGCAAATGTTACAATAACTGGAATTGGCTTAGAAATAGCTCAAGGTCAAGCAGAATTAAATGCAGTAACTATTGCAGAACCTACTGGACAACAGTTAAATACTAGTTTAAATAGTGCAGTAGCAGGTGCTTCTGCTGAAATATTTCCAACAGGAATTGGCTTGACAGCTACTGCTGGAAGCATTAATGTACAGTCTTGGCAGATTGTCGATACCGGCACAAATGTTAATTGGAATATTATTGACACGGCCGCTTAATTTTAGTAAAAATAAAACAACGAGGATAAAAAATTATGGCATCAAGTTATTCAACAGACCTTAAACTAGAATTAATGGTCACAGGTGAAAAAGCCGGACTATGGGGCGACATCACAAATACAAACTTAGTTATTTTACAACAAGCTATCGCTGGTTATGAAGCAGTATCAATTGCAGGCGGTGCTGGAAACACAGATTTAACTTTTTCAAATGCAGCTACTTCAAACGGTAAAAATGCTGTAATTGAATTAACAGGAACAATTACAGGAAACAGAACTGTAACAGTTCCAGCTTCAGTAACAAATAAAGTTTATTTAATTAAAAACAATACAACAGGTGCATTTACTGTAACTGTTTTAGTATCAGGTCAATCTGGTGTAACTTTTTCTGCAACAGATAAAGGTACAAAAGTTTTATACATCAATGGAACTGATGTTGTAGATTCAAATGTTGGAAAAGTTTCAAATGATTATGCACCACAATTAGCAGCAGACTTAGATGCTAATGGTAAAAATATTCAGATGGATGATGCTACTGGAATTCAAGATGATTCTGGTTTACAACAATTAACTTTTTCAAAAACTGCTTCAGCAGTAAACGAATTTACAATGGCCAATGCAGCAACTGGAAATGCTCCAGCATTATCTGCAACTGGTGATGATACAAACATTGACATGAACTTAACTCCAAAAGGAATTGGAAGAGTTACATTAAATGGTAATGGTAAAATTCAAGGTCTTGCAGAAAAAGTAGAAGTTAATGGTACATTTACATCAAACGTTAATATTGATACAAATACTCAAGCAGTAAGATTAGATACTGCAGATGCTTCTGCAAACTTTACAGTTAATTTAAGAGGTGATGGTTCAAATTCTTTAGATGCTTCTATGGACACAGGTGAATCAATCACAGTTGCATACATCTCAAGTCAAGGTGGAACAGCTTATTATAATACTACAGTACAAGTTGATGGAACTACAGTAACCCCAGTATGGCAAGGTGGATCTGCACCAACTAGTGGTAATACTGACTCAAATGATGTGTACACATTCACAGCTATTAAAACAGCTTCATCTACTTTTACAGTATTAGCAGCGCAAACACAGTTTGCATAATAGGAGGATTAAAGAAAGATGCCGATATTAGGTTCATTCGCAGCTGGTGGAAAAGGCGGCTATGGTCGTGGTGGTAAAAAAATATTTGCTGCTGACTATTTAGTTCTTGCTGGCGGAGGAGCCGGTGGTGGAAATAAAGGAGCCGGAGGCGGTGCAGGTGGTTACAGAACATCATTTGGTGATGCATGTGTAGCTGCTGTTTGTTATGAAGTAGGCTGTCACACAATTACTGTTGGCTCTGGAGGAGCTAGTGGTGGAAGTGGTAATGGTAATCCTGGAAATGATTCTGTATTAGTAGGTTTATGTATAACATCTGCCGGAGGCGGTGGAGGTGGTTCCAACTGTAACGTACCAGGTTTAGATGGAGGTTCTGGTGGAGGTGGTTCACCTAACCCAGGTGGAACAGGAGGATCAGGTAATGTACCACCAGTAAGTCCTCCTCAAGGAAATAACGCAGCTCCAGGTTTTGGACTAAAAGCCGGCGGTGGCGGTGGTGCCAATGCTGCAGGTTCAGGTCAGTCTGGAGGAAATGGTAAATCAAATTCAATATCTGGTTCATCTGTCACTTATGGTGGCGGTGGAGGCGGAGGTTCACACGGACCTTCAGGATCTGGAGGAGGAACTGGCGGATCAGGTGGTGGTGGACCAGGAGCACCATCAGGACCAGGTTTATCTGGAACTCCAGGAACAGACGGCCTTGGCGGAGGCGGCGGAGGCTCAGGAGGAGTTTCGGGTGTTTCAGGTGGTGGACCAGGAGCAACAGGTGGAGACGGAAGAGTTATTTTAAGATTTCCAGGTTGTGCTGGTGTAAGTGTAGCACCAGGATGTAATTCAGTTACAACAACTCCAGGTGGTTGTAAGGTAGCAACATTTAATGTAACAGGAACTTTAACGGTATCATAATATGGCATATGTAGCAGAAATAGATTCAAACAATGTAGTCCTAAGAGTTTTAAAAGTAGGTGATGATATTGCAGATAAAGAAGCATGGGCTGCAAATGCTTTGGGTGGAACATGGAAACAAACTTATAAAGATGGTTCACAAAGAAAACAATATGCAGGTATTAATTATACATATAATCCTGAAAAAGATATATTTATAGAAAATCAACCATATTCTTCTTGGTCTTTAGATGACAATGATGATTGGCAACCTCCAATTGCAAGACCAACAGAAGATCAACTATTTATAGATGAAAATACATTTTATGCATGCAGTTGGAATGAATCTGCACATCAAGCAGATAATACTAAAGGCTGGGAAGCAATTAGATCAGATGATACTTCCGAAAATCCAACTATATATAGTTGGAATGGCTCTTCTTGGGTACAAGCCTAAATATTGACTATTTAATCTAAAATGATATTTATCCTTTTATAAAGGATATGAATTTACAACATTATTATTGGTATTTCAAATCAGCAGTTCCTGAAAGAATTTGTGATGATATTGTTAAATATGGTAATTTAAAAAAACAAAAATTAGCTGTTACTGGTCCTTATCAAGGTAGAGAATTATCTAACAAAGAAGTTAAAGATTTAAAAAAAACAAGAGATTCAAATATAGTTTGGTTAGAAGATACTTGGATATACAAAGAAATTCATCCTTATGTTAGAATAGCAAATAAAAACGCAGGATGGAATTTTCATTATGATCATTCTGAATCTTGTCAATTTACAAAATATAGTAAAAATCAATTTTATGATTGGCACAATGATGGTTGGGATAGACCTTATAAAAGAGAAAATCCTAATGACCCTTTTCATAATAAAATAAGAAAATTATCAGTCACTGTTTCTTTATCAAATCCAAAAGATTATGAGGGAGGTGAATTAGAATTTGATTTTAGAAATCAAATACCAACAAAAAATAAAAAAATAAAATGTACAGAAATATTGCCTAAAGGATCTATAGTTGTATTTCCTTCATTTATATGGCATAGAGTATGTCCAATAAAGAGAGGAGAAAGGTACAGTCTTGTTATTTGGAATTTAGGCTATCCTTTTAAATAAATTATGAAAAAAGAAATAACATATCCAAAAAAATTAAAAGTAGAAAATCATTTTATAACACCAATATGGTTAGCAGAAGAACCTGCTTTTGTTAAAGAATTAAATAAAGCTTCTGATCCTTATATTAAACAAGCAAAAATAAGAGACAAAGATAAGTTAGATAAAAGAAATAATAAATTTGGAGATAAAGGAGATATCGGACATGTGTTTCATTCAACAACTTTAATTGGAGATGATAATTTTAGAGATTTACAAAATTATGTTGTAGCAACTTCTGCTAATCTTTTATCAGAAGTAGGTTATGATTTAACAGATTATCAAGTATTTTTAACAGAAATGTGGGTGCAAGAATTTGCTAAAAAAGGTGGTGGTAATCATAGTTTACATACACATTGGAATGGTCATATGTCTGGTTTTTATTTTTTAAAAGCTAGTGAAAAAACTTCTATGCCTGTTTTTGAAGATCCTAGGTCTGGAAAATTAATGAATTCATTACCTGAAAAAGATATGTCTAAATTAACTTTTGCGTCTAATCGAGTAAATTTTAAATGTAAACCAGGTAAAATGTTTTTCTTTCCTTCATATTTACCACATGAATTTGTTGTAGATGCTGGATATGAACCATTCAGATTTATACATTGGAACTGTCAAGCAATTTTAAAATCAGCGGTTAATTACTATAAATAATATGTCATTTAAAAAAAATAAATACTGTGTTGTTAAAAAAGTTGTATCAAAAGAACTAATAGATTTTATTTATCAATATTTTTTAAATAAGAAAAAAGTTGCTAACATATTATTTGAATCAAAATACATATCACCTTTTACAGAATATTTTGGAACTTGGGATGATGAAATGATTCCAAATACTTATTCTCATTATTCAGATATTGTTATGGAAACTTTATTAGAAAAATTAAAACCAATAATGGAAAAACATACCAATTTAAAATTAACTGAAGCTTATTCATATGCAAGAATTTATAAAAAAGGAGATGTTCTTAAAAGACATAAAGATAGATTTAGTTGTGAAATATCTACAACAATAAATTTAGGTGGTGACTCATGGCCTATTTATATAGAACCTGATAAGACAAAAGGAAAATATGAAAGTTTTGGATATGTATCAGATAACACTAAGGGCATAAAAATAGACTTAAAACCAGGTGATATGTTAATATATAAAGGGTGTGATTTAGAACATTGGAGAGAAGAATTTACAGGAGAAAAATGTGCACAAGTTTTTTTACATTATAATAATACTAAAACAAAAGGTTCTAAAGAAAATAAATTTGACACAAGATATTGTTTAGGACTTCCAGGGTGGTTTAAAGGTAAAAAAATAACTATTAAAAAATGAACAATATAGATATAAATTTAGATCCAATATTTAGCTCACCTGTTGCTTCTATCAAAACAGATATTAACATTAAAAAAATATTAAAAGCAGCAGAGAAAGAAAAATATAGAACAGCAGGCAGACTTGATAGTTTTAAAAATCAAGTAGATCAAAGTGATAGTTTGAATATTTTAGATAGAAAAATTTTTAAAACTGAAAAACAAAAGTTAGAAAATTATGTTAATTATTATTGTGAACATGTTTTAAAATATGTAAACAAATTTAAACTAACTACTTCTTGGTTTACTAAAAGTCAGTATGGACAAACTTCTGATCCTCATGATCATGGTAATTCTGTTATGAGTGCAGTTTTATATTTAAAAACAACAGAAGGGTGTGGAGGAATAACATTTAAAAATTTTAGAATACCTTCATCAATCTATTTAACAAAATCAGAACATAACCTTTGGAATGCTGATGCATGGACAATTAATCCCTATGATGGTTTACTAATAATATTTCCAAGTTATCTATATCATAAGATATTGCCAGGTGAAAATAAAGAATCTAGGTATTCTTTGGCTATGAATTTTTTCCCTGTTGGAAAAATTGGTTATAAAGAAAGTGACAGCTTTATTAATATAAAAGATGTGGATGGTAAATATTAATGAAAACAATAAAAAACGTTTTAGAAAAAGAAATAGCTGATGATATTGAAAAAAATCTTACATCAAATGTTTTTCCTTGGTTTATAACTAGAGGTATAGTCAATGAAGGTATTGATAAGGATTATCAATTTAATCACATATTTTACAGTAACTTTAAAATCAATTCTGGTTTATTTGATTTGCTACAACCTATTTTAAATATATTAAAACCAGTTTCTCTAGTAAGAATTAAAGCAAACTTAGTACCTAGGGATAGTAAAATTACTAAACATAAGATGCATGCTGATGTAAATCCTAGTGTAAAAAATTGTAAAGTTGCTATCTATTATGTGAACACAAATAATGGTTATACCTTATTTAAAAACAATAAAAAGGTAGTGTCTGAAAAAAACAAACTAGTTATTTTTGATGCAAATACTGAACATGCATCAACAACTTGTACCAATCAAGATTATAGAATAGTTATTAACTTTAATTATTTTGAATAATTTTAAGAAATTACTTATAGATATAAAAGAAGCTACTTCTAATCAAAAAGAAAAAGAACTTTGGGATATAGAAGGTATATTGCATAATCAAAAATTTAAGTTTGATTTAAGACCTTTAAAGAATAATAGTAAGGGTGGATCCTTTAAAACTAAAGCTGATAAAATAGTATACGATATTAAAGACCAATATATTATTGTGGATGTAGAAGAACTTCATACTTATCTGAATAATAATAGTTTAAAAGTAGTGCAATTAGAAGATTTGCTATCTAAGCTAGAATGGAATATAGTACTACCAAAATAATAAAAAGCATATATAATGAGGTGCTATGCTTCAGAAAATACAATTTAAGCCAGGATTTAACAAACAAGCCACAGAGACCGGAGCAGAAGGTCAATGGGTAGATGGGGATAATGTACGTTTTAGATATGGTCAACCTGAGAAAATAGGAGGTTGGCAACAATTAGTTGACGGACAAATAGCAGGACCCGTTAGGGATCAACATACATGGACAGATTTAACTGGTAAAAAATATGGTGCTTTAGGTACCTCTAGAGTTTTAGTAATTTATTATGAAGGTGGATTCTATGACATCACACCTATTGAAGCTGACGTAACTGGTTGTAC
>Ga0208917_1001850_pt1 | contig 10379 bp, 12 predicted proteins | sample DEB08_DNA_10_FD_185500 | JGI IMG/M metagenome (GOLD analysis project Ga0208917, IMG submission 185500) | Aqueous microbial communities from the Delaware River and Bay under freshwater to marine salinity gradient to study organic matter... | ecosystem: Environmental > Aquatic > Marine > Coastal ...
ACACTTGAGACATGGTTAGATAAGAAACCTATAACTCTATAACCTCTGTACTGTATCTATACCTATATACTATATGAAGCGGTACTCCCCATATGTTAGATCTTTTTGTTAATGTTCAGTTATCAAGCACAGTGGTGGCAAAGCCGACTTAGTGGACGGTGTAGGAGCTGTAGTAAGGAAAGACCAGACCCGGTATCGATGCTGTGTATTCCGTGTTATAAACGATACAAACGAAACGGTTCACCTAACATTCCCCTTCCATCGCTCAAACACGAGATCAAACAGGCCGAATTAATCCTTAGTCGATACGATGTTACTGAAGCAGCCCAGGTATTCGATAAATGGATGAGCAGCTATGTCAGCAGAGGCGGTACACTCAACAAGCTGTGCAGGGAGTTCTTTGTCACCTTGATCGGATGTAATAACAAACCATTGATGGACCTAAATCAGGTAATCAAGCAGACGCTGGCAGTGAGCCTTTATGACGGTCCTGTTGACGAGAAAAGACAGCAGCAGCAATACCTTTACGGACGAGCCTCTACGAGCCTTCTAGGGCAGCGTAAGGAGGTCAAGGGGGGACGGTATCATCTGTTTGATGTGATGAGGCGACCAAGGCTGTTTAGGCAGGCGTTTAACGATGTATTTATTAACGCTGGAATAGCCCGTTTATTGGCAAGAATTAGAAAGGCGGAAGGATTGTTATCAATATGAAACAGGATCAGATTATAGACCATGTACTCGGACTCATCGACCACTTCAAAGGACGCAAGGAAACGGGAGAGTTAACGGCAGCAGAAGCTGGTATCTACCTCAAGTGTTTAGCGATCCTTGGAGCAAAGGAGGCGGTGATGAGCATGAACCAGATGGAGTCGTTGTCGGATAAGATGTCGGTGGTTGAACTTCCGTTTGGGGTGCGGGGATAGCTATCTTATTGGCACAGCTTGAGCAGATGAAGCTAGGTGCTGTTGATGCGGAGGTGGAGGATTAGTCATCACCACAACCTCCATCAAATCCATCACCTCCATCAAATCCATCACCTCCATCAAATCCATCACCTCGATCAACTCGCCAAAATTCTGAATTATCCCTAGATCTGCGGTATGCACGTGCTCCAGACATAAACTTAGCTCCAAAAACCTTCTGTAAAAACACATGAATTATTAATAATAGAACAAAGTAAGCAGCAAGAGCCTTATAAACACCGAAAATCTTTATAAGTAAAATAAGAATTATAGGAGATATGATATAAAAAAAGATTCGGTATGATCGTCTCTTTTTCATTTGATTAAATGCCTAAACCACTCCAGCCTCGTAAGCCAATCCTTTTTACCAAGTCTCGCCCACATAAGGTGAAGACTAAGGTCTTGCCAAGGAAAGCGAAGCATCGGCATAAGATGGGGGTGGTTGAACTTCCGTTTGAGGTGCGGGCTTAATCGCAAATCTTGACGAGCTTTATTCGTTTTGTTTTTTTTAGCGATGTGAATCGTATCCTATCCACCTGTGTCAGTGTCCTTATTTTGTGGCAGGGAGTTTTGCAGGCTAGAGAGTTTGAAGCTACTGACCTTGGCAATAACTGGTACGAGCATGAGAAGTTCGGTGTGTTCTTCGATGCTCATCAAAGCGGTTGGTATTTCCATTTAGATCAAGGCTGGATATATGTAGATGAATGGAATGATAACGGGAGTTGGATTTATAAGCCTTTGGATGATAGTAATGATTCAGCCTTTCCTCTATCAACAAAAGCTGCACTTGGTTGGATGTGGTCGAATGCTGAGCAGTATCCACAACTTTACAATGATGAGTTAAAGGATTGGTTGTATTTCGATAAAGACAGAAATGAAAGTAAGTACTACCACCACAAACGTAAAAAGTACCTTGCTGAGAACTTCATTCTAAAATCTACTGTAGATTCAGAGGATTGGAAAAGCTTAGCTCCCCTTTTTGAAGACCTATCCGATTACAACGAGAGCGAACACGAATTGATTCCGGGTCTGGATACATTTTATGCCGACAAGTGGAGTACATCCATTCCCAAGACCGATTTAGCGGATGACTCTAATTGGAGTACCTTAATCTACTCGTTAATAGATAACCCGAGTGAAGCTGATAAAAGAGGTATCGAAAGTATTTTGGAGACCGAAGACAGTGTTTTAGTTAACTGGGGTGCAGTACCTACATTAATTATTACAATGGAACCTCCAGTATATGTAGAACTTAATAAAACCCCTATCCAACAAAAAAAAGTCGAAAGTATGGCCGACGTTAATATTACCACTGAGACTGGGATAGTTGCAGTTGAGAAATACGAGGTAAAAACTACTGGGGCCACATTCCAAACAACAAAAGATTATATTGCTGCCTATAAAATAGAACCAGAAGACATTAAAGAGCGTATTGCCACCGTCCAATTAAAAGAAAGCCAAGTGAGCATTGATCCCTCGATTAAGGATGCAATAGATGCAGTAAGTCTGGCAGACAAAGTGAAGCAGGAGAAATTAAATCAGGACCTTATGAATGAAGATTCAACACAGGGTATTGAAATCATCATCGATTTGGAAGAATCCCAAAGTACCTCCGTTGAGGATTTAGAGGCTCAGGCAGAATTTATTGCTGGTACTGCTGAAGCAGTTGCCTCAGGCGAAATAAAACTTATCTCTGAAAACAATTATATATATAGAGAATTAGAGAACTTAGAATTAGAAGAAGTAGAAACTGCTCTACATCATGATGATATTGCATTAGCGGAGGAGACGGCAATTCCGGCTAAATCTGTTGTAACCGTGATTGACCCTGATGCAATTATTGAGGCCAAGAAAAAAGCTAAGGCGAAAAAATTAGAAGATATTACGGACCCAATTACCGCAAGCGTAACCTCACAGGCTATTTCATCCGAAGAACTCGCTGTCAGAGAAGTTAACCCTGCTGAAAAAATGGTTCAACATGTAGAATCTCAAGAAGAAAAGGGTATTGAAATTATTATCGATTTGGAAAAAGCCCAAAGTACCTCCGTTGAGGATTTAGAGGCTCAGGCAGAATTTATTGCTGGTACTGCTGAAGCAGTTGCCTCAGGCGAAATAAAAGTTATCTCTAAAAACAATTATGAATTAGAAGAATTAACGCACTTTGAATTAGAATTAGAAAAAGCAGAAACTGCTCTTTATCATGACCAATACAAGAGGTGGATAAAGAACCCCGAACCATATGGTGGATTGGAAGTACTTCAGCAGATCAAAGAGGCAAAGGATAACAAAACAACGGAACTTAATCTATATGATAAGAATATTACAGATGCAGCACCTTTGATGTTTCTTACAAATCTTGAAAAACTCTCAATCGACTCGAATAATATTTCGGATATATCCTTTCTATCTAATCTCAAAAACCTTACTTACCTAGAAATAGATCAAAATCAGATCAGCGACATATCAGTATTATCAGAATTGCCAAATCTTACTAACCTTTGGATAAGCCAAAATAAATTATTAGATTTAAGTCCTCTATCTTCTTTAATCAATTTGGTTGGATTAAGTATGATTGATTGTAATGTATCAGAGCTTACACCTTTAAAAGGACTGAATAATCTTGAAGTCCTCCATCTTAACAATAACCCCATAAACGACTCGCAAAAAGCGATGTTAGAAGAGGCTCTGCCGAATACCAATATCTCTTGGTAAACTAACTCTCCTCTGGCCGAGTGAAACCCTCAGTCCATCTCTCCCGTGCATTCGGTTACCGAGAACTGGGAATGTACGATCAATCTTTCCTTGAGCTAGAGGAGATACTGGGAGATGAGCGGTTGTCGTATGAGGTATTAGAAGCAAAGTTCCTAGCCTGCAAAGGAGCGAAGAAATGGGAACATGCAGAGGCTTACGCTAATCTACTCAGAGTACATCATCCTAATCGCATTGATGGCTGGATAAACCAAGCTGAATGCCTGTGCGAAATACACAGTGCTGAGAAGGCGGTAGAGACTCTGTTATTGGACGAGGAACGCTTTAAGGAGTCTGCTAGATATGTATATGCAATTGGACGCTACTATGCCTTGGCTAATGAGATACAACGGGCGAGAGAGTATGTCCGCAGAGCTATTAAGATGGATGGTTCTTTAAGGACAGAGTTTCTTGAGGATTCTGCGTTTGATTCGGTGTGGGATAGTTTTTAGAGAACTGATTTATTTAGATTTAAACTAACCGAAAGACTTTTCTTAACATCATCTGCAATTTCGTTTGGAGCTGCCATAAAAAGTAGCATTTCAACCTTCTGTGGATTTTGTTCTTGGAATACATCTAATGATATTAACTTAAGTAGATCGCAGTACTGAAAAAATGAATATTGGTAACTAATCTTGGAATATTCTATGCCCGCTAAGTTGAGTATGTTCTCAAGGTTCAAGCTGCTTAAAGTTGAATTTCGCCCTGTAGGTTGCGGGAACAATAAATTACTGTCACAGTACTTTAAAATTAGCCAGTTGAGTGAATAAATAGCTCTAGAGTCGTAGATAAAATATGTATCCGGATTTTGAAAAGCAGCTAGTTTTGAAAGTGAGGAAATAACATTGAAGGAATCTCTTGATAATTTTTCTGCTGCTAATTCGGTTTTAAATTTTTGTATTCTAGAGTTGTTTTTTTCAGAAGGCTTAAATGTCTTTATTCCGCCCCAAGAATTGATGATCCAGTAATAGTCATCCATGTTAACATCTGAGGACAGCCTTTCTGCGAAACTCTTTTTTAGAAACACATTTTGATCGTAGAGATTTGCTAAATAGGCAGGCTGGGTAATGGGACAGTCGTCAGGTATTTTCCAATTGTAAGCTTTTTCTACATCAATTGATTCATCTAATCTTCTGACCCCCTCAACTAAATATTTAATTTCTTCGGTTTTCATCACCCACCCCCACACACCTTACAGCTATCCCCACTAGGTTTATCCGAATAACGCCCGCTCTTAGTAGTCCCGTAGTACCTACAGCTACTGTTATGAGTCTTCCCACTTGAGGTAATCCAAAACTCCTTTTCTCCAGCTGCACGAGGCTTAGAAGAGCTAGTAGAAGCACCACCTCCATCTATCGGATAGATCGTTAATCCAAGTCTGTATTTGGCACTTATCTTTCGTACACGCTCAACATATTTGTTATCGGATGGAGAGAGTATGATCAGAGCAACAGCTGGGCGTTTTCCTGTGTGCATAGCATAGTTTAAACTCTGTCCTATAGCTTCTGCCCACTTCTTAGCAAAGTCTACTTCTATGGCGTGTGTGGCGGTCAGAATATCGCATCTAGTTCCGTCCTGCATAACCACCTCAACCTGCCCGCCAATCTCCCTTGCAAACTTCTCTTGGTAGTACCTCTCGGATTGCTTGCCGAATAACGGAAGGGCGAGGAGGAGGAGGAACAGGAACTTCATTTCTCTAAACGATAGGCGTTGATCAAGGGATGCTACAATTCAAACACGGCACTTGGAACAGATGAGCAAAGGAACGGAAGTTCTGCGGTTGCCGTTCGAGGCACACCCCGACTGAAAAGCTTCTTTGCTTAGGATGTGTCTTTACTCAGGAGCCTTGACTCTGGATAATAGTATTTCAGACTGCCCACCAAGTAAAATCTGATTTTGCACTTCTTCAAGAACCAGATGAGGGGTATCTTCACAGACTCTTAAAAAAACTTTCCAACTAGGATTCCTCGCAACCGCATCAGATATTTCGGACATTTTAATGGGCTGTTCACCCCAGTAAATCTTTGGCTCCTTATTAGGGCCTAGATCAATAGAGATAACCATTCGGCTGGGAGGAGATTCAGGAACTTTTAACTTGTCGGCAATTCCCAACTTGGGGTCCGGTAACTCTACATACTGCTCATGTTTCTGTACAGTAGTTGACTGCTCACCGCATCCCACTATAGCTCCGATTAGTAATGCTATCATGACTTCTTTGATGTCGCTAAGGTCCATTACCTTCAAATGAAGTTTTTTTACGATCTTGTCGATGGTTAAACCCCGAGAAGCTGCTTGAATGCGAAGGGCTAAATGAGCTATGTGGTTTCATAAGTTTACATCAAGCAAAACTAAGAAAAAATCTGAACGGGTTATGTTACATACGCCGGCGTTACGAGTCCCCTATGTCCCCTCAAAAAAAAAGCACAATTTCTGCACACTTTTAAAGTACATCAAGCGTATCTTAATACATATCGATAAGGAGCAGAAGCATCGAGCAGTTAAGCGAGGAATCCATCGAAATACTAGACCTCCCAGATAATGGTTGGATGAAGTTAGAGCGGGGATAATTTGGTGCAGAAATCTTAAGGGGTTTCGTATACAACGCCCGCTAAATTCTTCCCCCCAGTCAGCCCTCTTTTTTAATATACGGGGGTGCAGTCCTAATTTTTTATACCATTTTTATACCATCAACGGTTCGTTTTATACCATTCACCGCTTGACGAACGGAACGCTCTTGGCGATTTATGAAGATCAAATTAACAACAACAACCAACGCTTATTGATATAAATTTGTTATTTATAATTTTGCTAGAACCCGCTTAGAAAACAGATGAAATGAGTATTACGATGAAGGTTTTAGTGATGATCTTGTGAATCAGTATTAAAGTTAACATCGTAGAGTAAAGAGAGCCGAGAATCGGATTCGAACCGACGACCCACGCATTACGAATGCGAAGTTAATCATTAATCTTGCTTACTATTTAAAGGACTTAGACTGATCTAGCGAAAATATTTATACCATTTTTATACCAGTAGGTGTTCAACAACAAAGGAACATCATCATGAATAAATGGACAAAGATAAGCAGCTGTAACGGATTATATCTTAATGCGAATGGTCGCTATTACATAAGAAGGAGTTCTCCAGATAGATCATTCCATTCGCTTAAAACAACAAACCTCAGAGAAGCTAAACTCCGATTAAAAGCACTTATGAGTTCTAATTACTGTGCACCTCAAGAAACTAACAAAACAATAAAAACATTTGGTGCTCTTACGGATGAATTTGCTAAAAACGAGATAGATAGGCTTACCATAACAACCAAGTCCAGAAAGAGGATCATACATTCAATTCGTTATCTAAAGCAGGCAAAGAGCATCTGGCAGACCGAAATAACAAATATTAGAACCAGACCGATCAGGAAAACCTTAGATCAGATTCCTACCCTGTCCAATGCATCGAAGAACTACTTGGTTTGTACAGTTAACAAAGTTATCGAGTACGGAGTTGAACAGGGTCTTATTGTAGAAGGAAGCTGTGAGAAACTTAAAAGCTTTTCCGTTGAACCTAGAAAGATAAATCTACCAAACGATACTGAGTTCAAGGAATTGGTTGAAACACTAAGAACTTCAGAGAACTGGATTAATAACTCGGAGATCACTTTCACTTTCCTGTTCCTTTGCTTCACTGGTTTAAGGATGGGAGAAGCTAAAGCTATTCGTTGGTCTAACATCAAATCAGATCACATCGTAGTAGAAGGTACAAAGACCACAGCAGCCCACAGGATACTACCAATTTGGGGTCAACTCCGAGAGCTTCTAGATAACATCAAAGAGTACAGAGGTTCAGTTAGCGAAGACGACTTTGTTATTAAGCGTAAACGGATCGACAAGGCACTCAGGATCGCTTGTAAGAAAGTTGGAGTGGAATACCTCAGGCATCATGATCTCCGGCATTATTTCGCAACAAAAGCTATACAATCAGGGGTAGATATTCCTACTGTTTCAAAGTGGTTAGGTCATGCGGACGGCGGTGCTTTAGCAATGAAGGTTTACACTAACCTAATGACCGACCATTTGATCGAACAGTCGAAGAAACTGAAGTTCGCAGGGGGATTGATGGAGCCAGCTTAGTAAGTGCCTGATGTGGGATTAATCCCATAAGTCAGGCCACCCGTCTTTGTAAGTTAATCGGTGCTTTTCGGTTCCATCATCGTTATAAACTACCAAAACTCCATTACCGTTCTCAATTTTGGATATAGGACATTTTTCGCCATTTGGTTTCCAAACCTTTAGAGAGATTACTCCTTCTTCATCCTCTTTCATAATACCCACGCTTTCTCTTTTGCCGTCTTTGTAACACATCAATTCTAAGCCACCTCGTTTCCCGTCTTTGATCTGAAATATACCAATCAATGATCCATTATCCCGCGTCAATCTTGCCCAACCTGTGTAAGGTTTTTGCTCATTAGGAGCATAGAATAATTTTTCCCTTTTTTCCCCCTTTTGCTGTAGATTTTTGTAATCAATTGCTTCGGCCGTAATCTTATTCAAAGTCTGAAGATCATCCAAGTCAGGTACATCCAAGTCGGGTTGCCCGCATCCAACTATAAAAATGGTTGGCAAGAAAAAATAGAGTAATACTCGCATCCTCTAACCAAACCAATCCGCCCTTATTCGGTCAATCACTCATTAACTTCAAAAGGTAACTCCATCGCTTCAATATTAGCTTCTGTCAGCTGGTCTAGTTGCCTTGGTTTTAAAGTGGCATCACGCAGTGTTTAGAACCGTTGACGATTCCCTAATCCACTGTTACAATCAAGGGGTCTCTCCCGTTATGTACTCCTGTAAAAACTCCGATCTATCCCTTGTCCTTAACGCCATTACCCGAATCTTATCGGGTGATTCTTTCTACGAGAAGTTTGCCAGACGCTTACAACGAAATCGATCTGATGACTTAACTGTTGAAGCTGCTAGGCTTGCTCTCAGGGCATCGGATAAAGGCGTTAGGCGTAGGTATAACAAATTCTCCAGAATGACGGCCTGCGTGGCTTTGACGGGGTGTATGGTTCGGGATATAAGACTGCCGTTAAAACATAGCACTAATGACATCCTTAGAGCTTGCGATCGCCTTGTTAGAGATGTGCCTTTGATGTTGAAGGACATAACTGAGTGGAGGCACCTTCAATCTCTTAAATCTAATCGAATGCAGGTTTCCGACCCTCTGCTGAACTGATGAAATTAGCACATCCACAAGGAATACGTTTCTTCGGAACTGATGAGCAAAAGAAGCGTTTAATCGAACCATCGAACTATACTTTAGCTGAGGTGGTACGGTGGACAGCTTATATAAACTTCAATCCTCTAATGAAAGAGATGGGGCTGTATAGAGCTGGTAGTGCAGCGACGATGCTTTCTTTCCTTAACAGACTACAAGAAGCTTATTGGAAAGGTGAAAACGAATTTGTAAGTATTCATGCCCGTAGTTGGGAAAACAAGTTAGCTGACGGGATAAGAACTAAAATTAAAAAAGCATTAATAGCTGCCAACATCTTACAAATAGATGGACATTACATACCTAACGAAAAGTCACTTGGGTACCGGTTTACTGATTCCTTCTATCACGATCATGTCATTCCCCTCAGAGACTCTAACCCCAGTTTTAAAGAGATAGAACTAAAACCTAGAAAACAAGTTCCCTGCGATCCAACAGAGCATGAAGCATTAGTTCTTGGAGCAATGGCTAAGAATGAATTGGAAGTAATAGTGGATGAAAAAAGAGCACTGGAGATTCTTCACTCTAAAAGTGGAAATGCTTCGGAAACGATAAGAGCAATACATTCAATAAGAGCTTTTCATTTGGTAGAACAATTAGGTCAGAATTTAAGGATAGCTAAGCACAGATTCTTTGGTGATTTCGTTAATATTCCATCTTCCATCAAGAGTGCTTTTATACATAAAAACGGTAAGGAGTTTATCAGCTTAGATATTAAAGCATGCCACCCGACCCTACTGCATTGCTTATATGAAGGAGAGACTGAGACAGAACGGAAGGAAGCTAAAAAGCATGCTAGGTGGCTTGCGGTGGATTTCTACAGTAAACTATTACAGGTCTTTTCTAGAACCATGCATAACACAAACTATCGCCCATTCATTCCTACTGAAAGAAGCGTTGTTAAAGACCAGTTCATTAAGGCCCTTAACTCAGAGGAGTTCAAAAGTGAGAAGCTACGTGTAAGCAAAATCGGAGGAGCACTATGGGACTTTTACCGTAGGCAATTCCCTGAGCAATTTAAACGGTTAAGAAAAGCTATTGAATCTAACAAAGATCTTTATGTAGCTAACAGCGGGAAGATCTGTATTGGAGTTGGCCTTATGGCATTGGAGTTAAAGGTAATGCTTCCTGTTTATCTGGAATTAATAAAACGAGGTTTATGGTTTATACCAGCCCATGACGGTTTAACGGTTGAAAAAGCAGGAGCAGCTATAGCTAAAAAGCTAACTGAAGAATCCTTAGGTAAGGTTGTTGGACAAGGAGTAGTAACACTTGAGACATGGTTAGATAAGAAACCTATAACTCTATAACCTCTGTACTGTATCTATACCTATATACTATATGAAGCGGTACTCCCCATATGTTAGATCTTTTTGTTAATGTTCAGTTATCAAG
>Ga0208917_1001853_pt1 | contig 10365 bp, 10 predicted proteins | sample DEB08_DNA_10_FD_185500 | JGI IMG/M metagenome (GOLD analysis project Ga0208917, IMG submission 185500) | Aqueous microbial communities from the Delaware River and Bay under freshwater to marine salinity gradient to study organic matter... | ecosystem: Environmental > Aquatic > Marine > Coastal ...
CTGTTACCTAAAAACAACATTAACGCTGTACCAGGTAAACCCATTCCATACATTGCACCTGCTGCACCAATAGACCCAGGGCCTGTAAGTACTAATCTTCTAGCTAAGAACGTTGATGCATTTGGTATATCGTAACTGTTTAATGCATCTACATAAGTTAATAACTCGTCTAATTTGTTAGTCATTTTCTTACCAGCTTGTTCACCAAATATCATATTAATTTTTCTTTTATATTCTTCAGTAGGAAATACTAATCTTCTAAATTCATCAGGGTCAAATTTTAAATTACCATGAAATACTAAATCTTCTCCAGGACTCGCTTTTTTAATTTCATCTAACGTTCTACCTGGTAATCTTTGTGCTTCAAAACTTTTTTCTTTACCTAACATTTTTTCTATAAAGCTATCGTCTTGAGCTACTTTAAATGATTTTTGATAAGAGTCTGCTAGATAAGAACTAAACAATCTTCTTAATGAATCGTTACCTGCTTTAGTTCCTTTTTTAACAAAATCAAAGTTTTGTGTTTTAGGATTAAATTTATATACATCTGCTTCAACAAGTTTTTGTAAATCAGTAATTGCATCAAAGCTTTGTCTACCTGCACCTGATTGAAATACATTTTTAGAAATCATTTGAGCTAATTGATCTTTATTGATTCTACCTGACTCAAAGAAACCTGCTAATTGTTTTTCACTAAATAAGTTTTTATCAAAAGCTCTTGCATATCTATTTGCTAATGCAGTTTGAAATGATACTACATTTTCTTGATAAAATTTATTAGAATCGTATAATTGTTTTTTTAATCTAGCTATTGCTTCTTCATTTAATATTTTAACTTTAGAAGGGTCTGCAGGTTGTAATATATTATTAGCAATGTTTGCGTCTTGTGGTGGATATTTTAAATATATCTCTTCAGTAGGATTTAACTTGATAGAACCGAAGTCTTTTTCTAAGGCTTTCTTCATATCTTTGTAAGCACCAATTAACTCTAAATTATTTGGAGAGTTAGCTACAGATCTGTTTAACATTATTTGTAATTCTAAAAATTCATTAGGAGATATTTTTCTGTTAGCTTTAAGTAATGATTCATACGCTTGTCTAAATCTTCCTATTGGAGTTTGTAATAAATCATTATCAATCATCATTTTAAATTCTGCTGGTGCAAAATCATTTGCTAATAGCGAATTGTAATATTTTCTTGAAAAGTTAAGATCAATCATCATTGGATCACCAAACTGTTTAGACATAGATCTAAAACTATTATACATAGAATCAGATACTCCTCTAAATCTTACAAAGTTATTTGCCATTTGTGTTGCAATATCATCAGATACTGAAGCTAGTTCTGCCATATGCATGTTAGGTTGTAAGTTAAAGTTCTTTTCAAAAGCTTGTGTAAACTCTCTGTATCTAGCTTCTTTAGCGGCCAACGCAGGAGTACCCACAAAAGGTAACTGACCAAATACTTTGTTAAATGCTTTTACAACTCTACCGCCAATTGAGTTTGGATCTGCCATTTCAAGATAAGATGCCTCTAATCCATTATCTTCAGCTATCTTTTTAATTGTTTTTGCATAATCTCCTTCTAGTCCTAAGAATTTTCTTACTAAATGACCTGCACCAAATGCCATTGGTGCTAGTAATTCAGCTCCTGCATTCCATGCAAGTCCTACCGCAAAATCGTCCGCTGCTCTTAAAAATGGATTTTGTTCTAAGTCTTCTTTATAACCAGACGAAGTAATACCTTCTTTAGCTCTTATAATATCATCAGCAACATCGTATGCTAAACCACCAGCAGAATATCCTAATGATCCTGCAACTACAGGTCTTAATATATTACCTACAGGAGTAGGTAGATTTTTAGCAGAGTTACCTAAATTTTTTAAAGCACCTACAAATTGATTAGTGCTTTTCTTTGAAAATACTTGTTTAAGTTTATTTATTTGACCTGAATATTTACTAGGGTTAGCTATTACTTGAGCTAATCTTTTACGGTCCATCATAAGTTGAGTCGCAAAGAAACCCATATCAAAAATAGTTTTAACTGTATCTCTATTTAAAATATCACCAGTCTTAGCTCTAATTGGATCTTCTTCATACGATTTTTCTTTAGCTAATTCTTGTGCAACTGCGTTTTGTTTTTGTAATATTTCACCAATAGGTTTTGTTTGAAGCACACCTTTCTTTTGAAGACCGTCTAGTATTTGTAAACGATCCTTATCCAATTGTCTTAAATCCAACTGGTTTGAATTAATTAAATCTGCTACTTCTTGCGGTGTCATTATTGTTTAATAATTCCTTGTAAGTTATCTTTGTTAAACATTTGTTCAAATAATTGAGTATCTTGATTATTATCAGGAGTATACCCCTCAATAAATTTATTAATATTTTCTTGATTTTTATCTAACATTTGAGTTGCAAAGTCTTTATCAATTGCATCAAGCTCCATTGGGTTGTAGTAATAAATATCCTTCCATTGATTTCTAATACCACCTAATCTATTTTTAAATTTATCATTAACTGTTTTGTATGCTGTAATAATTTCTAATGGGTTATTGTCATAAAAAGGAATATATCCAACAGTACCACCTAATCTTTTCTCAGCTCTTTGAATATCGGCTACAGCTAGTCGGTCTTTATCTTTAAGTGTCTGTGCTAATGAATATGTAGATAAAAGTTCTAAAGTTTCTAATAATGCTTGTGCTTGAATTTCTTCAGACGCTGAATCTAAATCAGCAGCTTTTTCTTCAATCTTACTAAAAATACTGTTAAGTCTTTTCTCAACACCTTCTTCTACTTCTCCATATTGTTTAAAGTTTTGAAAATTTTGTTGTTCTCTATCAGCTAATTTTAAAATAGTGTCTTTGTAAGTCTCAGATCCAGTAGCTATTTTAAGTAACTCTCCAGCTTTCAAAGTCATTTTTTTCCAGCCCCCTTGCGGACCAATAAGGTCTGGGTTTTCAGATGCTACTTTAATAAATAAATCAGTATATAGTTGTCCTGATTTAACAGCTTTGTATTCATTTAATAGTTTTGCTTTGTTAGTCACGTTGTCCGCGATCGGTGCTTGACCTACAACTTGACCTGGATCTATTAAATATCTAGCTGTTTCACCTCCAGGTAACTGATCATAAACTAAATATTGTCCCGTGTCCGTGGTCGATGCAGGCACTGGATCCGATATTTCACCATTCGGCATTCTGTATCTAACTTTAATAGATGGTGGTTTAATCTTTCCTGTTTTTTTACCAGATTCTAATAGTACTTTTGCTAAACTTAATTCATCTTTTTCTCTCTCTCTTTCAAGTGCAATAGCCATTGGAATTACATTTTGACCTGCTTGACCTAGTACATCTAAAAAACCTTGAACGCCTGGTTGCATTGTTTTACCAGATAATAAATTAGATGCTAATTGTAATAAAAGTAATCTGCCTGATTTACCATAACCTTGTTCACCCATGACTTCCCTTGCAGCTTCAATTGCTTTATTTAGATCAGTCATTTTACCTTGACCTCTAGCTTTAGATTCTATGTCGTTAAATACTTTTTCCGCATTTTTTACAATTTTCTTTTGATCATTAACTAATTGTTGAGCTTGTTTATTATTATCTCCTGGGTCTCTGTTAGATATATCAGTCGGTTTTTTAACTTGCATATCAGACCCACCCTTATCAATAACTTCAGGCCCTGTTTCTCTATCGTCTACTTTAGCCTGTATACCAAATTCTGCATTTAATCTTTTTGTTAAAGGTGTTTGAATATTCATATTCTGAGCTCTCTTTAATAAATCAACAGTAGATTCTCTTTCGGGTACTTCCATATAATCTTGTATTCCTTCATATTCTCCGTCTACTTGTCTTTTTAATTGTGCTCTATCTTTTACAGATTGTGGAGTAAGTGTATCTGCTATTGAATACATAACCATAGGGCCTGCAAAAGGTAATGTGTATGGATTAGTTAAACCCATCACACCTAAAGTTCTCATTGGTAATTTTTTAGCAAACTGTGTATAAGTTGCAGGATTCTTAATAGTATTCAAAGCAGAAATACCTGCTTGATTTAATCCTTGAGCCGTGAACGGTGATTGAGGAACCATGCCTCCACCTTGTAGTTTAAGGATACCTTTTTTATACAGTTTTCTATCTTTTAACTTTGCCATTGTTCTCCTATTACTTAGGAGCTAACGCAGCATAAGCTCCAATACCAGTCCCTACCGCTTGAGCAAAAGGTGAAGCCGTTGGTGCGAAGCCCTGTGCAACTGTTGTTTGTGTAGAAGGTGCTCCTCTTTGAATATCAGATACAAAAGATAATCTTTGATATGGATCTGTAATATCTTGTACTTTAGTTTGTCTTGTAGCTTCTAATTGAGCTTGTTCTACACCTCTTTCAAGACCGCCTGCTTGTAATAATCCTTGAACATCTTGTGCTTGTTGTGCCATTCTCATTTGACCTGCGGCTAATCCAGTTTGTGCTTGTAACTGTTGACCTTGTTGGAACGCACCTAATGCACCTTGAAATGCTCTTCCTTGCGCTAAACCAATCTCAGAAAGTCTTGCTCTTTCTTGTTCGGCTCGTTGAACTCCTTCTCGTCCACCACCAAACGCACCTGCAGAAATTGCTTGTTGAGCAACTCTTTGTTGGCCTTGTTGTGCTTGTCTATTTATTTCATCAACAATGTAAGATTGATAGGGATTCATGTACTGTTGAAATTGTTGTGATGAAGGATCCAAAGCAGCAGCGGTTTCTGCAGCTTGAATAGAAGGTAATCCAGCACCTACTCCAGTTCTCGCTTGAGTAATACCTTGTTGTTCTTCAGCAGTTAAACCAGCAACTTGAAATGCAGGTAATCCTAATGGTGTACCCACTAACTTAGCAGCTTGATCCATAAGACCAAGTCTTCTAGCTTCTATCTCTGGTGCTTCCCTAATAGTTTGTACGTTTGTAGTGTTTGCGGGTGTTCCGCCACCACCACCGCCTCCGCCTGATGACATTAGTTTCCTCCTAAAAATTTATCCATTTGAACATGAGAAAATTCATATCCTAATGGGGTTAACATTTTTTTCCAACCTGGTCTGCCATAAATTTCAATTTTTTTACAATTAAATTTTTTTTCAGCCCAGTTTTCAAATTCATTTATCTTATCTACCCATAAAGGTAAATCATGTCCTGTAGCAATTCTAACTAATCCTACATTATAATTAGGTTGTTGCATAATCTGTGTAATACATACACCATGAACATTATCTTTTTTATCTGCAATAACCCATAATTGTTCTACTCCATTTTTACAGTTTTCTTTTACATCAGTATGATCTCTAAAATTATGGTTTCTATCTAAAGCAGCTTGAACCTTGTCTTTTACCAATGGCCAAATTTTATCAATCTCTTCTGGTTTAAATAATACTAAATCCATTAAGCGCTCTCCGCAATCTTCTCAAGTTCACTCATTTGTTTATAAAAGAATTTAGCTCCTAATTCTCTTTGTTCTTTTTTATTCTTACCGCCCATAGCTTTACCAGCACCTAGTACCGACTTAGCTTTAGTTACAAATTCTCCATCTGCTAGTTGTGCTAGCATTGTGTCCTTGTTCCCTGATCCTTTTCCTGTTTCATCAGTTACCATTTTACCTGAAGTTCTTTTATAATTTGATTCATCGTTCTCATCTCTTTTATATTTAGACGGTAATACATCAACTAAATCACCTTTGTTAAACTGTGGTTGAGCAGGTTCATTTGATGCTCTAGATCTAAATGTATCCATTAATTGTTGAATAGCTTCTGGTGCATTTGGTGGTTCTGGTATTCTAACATTAGATCCGTCTTGTGGAGCTAATCCCATAATACCTTGAAGATCACTTATATCCATTTCGGTTTCATCAGAAAGTTTTTCTAATGTTTCTTTTGCTCTTTTTACATCAGCTATAGTTAATCTATCAGTATCTCTCATCATTGTTGCATATTCAATTGCTGTTCTGTCTGGATCCTGTTGAAACTTCATTACAAATTCTCTTTGTATTCTTGCAGGTAACTTGTCAGACATTGGAGCTGCAGGTGTAGGAGTTTCCATAGTCTCAGGTACCGTAGATGTATCCATAGTTTGTGCAAATCTTGCAGGTCTTCTCATCATAGCTTTTGATGCTCTTGCCATTTGCTCTGGGTCTTTTAATGATTCTCTAAATCGTTCCATTAAGTTACCAACAATACCAGCTCCATCTCCTGTTTGTTGTTGCATATCATATTCTAACATTTCATCATCAGGTGACATCATTTGTTGTTCTGCCATACCACCTTCTTGTAATCCTGAATAAGGTGCACCTTCTGGATATTTAGAATAATCTATTTCTTTACCACTAAATGGTTGAAACATTTCTGGATCCGCTGCATAAAATCTATTATACCCTGCATACTTTGGATCTGGTGCTGGTTTAGGATCAAATGCTCCTAGTCCAAATGCTGTAGCACCCAAACCTGCTGCTCCTAATCCAACTCTAAATTTTGATATGTCTCCTGAAACTGGATCTCTAAACGGTGTTTCAATAGCTTTAAAAGCTCGTGATAACTTTCCTCCTTGAGCTTCTTCTTGTGCAAGTTCTTTTAACATATTTCTTTCAGCTGCTGTCTTACCAGCTTGTTTTGATATTTCTGCAGCTGATAATTGTGTTGCTGCTTGTTTAGTTCCTTGTTCTGTAGCTTGTTGAGCTATTTGATTAATTCCTTCTGTTTGAGCTCCACTTCCTGTCATACCAGGGCCTAATGCATAAGCAATCGCTGTATCTCTAACTGTTGATTTTAAAAGGTCAGAACCTCTTTTACCTTGTAATGCATTTATACCACCTGATATAAGTGCCGCCATTAAAACTGGATTCATATTTTATTTAGCTCCTGTAAATACGTATTTATGTAAATTTACTCAATTTTACCGCATTCGTCAATGAACTTGGCTCGGAAAGGATAGTTACCATGGTGTGCTATTTCAGAGTCTATAAGTGCAAATATACGTCCACCAGCCTTTCTATAACGGTCACAGAAGGCAAAATCTTCCCCTATAATTTGACCTGTTTCTTTATTAAATTCAGTGTCCCAAAAGTTATAAGAATGGGTAGAGTTTTTAACACTTTCATTGACTAAATGATTCTGTTTAACTTTAAGGTCTGGATAGAACTTAATCATTCTCTCAATAGCCTCACGTTTAATTAACATACAACCCGCAGGCCCTCGTTCTATTTCCATCCAACCATTAATACATTCAAAGTCTTCTCCTAATACTTTCATAGGAAAATGAAAAGCGCCTTTATTAACAGGAATACCATGTCTTTGATGCATCTCATTTGCTTTCTTCCAATCCAGCCATTTCATTGGATAAGGTATTAAAGTTACTTCTTCATCAGCTTCCATCATTCTAAATATATCTTTTTCATCAAATTGAATATCTGTATCTACAAACAACATATGCGTTGCATCAGAACTTAAAAATGCTGCGGTACACGCATTTCTACCAAAAGTTACAATAGAACTTTTATGTAAGTGTAGTGTTATTCCTATTCTTCTTTTATTACATTCTGCTTGCAATAAAAATACAGATCGCATGTAGTGTATATCTACTTGTCCTGTGGTCGGTGATGTTAAATATAATTTAGTCACGTTTTATAAACTCATCTATGTATCTTCCAATATATTGATGCTCACCTACATGCATAATATATTCATCTACTACTGCAAATATTTTGCCTCCGATATCTGTCCATAATTTACAAAAACCAAAGTCTTCTCCCATATACGTTTGTGTTTTCTTATCATGAATAGTATCGAAAAAATTATAGTAAAATTTTTTTTCTTCATACTGGCCATTAATCACTGATTTTTGTTTTATCTTTCTATCTGGATATGTTTTAATTAATTCATCAAATACAGATCTTTTAATTAATAAACATCCTGCAGGCGCATGAGTTATTTCAATAACACCATTTTTCATATCTATATCAGATGCATCAGGTATTCTAACAGGATAAGTGCATCCACCAGTCTCCATATCTTCTATACTTTTAATCATGCCTCTTTCAAATTTTTCTTTTAATTTAGTCCATTGAATACTTTTTAATGGGTACGGCACACAAATAACATCTTTATCTGCATTAATCATTTTTTCTATTACATGAGTTCCAATTGCAATATCTGAATCTAAAAATAATAAATAATCAGCGTTAGTTTCTAAAAATGATGCTACTGTTAAATTTCTACCCTGTGTAATTAATGAAGACTTATGCATTAAAAAAGATACATTGTTACCTTTTTTCATAAATTCTTTTTGTATCTCTAATAAACATTGTGTGTAGTGAATAGATACTTCTGAATGAACAGGAGTTCCTACACAAAGTCTTATTTGTTTATTCTCTTTTTTAGGTTCTGGTTTATTAAACCATATGGGTTCTGAAGCGTCTTGTGGTTTCACATTTACCTCTTTGATTGTTTGATAGGTGTCATCATTAGACCAATTTTTACTTTTTTGCATTAATGACGCCTTGTAAAAAATTGTTCCATTCCATGGCTCTTTTATTCCAATTGTAATATTTTTTATAAAAAGCTTGTTGCATATCTAAATTTTCTTGAATAACTGGTTCATGTAAAGTGCTAGCTGCCATATCAATTGCTGCAGCAAACGTTTGTGCTAATATGTTATAATCTTTTGTGTAGGTTACATACATAGGAAACTCTGCGCAAGTTTCATATAATGCACCAAAATTAGTTACAATCGAATACAATCCAGCTGACATAGATTCTATTGCAGATATACAAGATGTTTCTTCAAAGATACTTGGATATACATACATATTATATTTATTTAAATTTTCTAAAATATAAAAGTTAGGTTTATAACCAATGTAGTTTACATTCGATAATTCAGAAGCTTGTTTATAAAGTGGTACGTATGTGTGATCATTACGCTTTTTAAATTCATCTCCATAAACTTCTGTAGAACTATACACATCTAATTTTACTAATGGATTCTTTACTAATTGCATTGCCCCAAGTAATACACTTAAACCTCTCCAAGGAGTGTTTTGATGAATGATTCTAATAGGATCACCCTTTTTATAAGGTTTCCTTGTTGGAAAACTTGTACAACCATTTTTAATTACATGACATCGTTCAGTTGGTATATCAAATGCCATTCTAAATTTTTCATAACTCCAATTAGAATTAAATACATACCAATCATATTTATTATGATTATTTCGATCTCTGAACCATGGTGCAATATTAGGTTGATCGTATGAATTTTTTTGCCAAAGTATATTTGGTTTAGTTGGATGTAGGGGAATTTTTTCAGGCACAGAAGTTGTTATCTGTACTTGATCCAATAGTTTTTTGTCAGCATGATTTTCTAAAAACCCATGCTGGAGTTCAGTTCCACCTTGAGGTAACATTACTTGGTTTTACCAAATATATCCAATGATGCAACTGTTATTTTCTGATTGATTTGTAAATCTTCGGCAGTAGTATCAGTATTAGAATCTTCAACATCAGCATCAAATTCTTCTTTACTAGCATACTTCGTACCAGTTCTTTTGTTAAGAATTTCTTCTTCTGCTTTAGCTGGTAATACTGGAACTTCTTTACCGTCTATTATTACTGTTTTACTCATGGTCTTCCTTGTCTGTTATACTTCTTATAATCCCTTTTTTCATTTTTGTTAAGTGTCTTCTTATGACGTCCAGGACGTTTCCTAGGTTTTGGACGAGGGACATAGTGTGTAAATTTTTGTTTAGCCATTTTGGTCTTCTCTACTTATTTCTAATATAGATATAACTGCTGTTATAGCGTCCGTGGTCGATGTTTCAAGTGCAATAGAATCATTCTCTTCTAATATAATTGGCCCTTTTGCAACATTACAGATTGTAGGCCCGCTAATATTTGCGTAAGCTATTTGATAAGTAGTTGATGCAGAGTCGTCCGTGACCAACGCTTTACAGATCTTCGACCCCGATTCATTAGTGATTTGAATATTTTGTATAATACCTCTAGCATTAGCTGGAGCTGTGTACAGCGTCGTAGATGCTGTAGTCGTTGGATCATAGAATGCGTTTTTATAAATATTAGCCATTTGTCGTATCGTACCATTTTAATGAACCAATAACACCATCATTATTAGATGCACCTTTAGCACATAAAGTTAGTGTGTCAGATACACCTGCTATTGTTTGTCCAAGTTGATATTCAAAATTAAAACCATCTCCAAAGTTTTCAATAGAAACTCCTTTACCCGATAAATAAGTTCTATTTATAATTGTTCCCCCTGTAATGGTTTTAGTACCGTCTAAATCATACTCTACATCATCAGAATAACTTGTGTATGAAAACGCTGTTG
>Ga0208917_1001868_pt1 | contig 10314 bp, 3 predicted proteins | sample DEB08_DNA_10_FD_185500 | JGI IMG/M metagenome (GOLD analysis project Ga0208917, IMG submission 185500) | Aqueous microbial communities from the Delaware River and Bay under freshwater to marine salinity gradient to study organic matter... | ecosystem: Environmental > Aquatic > Marine > Coastal ...
TACCTTCAAGAAGCTCTTTCTTAAAAGATTTCATAGCTGACGGCAAATATTTTTGTAAATATTTAACAGAGCCACCTTCAGATTTTCTAGCAGTCCTACTCTGAACAGCTGCAGATTGAACGTCCCTAACAGGGTTTCTCCAAAGAAAAGGTATACCATGAGTAATAACAGTTCTCTGAAAATGAGCAAAAGGAGCACCGACATCTCCTACAACTTCTAAAAGACCCATTATCCCAGAATCATATCCGTCTTGATTTACCGAATCAAAAACCTGCTGTATAGCAGGAGAATAAATCCAGTATTCTTTTTCCTGCTCAAACTTATCGTTTATACTGTGAATTAACTGTACAGATTTCTTTTCCTCATCACTAAGCATTCTATATTCAGTAGTACTTAATTGCTTGCCAAACATATATGGCTCTGCAGTTTTACCAATAGTATCTCTCAAAACCATATGTGCGCGATTTCTATCCCCAATCTCCACAGCTGATTTAGTAATAAATACCATCGCCTCTGCCAAACCATTCACATCTTTATAAAATTCAGAAGATTTATTCAACGATTTCAATACGTCATTTAATAAACCTTCATCTGGTAGGTTAGGAGCAAACTCTTTTTCATACTTAAAAAAGTTATCAATCTCAGGTAGAATTCCTGAAGACTTCATATAGCTAACAGCGTGTTTAAGATTTTCTTGAAAAATAGATAACGCTTCATCAACAAGGTTTTTTGAAAAATTAGAGCCTTTAAACAAATCTTCATAAGATTTCTTCATAGCAGGATTCTTGCTGTATTTCATCTTATACATTTCATATAAAAAAGAAGAAAACTCTTTAGGATCTTTTAAGCCATACTCACTAATCAAACCGTCTAAAACTTTTCTCTCAGACTTAGATACTGTATATTTTTTCCCCCTAAGTTTATCCTCAGTAGTCAGTACTTTTCTAGGAAGAATCCCGTCTTTTAGTAAAATTTCTAGATCATTAAAAACATTCATCATATCGTGAATATTTCTGTGATACTTAAGATCTTGTACTTCCACATCATTAGCATCAAATACTTTGCCAGTTCTGCGGTCATACCTACCTCCAGCTTCTATAACCTCATTCAAACGATCAATCTTGTCGTTGTAAGGATTATAAAAACCTTTAGTTAAATAATTATAAACTTTACCTGACGAACCAAGTATCTGACGAAAAGCCCATGTGGGATCATCCCAAATAGACTTAGATGCCTTATCGCCAGCAGCTTCTTTTACCTGCCCAATTGCCCAAGACCTATCCAACATATAAGAGTGCCACAAATCATACTTGCTTTGAGTTTTACCTTTAGGAGCTTGATTTGAGATAACATCCGCTAATGGATCTTTCAACCACTTACCCAAAGTACGATTAATCATTTCTCTGGCAATGGCCTCTTTATGCTCGTCAGTTTTTAAATTGTCACCGTATGCTTCGATCAACCGTTCTTCATTCATAGAAGCATATAATTTCTCAGGATCTTTGATTTGACCTATAGCTCTCGTAGCCCAATCGACTATTTTACCGTAAACTCTTCTAGATTTTTTAGGCTGTTGTCTCCAATTAGTGGCAAAGTTTTCCATCCACTCAGCAAACTTCTCTTCAAAAAGCTCACCATTTGCATCTTTGTCACCCCATTTATCCTCGGGCTTCATACCTATAAGATGACGAACATACTTTAAATCCGCACTGTTCTCGCCAAGAATATCTCTAAGTAAATGAGCTTGCTCATGTGTCAAAGTTCTAATATCTGCACCAGCAAATAATTGGATTACATACTTACCTGTCTTAGAATTAGAAAGTATCTGCCCACGTATAATGTCAGTCCTACTTGCATCAAATACTAAATCATCATCTCTCAAACCCCAAGTACCCATCAAACGAGTATGAAGATCGTACTCTTGTTTCTCAATCCGAATACGTTCAGCTAAATCGGAACCCTCGCCAAAAGAAGCATTAAGTTCTTCTTCAAACTGAGTTAGCAAAGCTTTATCTGCATCAGACATATCACTTTGTTTCGCAGATTCTAAAGTTCTTACTAAATGTGAAATCGCAGCCTCATACTCCTTAAAAAAGAAATCATTTAATTCAGGAGTAAGATTAACTCCATCTGCTGCAAAATCCATAGCCCTAGAATTTTTAGACATGTAATTCAAAAGATCTTTCATACCTTGAAAGCTTTTACGGTAAAGCTCTACAGGGACTTTATTATTTTCTACACCATACTGATCGTTAACTTTTTTTATAGCGTTAGATTTTTCCAAAAGTCTTCTATGAAGAAATAATAAAGCCCCATCTGTTCTAGACTTTTTATTAAATCTCATTCCTCTATCGCCAGCAGAAGGTTGTTCTGGATAAGTACTAAACTCTGCATTTTCCGATAAAAACTCCTGAGTAATACCACGTAATTCATTTGAAGTTAAAGGCACTAATTGAATAGCCTTACCTTTTAAAGGAGTAGCATAAAAAGTAATCATCGCATTCTGCATATCCTTCACAGTCTTTAAATACTGCCCCATTTGCGAATCAAACTTATCTACCCATTTATCGTCATAATCGAGTATCTTTTTCTCGACCTTATCTCTAATAGCTTTTAATTTTTTAGTAGTCTTCCTAAGTACTGATGGAACAGGGTTTTTACCTAAAAACGAATCTACTGAACCTAATAAGTTCTCTAAAGATTCTATAATTCCACTGCTAAATACTTTGTCTATAGCATTTACGAAATTAGAAGTATAAGCTCTTCTTTCTTCTTGCGCTTTCTTCTTAGTTTTACCTGTTGATTTAGCCTCCGTTGAAGGAGTCGAATTAGCGTACTTACCTTTAGTAAACGGATCACTGCTAGATTTATCCGACTGCTTAAGTCGTTTAAAATCAGCTTGCCTTTTTCTATTGTCCCCATATGCTTTCATAGCTGCTTTAGCATTCTGAAATTCAGGAGATTTTTGATCTCTATCTTTAAGAGCTTCGTCCGTCCCAGTATACTTATCAGGCTCTTTAGCCATACTCGGAGTAACTACTTCAGAAGTAGTTTTAGGAGACTGCGCCTCATCTAACATTTTTTGAAATTTATCCGAAGGTTTATCTTTCTGATAAAGAACCTTCCCCAAACCTGCTGCTTCTAAAAACTGTTCGCGAGAAAATTGCTCACTAACTTTATCAGAGTTACTTCGATATATCTTCCCACGGTGTACAATTACTTCAGTACCATCTTCCTTAGTAAAAGTAACCTCTCTATTAAGATCAAATGCATTCTCTGGATCAATTCTATAGCCTCTAAAAACTGAGTCTACAAATACATCAATACCAGCACTATCTGGCACCTCATCATAATATGGGTTACCATCATTAAAATCATATACATCAAAAAAGTTATCCGAAATCTCAAATTTCTCTTTGTAGTCCTCCCAGTCCTTAAAATTTTGAGTCTCATCAGCATCCGCACTAGAAAACATACGAGGTAATGATGGATGTACTGGACTAAAATCCTCATCGTCGTTCATATGTTTTTGCTCTAAAAAAATTCTTATAGTATCAAAATTGCTCTTAGAACCATATTTGTGATAAAAAAACATTTCTGGAGCTTTCCTCGACAAAAGATTTGCCCTTTTTTCAAGATAAAGAGCAAAAATAGCTGGAGTTAAATCGTACTTAAACGCCACATCCTTAATTAATCTAGAAGTATAAGCCGATTCATGCCTCCTTCTAGCGGTGCCTTTTTCCATTAAAGCCAACCTAATCCCTCGACTCCACCCACGGTTTTTCTGATTAGTATGCAAATCCACTGTTACGCTATGGTCAGTATAAATCTGCTCCAAAATAAAGTTATAATCAGATTCTGAAAGAAAACTGTTAGGTTTAGCAGAAATACGACTTAGTGTATTACTTATCTCTTGATCAAACTCCTTTTCAGCTTGATTATACTTCTCCTTAATCTGATTAATTTCATCCATCGTAACACTATCAGGTAATGCCTCAAGATCAGGTAACTTATCTAAAAGTTTGGACAAGTTAACATCTTTATCCTGAGAAATAATAATCTCTCTTGCCACAGCATCAATTAGAGAAGTCTCAACCCTAGGGTTTCTATAATTAGAATCTTTAAGAAGTTCCTGCCTATACAAACGCCACTCTTCAGCATCCATATTCCCACGTTCAAATTCTTCAATATCTTCAATACGCTCTAACTCTAAAGGATCTATTAAAGAAACATCGCTATCATAACGACTTACCTTACCCTGCAAATAATCCTTCTCTTCTTTAAGACTCTTAAAAACAGGGCGACCTTCGCTATCCCTTTGAACGCGAACATCTCCTCCAAAGTCTTTAGAAGTTGTATTCAATTGATCTAAAGATTGAGAAATCATAGCAGCTGCATCAGCAACTTTTGTGTCCGTAAAAGCAGCCAACTTATCGAAAACTTGGTAATCTACGACATCTAAAATCCCACCCAGATCTTCTATCTTACCCTGCCTACGAAGTTCATATGCAGAAGCAGCCATAAGACGAACAGCGTTATCAAACTCTCCCTGAGATGTATTATCTACTTTACCCATTTGATGGATAACATCTGCAACTTTCTTTCTTATAGCTAAAACGTCCTCAACATCCTTAGGATTTTCCGCAGTTATCCCAGAAAGATCTATCATGGCTGGGTTAGCACCAAATTTATCTAAAACCGATTCGGGAGCTCCCTGATCACTAGGCTTTAAAGGAGTAACAACCTCTGGAGTCATCGGCCCAGTTTGTTGTTGAGCACTAGCTTGTTCTCCAGTACCAGTTTGTTGTTGAGCACCAGTTTGTTGTTGAGCACCAGTTTGTTGTTGAGCACCAGTTCGTTGTTGAGCACCAGTTTGTTGTTGGGTACCTTTTTCTTTAGACTCTTTAGCAGCTTGCTCAGCAGCAGCTACAGACTCTTCAATATTAACCTTAAATAAAGGATCCAATAAAATTTGATCGCCAGCCAAATTAACCGCATACTTTTGAAGACCTGTTAACTCGTTTTTTCTAGTCTCAATAAATGCGGTATCAAACTCATTAAACTCCCCATCATTTCCATATGCCTCAATAGCTTTTCTAATCTCAGTATCAGAAAGCTCTTTATTAAGAAAATTAAAAGCACCTACAAGTTTACCTGTTCCGCCAATAAGCAAAGAAATAACACCTGCCTCAATCAAAGCTTCCGAATTCATCTTGCCGTCAATAAGAGCTTGTTGAATAGCTTCGTCTGCCACCTCGCCACCAGTCTCAGTAACTGCTGCCAGCCCAACACCTGAGATCGCACCTGCAGCTAATTTAGCATTCTTCTGAGCTGCTAAACCCGAACTCATAAACGCCCTACTTAAAAAATTAGTAAACTTATCTCCAGATAAACCTATGCCTCGACCAAGTTTTGCAAGAGCTCCCATAGATGCTAAAGAAGTAGCCCCTGTACTAGCAGATGCAATAAGCCCATTTTGCAAAGCCTTATCTTTATCCCCTTTTGTCTCAACCAAAGTATCCATGAATTGAGTAGATCCACTTTGAAGTGCACCGACTAAAGCAGCAACTCCCAAACCTGCACCTGCAACTACCGTTGCTGGAGCAGCTGTAGCACCAAGTGCTAACGCAGTACCCGTACCAGCAAGAACTTGTGGAATAAATGAAGAAATAGCAGTACTACCTGACTTAACTCCAAGGTAATTAATAATATTGCCATACTCACCTTTATCCCAAAACTCCGCAAATTGTTCAGTAAAAGGTTTAGTCCAACCTCTATCAGATAAATACTTAGTTTGAGCACCGTCTTCAACAGACTTCTTCATCTGCTGATATTCCCTAAAAACCTCAGGATCCATAAGATCCTGATCACCTAATGCAGAGTCAACAGCCTCGGTAAGATAAGGTGTAACTGAGCCCATCTGATAACTAAACTGTTCAAGCCCATCGTCAAAAGAAACACCAATAGCATCTATGGCATCAGAAGCAAAATCTATTAAATTTGAACCTGTTTCAGCAATGCTTTCAAAAGTAGTCGGCTCACCTTCACGATAAGTTTGAGCTTCTTCATCCCAAGTAATACCTTTTAAAGCACTCCGATTCTGAGCACGTTTTCTATTATGTTTCTTCCAAGCTTCATAACCAAAATAAACTTGAGGCGTATCATCTACAATCTCACCATCTTCATCAACTTGTACAGATTTACTTGAAAGACTATCTGAAAATTTTGGCCTGTAAAACAAAGGATTGTCACGACTAAAAAGTTCTCGATCTTTTTTAGGTAATTTATTTCTCCAATCAGGATCAATAGGAGCAAAAATAACATCTTCTATTTGTTCAGACCAAGTTTTTGGGGCTTGGAAAGAAGCAAGCCTCTCAGCTTCAGCAACCTCTTGTTTATGTCTTTCTAAATTTTGAGAGTAAAAAGGTTCTTCTGGTAAAGCAGATTCTTCTGAAACTGCAAAAGACATATCTTCAGAGTATTCATTAGAAAAATCTTCCTCTTCAGGATAACTAAGAACATTTTTCTCGTCTTCTTCATCTTTAGAGAGATCTCCGTTAATAATAAAATTAATCTCATCTTCATCAAAAAGACCGTCTTTTGACATATTATTTCCTTTTACTTAAACTTAATTTGACCTAAATTATCTCGAACAGTCCCTAATTCTGAAAAAGTATCTTGACCTCGAATAGGTAAGTTATCAGAATTATCAAAATAAAAATCTTTAGCAGTTCTTAAAGTTTTAAAAGCATTATCAAAAGCATTTTTTTTCCAACGACCTAATTTTTTGTAGCCTTCATTAAACTTTTTTAATTTAGATTGATACTCTTCTCCGTCATTTAAAGGAACTACTAGTATATAAGCTGCTGCAGTTTGAAAATCTTTATCACCAATATTTTGAGATTTTAAAGCTTTAGAAATAGAATTTCTTTTTTCCTTAGATGAAATACTCTGAGACCAAAAATCTTTAGGAATATCAACTCCACCAGTATTTCGAATAACAATTTTACTCTTTTGATCATCAAAACTAACTTCAGAAAAAGGTTTTTCGTTTTCTTCAACTTTAGCAGAAGGTTTAGCAGAAGGTTTAGCAAAAGACTTAGCAGAAGACTTAGCAGAAGATTTAACTTCCTCTTTTTCTTCATCAGGCATATTTGTATCTGCATACACAGTCCCTAGAAAAAAATTCTCATCAATACCTTTACCCCAAGTTGAAAATACTTTCTTAAAATTTTTAATTTGATTCTCTACTTTTGCAAGCTCTGTATTCTCTTCTTTAGATCTACCGCTACCTTTAGCTAACAAGTTATCACGAGTCAATCTAGCATTATTAAAATTCTTTAAAAATCTACGCATCAAACCTTTAGAAGATGCACCTACCTTTGTAGAATTTTTTAAAAGACTTTCAACAGCAGCTTTATCCCCACCTAACAAATGTCTAGCAACTTGAGCATCTGGAGCAGTAAAATTTTTCTCATCATCAGAAAAAGCTGTAGAAAGAAAATTATCCATTTTCAAACCATATTTATTCTTAACCAACTTATTAAATTTAGAATAAGCCTCATCTAACTCTTTCTGATCTTTTTGAGCTAACATCTTAGACTGAATTTCCTTCTTTTGCTCAGGAGATAAAGGCAAATTATTAGTCATATCACGTATTTGCGTAGAAGATAAATTTGAAACCTTACCACTTTTAAGTAGTTCAGAAAATAATTTTTGCTTACCCTTAGACTGAAAAGAAACAAAGTCATTTTCCGTATAAGGAGCTTGACCTGATAATTTACGAAACTCATTTACCTCATCCTTCATTTGCTGAGTAGGAGGGTTATAAGGATCAGCTAAAAATTTTTGAATCTCGCGAGAATTCTTAAATTTATCCTTAATTAATCTTCTCTGATAATCCTTTTTATCTCTTTCATACTTCTCTTTATTTCTAGCTAATGTTATCTCACGATCCTCTTGTGCTTGATCAAATTTAGTAGCTTCTCGCCTACGTAATTCTTCAAGATTCTCACGATCTGCTTTTTTATAAGATTCTTCAAGAAGTCTCTTATTACGCATTTTAAGAGCAAGCTGTCTAGCCGACTCACTTGTCTTAGGATCCTTACCAAAAAAACCTGCCTCAGAAAGAGCCATTATTTTTTGATCATCTTCGGGAAGCATATTAATCGCATCTTTAAGCTGTTTATTTCTAAACTCAATACGATCTACTTTACCTTGCCTAGCACGACGAAAAGAATCACCGACCATACCTGCATCAGCTAAACCCTCAAATAAATAAGACATAAAATTACGGTCATTAGGATTCTGGAAATTTCGATCCCCAATAAACCCTGCTGCGTCAAACATACCGCTCCCAGAATCTGAATCCAAATTCAAAGCGCGACTCATACTTAAACGAGGGCGATCAAGTTCTTCCTCTTCACCGTAACCAATATTAAAAGGGTTATCTGCCATATCCATAAAAACCTGCTTTTTAACCAAACATCCCACCCAACACAGGAGCTAAAATTTGTGAGCCGAGCCCTGGCCTAACATTCTGTGCATACATATTCGCAACTTGCTGAGCACCTTGCATCTGACCAGATAACGCACCTAAATAAGAATTAAAATACGGATTAACATTGCCAGTAGAAAGTAAATCCTGAGCAATTGCTCTAGTCTGAGTAAAAGGTCTATCCTGTTCAGAGATATCAAAATTGTATCTAAGTTTTTCATTTTCTCTTTGCTGTTGCAAAGCTTGATCTTGAAGAGCTCTTTGAGCATCAAACGCTGCTCTACTTGCAGCACGATCCGCTGCCAAAGCATTACCAGATAAAAAAGAACCTAAACTACCAGAACCTGAACCAGATCTTCCACCAACCCTCCTTCGTAAACTTCGAAGACGGTTTGTAAAAGGCATTCTAGCAGCTTGCATAGCTTGACCTATAAGAGCAGGATCCGCAGATACAACAGCTGGAGCATCGGGCATCTGACGAAGAGTAGAAATATTCCCTAACAAACTGCCTAAAGAACTTAGAGCATTTGTTTGATTACGAACTACATTATCATAAAAAGGTTGACGCTGCTCATACATCTTCTTAGCTTCTGCAGCAGCTTGAGCAGATAACTGACCTATCTGATTTGCAGCATTCTGGTTTGCTCTAGCAGCTGCACTTCTTCCAGTTCTAAAAGGTTTATCTAATTTACCCATTTTCATTACCTCTTTTTAAAAGTATGCGACGATACTCTCCACCCTTACTAGTTAAGTTACAAGAAACGTACTTAATATTTGGATACTTTTTTATAATACTTTTAATGCACTTTCTTGTGTGACTAAAAGTCTCAAAACTTTTAAGTAAGCTAACAACATTTGCTATATACAAATTCTCACCGAGAGATTGATCTAATTTTGGTATAAAACTATTTGTACGTTGATATAATTCAAAAGTTTGCTTGCCATATACTTGATATTGCAGTACGTATACTATTTTACCATTTTTTTCAACTATACTAAAAAGACCATCTGAGTAGACTTGGCATATCAACTCAAGAGTTTCTAAAGACTCGGGGTAAAAATGATGCTTTGAAAAAAGATAAAAAATACCTAAGACAATATCCCTATCTTTCTGAGAAAAATCCCCATACCCAAAAAGGTTAAAAACATAGTCCTGCTCAAACAACATCTTATCTCTATAAATTTTGTCTTTCATTTTTTAAAGACAGGGCACCGAAATGCCCTGTCTAAATATTATCACCTGCAGAATATTAAATTATGCAGAGTACTTGTATTCCTTCTCGAACACAAAATCACTAGAAATCATTCCAGCTTTTTCGAATACGATCTTACAACTACCGTCAGTATTAGCTGTATTAGTTGAAACCGCAACAGCTAAAAGTGTCTCAGAAGAACCTAATGGGCCTACCTGATCAGCAGCGATCACAGGTAACAACTCAACTCTAGGTAAACCTTGATGAACATCTGCAGCAGGTTCTTGACCATACCAGAATAAAGTTTTCACTCCTCTAGTAAACTGAGGTGAATCAGATGGCTTAAAAGCAGTCCTAGATCGGTACCAACTAGCAGCATCTTGACCATCGCCCTCAGCTACAGTGTAAGTGTTAATGTGTAAGCTGTCCTGAAAAGGAGCTTCATTAACAGTTGCTACAACATAAATAGTTCCAATGTTCCCAACTTCTACGTCAGGATAAGCAGGTGAAAGACCTGCTGCATTAGTCCAAGAACTATGCATGTAAATGTAGTTAAAAAATGTCGAAGACCTAGTAACTCCATTACCGTCAATATAAGTTCCGCTAGTAAATAATGGCGCACCA
>Ga0208917_1001869_pt1 | contig 10313 bp, 7 predicted proteins | sample DEB08_DNA_10_FD_185500 | JGI IMG/M metagenome (GOLD analysis project Ga0208917, IMG submission 185500) | Aqueous microbial communities from the Delaware River and Bay under freshwater to marine salinity gradient to study organic matter... | ecosystem: Environmental > Aquatic > Marine > Coastal ...
TTTGTCTGAATGATTCCAAACGTCTTTATTGAACTTATTGATTATGTCTAATGCTGTCATATTATTCTCCTTATATTAAGCAAGTTTAATAGGCCACGTTATTGTGCACCTGCAACATATATAACTATTTAGAAAAATATTTCAAGTATTGTTTTAAGGAAAGTTTTTGCGCTATCAAACTCCATTATTAAGAAAACACCAATAACTATCAATATCCATTCCATTCTTCTAACTTGATTTTTTAATTCCTTGATTTCTGCAAAAGTTTGTTTTTGCATTATTCTGCAAATCTTTTCGTGATATTCAATTTTTTCTAATGCAGATTTTCTAGCCATAATTAAAAAGGTGATGAATAGTCTGTTGAATAACCGTGATGACTTCCACCTGTACCAGATAAACCACTTGCTGTTTCTGCTGTGTATCCTGTAGATGGATTGTACCCACCAGAAGATTCTGATTGTTGTCTTATATCAGCAAATTGTTTTTCTATGTTTGCATTTTGCTCACGTTCTCTTCTAGCCATCTCTGCTTGTTTAGCTTGCATATAAGGAGTATTGTAAACTCTATTTCCGTATTTTTGATTCCAGTTTTGAACATATTTATTATAGTCACCAAATAAAGAAACAGTATTAATTCCATACTTATCTTGAACACCCATATTACCATAACCACCATATGTAGATAAATTATATCTATCTGTTGGAGTCATAGAAGTATCAGCGCCACCAAGATATTTACCGCCAAGTAACGCACTTATGAAACCAAGACTTGGATCAATAAGAGTACCTATTCCCATTCCTATATTAGCGCCTCCTGCATATTGGGCTCCTCTTTGTAAACCACTAAGCATCTTATCAATAAAATCTGGTTGTTCTTCTGGCTGTGTGTAATAATTTTTCTTCTCTTCTTCCATTTGATTTATGATTTGTAAAATGTCTGCTTGATTGTTCCTCGCTGCTGGCTCCGTTTGCGCTATCTGAGGTTCTGCTCTAACTGTATCAGAAGCCATATTATAAGGTTCTGCTCTAACTGTATCTGAAACCATATTATAAGGTTCTGCCATAACAGTGTCTGAAACTAAAGTATTAAAAGATTCAAGACCTTCTCTTTCTTCTTTGGTTGGAATATCTCCATATGCTGGTGTAAAAACTAAATTACTTAATGTTTTTGATAAATTTGAATCTGCTATTTTTTTAGCTAAACCACCTTCATTTATAAAATCTAATATTTTATTTCCAGTGCTTCCTGTATCTTCATCAGGAGTAAAATTAAATTCAGTACTTCCATATTTATATCCTCCAAATTGGGTAGGATCTTTTTCATATGTCACTCTTCCAACACTACCTACATTTGCAAAAGTTGTTGGATCTAAACTAAATAATCCTCCCCTAAAACGACCCATTGGTTGTGCGACTTCTAATCCAAAATCTTCATAACCTAAAGCTCCTTTATCTCCTCCTTTATTTTCCGCTCTTCTTGCTAAATCTAATTGCATTGAAGGAGTCATTAATGCTTCTTTAGGACCTAAAGCTAACCCTCTAACAAAATTTACAGCTGGCATTGCAATATCATATTGCTTTGTTAATCCACCTAAAATTGTATCTAATATACCAGCCATTATGCTAATCCTCTTTGTTTAAGTCTAATCATTTGTTCCTCTTGCGATAATAATGCACTTTCGGTAGGTGTCAATCCATTTTGCATCATATTCATTTGCGCAGGAGCTTGAACAACACTAGGATTTGGCATAGGTTGTTCTGGTAATGGAGGTGTCTGTAATTCAGATCTATCACCAAATAAACTTTTCTTTTCAATTATAAAATCTTCAGGATTTATATAATCTTCAAATCTACCTGATAAAGGTATTCTGCTCATAATAGCCTCAAGTTCACCTAGTTTTTTATAAGTAAGTTTGTCCAAAGGAGCTTCAAATTTAAGTTTATCAAACTCACTTTCTAGTTCTTTTCTTTGTCTATAAACTTCTTCTTGAACAGATTCAGTTAATTTTAAAGGTGAAAATAAATCTGCTTTTATAAAATCAAAAACTTTTCCTTCTTGTCTTTTTTCAAATTCTTCAGCAAGAGCTGATACAGGTACTTCTAATATTTCTGCAGCTTTAACATCATTATACAATCTTTGCATAACAATATGTCTTCTTCTATTTGCTTTAATGTATCTTTGAATAATATCATCTCTAGATATTTCTCCACCTTTAGTAATATCTCCAGTTAATAAGCTTCTTGTTAAACGAATACCTGTTTTAAATTCATTTATTTTAAAGTCCATCTTTTGTAATGGATCTACTTTAACTCCTCGTAATCCATAGAAACCTGCCATCTCTCGATCTAATTCATACTTCTCGCCTCTCGGTCCTGGTTGATCAAAATAAGCATCAACTAATCTTTCAAATTGTTTTTTAGATAATGGTGCAACTTCATTGAAAGCATATTTAAGTGCAGCAAGTATTTTATCTATGTCATCATCTTCTGTGTTCCATAAACGATAACCTTCTTTAGTTAAACCATCTCTAACTAATAAGTTGTTAACCACGTTTAAATAAATAGATTCTTCAACAAAAGGCCTAACTAATCTAGATGCTGCAGATATAATTCCTTTACCTAAATAAGGTAATAATTTATCTTGATTACCAAATTCTTTTCCTTGTTCTACATTTGCAATAATTGCTTGAACAGGATTAGCTAACGTATCATAAACTAATGCACCTGAAGCATTAATATAAAGTATGTCACCATTTTCATCTCTATATGCCCAAATACTTGAATCCTTTGCATAGTCAGGTAAGAATCTTCTTATTGCAGATATCATAGGATCTGTTATTCCATACAATCCTTGTAATATACCACCTACTATTGCAGGAGTAGTTGCTGCCATCGTTCCAAATCCAACCAAACGTTTCATTCCTAATGCGTATGTTAATGGATCATCTAATTCTCTTATTCCTTGACGAACAATGTTGCCTCCTGTTCTAATAATTTCATAAGGCCAAGATACGAAATTACCTGTTGGTAATCTTCTTGATGCTTTAACAATGTCTGCAACGTAACCATAATTAGGAACGGTGTTTCTAACTATTGATGCAGCTTTCTTCATAATTTCTAAATCACTAGGCATTACTTTTATTTTTCCAGCTTGAAATGCTTTTGTGTAAATATTTTTATAAGAATCAAATTCACCTAAAAAATTAAATACTTTCCATATATCGTCTTCAGCTAAATATAAATCCTGTGCTTTTTGATAAAGAGTCTTCATTGCTTTTCCAAATCTTCCAAAAAATCTATTATAAACATCACCACCTTTACCTATATCATCTAATAAACCTGTAATATCTCTAGCTCCAGGACTTGAACTAACCACTTGTTCTTCAGTTAAAAATTTAAATAAAGCCTGATCTTTAGGTAAGTTTCTATAAAGCATCTGTGGTTGTATTGTATTAAATGCTTGTTTAAAATTTTTAACTAGTGTTACAGGATTTTTAAATATATTACCTGTACCTACTGCAAATTGAGCAGAAGTTAAAAAGTTTCTAGTATGTGTAAAAGGTCCTAATATTGTTTTTGATATTTGAGTTAATCCTTTAGGTATTAATACTAAGTGTTGCCACGCAACTGATTTTGCTAAATTATCAAATAATATTTTTTCTTGAAATTGTAACGCATCAGCAAAAGGTTCAGATGTAAATTTTCCGTTTAATGGATTAGTATAAACAGATTCACCTAATGCACTTTTTATTTGTAAACCATTTTTTCCAGAAACAACAGGTTGATACCTATAGTTTGCTAAAGCTTCGTTTCTAGTATTATATACGATTGCTTGTTTACCTTCTTTTTGTAAAGATTCACTTAGTTTAGCTATGTTACTATAGAATTTATCTCTAGCTGCTAAAGCAGATAAATCGTGCATTGTATTAATAATAGTATTTCTTAAATCTCTTTTTTGTCCAAAGAATCTATTAAATGCTCTTAGATCTTTTTCTGTTTTAATTAATTCATTAGCTTTAAATTTGCCACCCACAAAATTATCTGCAATGTTAATGTTTTGAGTTGCAACATCATCTAATACACTTAATTTAGTTAATTGAAATTCAGGTGTTAAAGTAGAAGTATTCATTCTAACATTAGATAAAATATCTTCTATTTGAATGTCTAATTCTTCTGGAGTAAACTTTTTACCATTAGCTTTTGCATATCTTTGTAATATATCTTTAACTTCATTAATGGCACTTTGACTAGGTTTGTAATTATAGATAGGTATAATGCTTTTATCTGTAAATATTTTATATTCAGATGAAAACATATTTCTCATCCTATCACCCATAATTTGATTAAATTCAGCAGAACCTACATTTAAATTTCTTCCCCTTAATATTTCATTTTTTAATTGATTAAATTCATTTCTAACTTTTACTATTTGATTAAATAAAGTATCAGTTTGCTGTGCATTTAAACCAACTTCTTTAGTAAATTGTTTAAAATCATTAATAGCTTTTGAATTAAATCCTTTAAAAACTAATCTTTGTTTTTGTCCAGTACCTACAACTACATCATCAGAAGAAGTTAGTAATTCATCTAGTCTACCTACAATTCTTTTAAGTGCTGGGTTCTTAGTTGAAATACCAGATTCTTTAGCAATGATTGCTAAAGATTGATCTATGTCTCTAATTAAATCTCTTGCTGTAATTTGACCAGCAGCTATCTTGCCTTTAACTTGCTCGATGGCTTCAAATAATTCTTGTGATTTTTTACCAGCAGGTATGAAAGGTTCTCTTATGTATTTATTAATCCATCTATCAAATTTTTTATTACTATTGGCTAAAGCTCTTCCTTGAGAAGCTAGTCTATTTGCAATGTAATTTATGCCATAAGCAAAAGGAACATTTATAACTGTTCCTTCTAAACCTAATTTAAATCTATTGGTTAATTTTCTAACTGCATCATCTTGACTTGTAAATTGTTCTACATCATCTAATCTAGTCGGACCACCTAACCAATCTCCAAAAGTTCCAATATCGGTTGCATCTGCAACTAAACCTATTCCTGCACCACCTCCTATGGCAACAGCAGCAAACTTTTGTTTACCTGTTATTTTATTCATTTCTTTTGCTTTGTTAGCAGCACGAACACCATTAGGACTTGGTGTAACTAACTTACCAGATTTTTTTGCTTTAAATACTTTATCTACAATTCCTTTTGCTTTTTCTACAACTTTAACGGCAACAGCAGCTCCTGCTTTCCCGCCGCCATATAATTGTAAAAAGTTATCTGTTAATCTACCAACAGCGCCATCGTATGCAATTTTTTCTGCTTCTGTTCCTATACGACCTATGATACTTTCTTGAAAAGCTTTTTCAAATTTTGCAGCAAAACCTTCATTAACTGGAATGTCGTCTTCTCCTAATGCATCTTTTATTTCTGCTGTTAATGATATAAATCCTTTTGGTATTTTAATTGTTCCGCTAATAATAGCAGCTGCAAATTCTTCTATGGCAGAATATCCAGATGCAGGTTCTTCATCTAGTTTTTCTCCTTTACCTGCTTTAATTAATCTTTCACCAACTCTTCCTATTTCTGACCAGCCACTACCTTTATATTGAATCTCATCTGGTGGTGGAATCTCAACTACTCCTTTTACTCTAGGTGGTTGTTTGTAAGTTACACCTTCTTGTTCTTTTTGAATTTCTTCTACTATATTCCCGAATTCATCAAATACAGGAAAGTCTTCTTGTTCTTTCATAGACCTCCTATTCTATTATTGTAAACTGTCTAGTATTACCGTCGTATGTTCCAAATTTATCTCGTGAAGGTATGTAGTATCTAGCACCTGATATAAATTCGTCTTTGGGTCTTCCTTTGTCTGGATTAAATTTAATTATATTTGGATCTCCAGTTTCAGATAGTTCTTTTCGTGTTGGAAATACATTATCTATAAAATCTGGTGTTTCTTTTCCCTTACCATACACACCTTGTTTTATTTCCCATAGTTTTTTAAAAACTCTGTATTGTTCTTTTGTGTCTAAATCATATACACCAGCTTTAACTTGCTTTCCAGTATCTGCCATTATGTTTTTTGCTATTTCATCTATTTGAGCTTCTGGTGTTGCTGATGCTAAAAATTTATCATCTTTGAGCAAATTAGTTAACATATCAAATGTTCCTTGTTCTTTATAAGTAAGTTTTTCACCCGATGCTATTTTTTCTCTTAATCTTCCTAATTCTTTTCCATATACAATGTTTGATAATTCTTTATTTTTACCTTGCATTGATTTAAATATTTCAATACCTAAACCTAATCTAGTGTCTTTTTGTTTTTGCATTTGTTCAAATGCTCTATCAACTACTGGAGAAAACGCAGTTGCTAATTCAGCAGCTTTTCCTTTACCAGCACCTGCTCCACCTACAGCTCTAAGACCACCACTAATTAAAGCTTGTGCAACAACATCACTTCCTATTCCTTTACCATATTTATTCATAAAGTAATCAGAAAGTAACATTGAATTGTCTGCAGTATTAGAATCAAATAATTCTTCAGGGTTTTCTGGTCCATTCGCATAATTTTTTCTGTCTTGAATACCAGTCATAATGCCTTCCATCACATTACCACCTCTTCTAAACATTGGTCTTTTAAATATTCTACTCATTATCCGTAAGCTCCTTTGTACAGTCTATAGATACCAGCTAACGTAGAGGCTGCACCTAATCCAGTAGCTAGTCCACTTGGTGAAGGAGTCACTTGAGTTTGTGTTTGAGCAGGGTAACCTGCAATTAAACTAGTGATACCTGCACCTAGTTGAGATAATCTTTGTTGTTCTTCTAAAGCTTGAGCTTGTGCTAATTGTTGTTGAGCTGTTAAACCTGCTTGTGCTTGAGCTTGTTGTTGTGCACCTAAAGCCGACAATCCTGCAATTTGACTTCCTACTAATGAAGGAGCCAATTGTGCTAATCCCATTTGAGCTTGACCTAAACCTAATTGTCCAGCTGCTAATTGTTGCTGTTGTCCAAAAGCTTGAGCTGCTAATTGTTGTGCTTGACCAAAACCTTGTTGTTGTAATTGAGCTTGTAATAATGCTCTATTTAAATCTGACTGAGATTGATATTCTGCTCTTTGAACACCTTCTCTACCACCACCAAAAGCTCCCGCACCAATTGCTTGTGCTGCTAATTGTGGTAAACCTTTTTGTGCTTGAATATCATATTGTTGTAAAGTTGTATTAATAACGTCTTGTTGGTAAGGAGACATATAAGCTTGATAAGCTTGTGGTCCAACCATACCTGCAGCTGTTTGTTGAGCTTGTCCAGCTCCTCCAAAGTATTGACCTGCAGATTGTAAATAAGGTTCATAACGACCTAAACCACCTGCTAAACCTTCAGCCTGTGTTTGTAACGCACCAGGACCAGCAACAAATTGCTGTCCCATAAATTTAGAAACATCTACTGGTTTCCCGTAAACTTCTTGAATCTTTTCTAAATATGGTTTAGCTGCCGCTTCAATAAACGGCGCTGGTAATACTTGTGATTGTGCTATTTCAGCCATTATACTCTCCCGCCTTTTTCTAATCTTTTCATCATATCGTACATACGTTGAGAACCTAACTCAACATCTCCACCGCCCATACCTCTTACGGCATCAGCTGTAAATACAAATTCATTGTTTGACAACATTGCAGGAATGTCATCTGCCTTTTCTTTTATACCAACTGGCGGTATAAATCCACCAGTTTCTCTCATATCAATTTCACTTATTCCTGCTGGGTTTTGTCTTAATGGTAGTCCCTCGATGCCCGCTGCCATCTGCGCTGTATCGCCTAGCGCGTAGCCAACTCTACCACCTGTATTAAAAGAAGTATTATATTCACCTGTTGCTCTTAATACAAAAGCATCTTCTCTAGCTTGATATTCTTCTGGTGATTCACCTTCTTGAATAGGATTTAATGATTGCCAATTTTTTCTAAGTTGTGGAGTAAGTGCTTGAACTCTTGCTTTATACTGTTCATCTGATTCATCTGGCTTTCTTCCTAAAGTTCCTGCTGCAGCGCCAGCACCTAAAATAGTTAACATAGCTAAATCCATTCCTTTACCTGTTCCAGTTTTTTTAGCAACTTCTGTAATACCTGTGCCAGTTAATTTATCTCTTAAAAAATTAACAGGAGACATTAGTCTATTGCCTAATGTATTCCATTGAAAATTTCCACCAAAACCTCCACCTAAACCATAAGCACCTAATCCTAATATTGCAGCTTTGCCTACATCTGATTTAACTAATTTTCCTATACCTTCTCCAACACCTTTAACTGCTTTCTTAACTCCTTTAAAAAGACTTCCTAAACCATAATGCATTCTACCACCATTTGCAGCCATCATAGGTTGTTCTGTTGACATAGAAGTTTGTTCTTCCATAAGTTGTTTAAATTGTTCAAAACCCATTTCTTTAGGTATTTGACCTTTTTGTTTTAAGTCTAAAAATATATTGTATAACTCTGCCATTGGATCTGGTGCAGATGCCATTTGTGGTTTTATATCGCCTGTGTATTTAATAGAAGGTGCGCCAGCGTCTAAAGATGCAATACCTTCGCCGCCACCATAATATAATTGTCTATACATTTGTCCTCTTGATATCATAGTTTAATTAATTAAAGGCAGGCCTAGAAATCCTGTAATCACACACTTTATGTGATTTTTTTAGGTACGTCAACGTTATTTTCAGATGCTTTAATACCTTTAGCAGACGCTTGTAATTCATCCCAAAATCTACCGCAATATTGATACTCTCCTACGTGAGTAATATAATCCATACAATACACGTGAACTTTTCCACCCATACTGGTCCAACGTTTACAGAATCCAAAATCTTCTCCATAATAACGTTTTGTTTCAGGTTCGTGGTAGGTATCGAATAAATTATAAAAGTTAGGTTTAGCAATTTCTACGCCATTAACCATAGTTGGTTGAATGATTTCTAATTCAGGATAATGAGCAATCATATCTGTTAATACTTTTCTCTTAATTAACATACAGCCCGTAGGTGCGTGAGTTACTTCTGCAACCCCATCATCTACTATAATTTCTTTCATACCTTCTATTTTTAATGGAAAGATATATCCCGCTTTAGCTATTTCATTAGGATCAGTTAATTCTAATACATTTGTTCTTCTTTGTATTTTTTCCCAATCTAACCATTTCATTGGGTAAGGAGCTGCTATAATGTCTTTATCTTTTTCTAACATCTTAAATATAGTTTCTGATTTAAAATCAATATCTGAATCTATAAATAAAAAGTGAGTATATTCTTTATCAGCATTTAAAAATTCAGCTACACACAAATTTCTACCTTGTGTAACTAATGATGATTTATATAAAGTAAAACTAACTAGTATACCTTTTGTAAGGCAATCCTGTTGAAACTTTAATAATGATTGTGTGTAATGAATAGATACTTCGCTATGTACAGGAGTTGCTACAAATATTTGATATTTAGGTAATTGACTTCCTATGTTTATTTCAGTTACTGCACCTTGTTTATTAAACCAGATAGGTTCATTATTTTTCATTTAAAACTCCATTTAAAAAATGATTCCAAGATAATGCTATCTTAGGCCATTCATAATATTTGTTTATGTATTTAATTTGATTTCTTAAGTGATCCTGTATGGGTTCCATATGTAATGTTTTCTTAGCTGTAGTTATAGCAAATGCAAATTTCTTTGCCAATAGTTGATAGTCCTTACAATAAGGAACATACATAGAATATTCAGCGCCTGTTTCATACAAAGCACCATAATTAGTTACGATACAATAGAGTCCAGCTGCCATAGATTCTAGCAACGAGATGCAAGATGTCTCTTCCCAGATACTAGGATAAACAAACATATGATAATCTTTTAAATGTTCTTTAATGTATTCATTAGGTTTATAACCAATGTAATTTACATTAGGTAATTGTCTTGCTTGTTCATATAAAGCTTCATATTCTTTATCGTTTTGATCCTTAAATAACTTACCATAAACTTCAGTAGATGAATAAACATCTAATGTAATGTTTTCATTTTGTAGTAATTGCATCGTACCTAGCAATACATTTAATCCACGCCAGGGTGTGCAATGATGTATAATTTTTAATGGTTCTTTTTGAGAATAAGATATTTCTCTTGCTGGTATGTTCTTAATACCATTCTTAATAACTAAACATTTCTCAGTTGGTAAATCAAAATGTTTTGTAAATTGTTCAAAGTTCCAATGGCTATTAAATAAATACCAATCATATTTCTTATGATTATCTTTATTTTTAAACCAAGGATAAAT
>Ga0208917_1001871_pt1 | contig 10308 bp, 8 predicted proteins | sample DEB08_DNA_10_FD_185500 | JGI IMG/M metagenome (GOLD analysis project Ga0208917, IMG submission 185500) | Aqueous microbial communities from the Delaware River and Bay under freshwater to marine salinity gradient to study organic matter... | ecosystem: Environmental > Aquatic > Marine > Coastal ...
TTACAGCTTTATCTGGAACGATTTCTTTTCGTGGTACCTCGAAATTATTAAACCTTCTGATGGTATGATCGATTCGGTAACATTAGAAGAATGTACGACCCTGTATGAGCAGCTCTGCAGTCTCCTGCATCCCTTTATGCCATTCATCACGGAGGAAGTCTATCAATTGCTAAGAGACGGGCGTTACGGTAATCAGATGTGTGCGACACAGAATTACCCGCAAATGTCTAAAGCTCCGGATTCTGATTTACTTTCTGATTTCGAACTGTTAATGTCTGTGGTATCAAACATCAGAGATGTAAGAAATAAAAACCAACTCAAACCTAAGGAAGAGGCAAAAGTACTCTTTACATCGAATAATGAAATAGACAGGGCTATGGCAAGGTCTGGGTATTCTGATGTTATCAAGAAGTTGGCTTATGTCAGTGAGTTCAGATTGAAATCAGATGATGAAGAGAGTAGGGGCTTCACCTTTATATCAGGTAAGACCAAGTTTTTTGCAGAATTTGAGATTGAACTTAATGTTGAAGAAGAACTGGTCAAACTGGAAGAGGAATTGAAATATCAGCAAGGCTTTCTCAATTCTGTGGATAAGAAACTTTCAAATGAGCGTTTCGTGAATAATGCACCTGCGGTGGTAGTAGAAAAAGAGAAGAAGAAGCAATCTGATGCCCTGGCAAGGATTGAAGCTTTGAAAGAAAGAATCGCAAGCCTTAAAGCTTAGGATTATCAAATAAACGAAAAGAAAGAAAGGCCGCATTGAATTTCAATGCGGCCTTTCTTTTTATGATTGAATAACTGATACCTTATTCCATATTCTTAATGCTGGATAACCAGTTTCTTTGCACTTAAACCGGCATCAGTTCTAACATTCATCATGTATATGCCATTGCTTATATCACTGACATTTACTTCAAGCCTTTGCTTGAAAACATTGTTGAAGTTTTGAGAAAGTACTCTTTGTCCCCTTGCATTAACGAGTTCAACATTTACACGCTCAGACATTTCATCAAGTTTCAGGTCTACAAAAACAAAGTCAGAAACAGGGTTAGGATAAACATCTATATTCTGAACCAGGTTCAGGTCTTCTGTGCTTGATGTTTTCTCCACAATGGTCATTTCTGCAAGCAATACCCTGAAATCATACAGGACACCAAAGTTAGCTGTTCCTCCTGCTCCTGTAAGCTGCGAATCGATTTCGAAATCTAGCATTTGCGTAGGTCCTGTGTCTGAAGTGATATCTTCCAGGAATCCACCTACAACGATGTCAAGGCCCAGTGAATCGTATGCCAGGTTCGTTGCACCGTGAAGGAATGAACGTGTCTGTATGTTTGCCGTCGGGTTAGTTCCTATAAGGTTAAGTGGTAACCCATCACCTGACCTACAAGCAATGACCATTACATAGTTTCTGTTGTTGGCAAGATCAATCGGAACCGGGTTATTATTGTTATCCAATAGAGGGAAACCATCCGGGCCAGCTTGACCCATAGGAATGTCTATTTTACGGATATCAGGTACTTGAGAAGTACCAACCCTGACAGCACCTCCAAAAGTCAGGATCTGCTGTGTATTAACACCGATTAGTTCTGTGTCATCAGGAGATACAACAAAGTTTCCTGAGTTGTCTTCATCCCGGTATAACCATTGGTAGAGATATACATCCACAGTGGCTTGTGTTTCCACAGGTAATTCATGAATACCAAATCTAACATTGCTTAAAGTGTGATTATCACCATTTGGCAAGTAGAATATATAACCTGTTGCGTAGTTAGATACAAAGAACTGATCGGTTGGGTTAATAAATCGGGCTCCACTAAATATACCAGCTAGAGGATTAGCAAAATCTTCCTCCGGCGGAAGTGGTGAAAGAATGTTTTCTGTCACTTCAAAGAAAAAGTCTACCGCATCATTGTCAGGGTTGTTATCTCCCGATGATGTGCTGATCATATATCGTCCCTGGTAAGGACCAACTTCTGTCGGCGTAAAAGTTTCAGGGAATACGCTGTTCTCGTTTAGGAATTCTCCCGGAGGCTGAACAGCATAATTTGTATTGGTTGATTCAAATACAGTCTCACCCAATTCATTGAAAATTTCAACTGTTACAGCTACATCCTCTGCAGGGATGTTACCAAGGTTGTCAATGTCAATAAGGAAAGGCATTGGAGCAGCCTGGTTTACAGGTGTTCTGTAAGTAGGTGCGACTGCAAAGAAGTCAGTACGCAGGTTCATATCTGCAGTAGCTTCGTTTACCAGTCTTACATCATCAATAACCCAGTAGTAGTAATTACCCACATATCTGAATTGCATGGTAATACTCTGAGCATCTTGATATCCTTCAGCTGGTATTCTTTGAGTATTTGCTACGTGCGGTGAATTAACCTGTAGGTCTGTATTCAGGTCAATAGTGTCAGGCCATGTAACACCACCATTTTTACTCAGGATCAACTGATAAGTTGATTGAAATTGACGCGTTTGCTGATCAAATTCAACAAAAAGACCATCTAGATCATATTGAGTAAGGTCAATTGTTGGGCTGATAAGTGATCCCTCACAAGGAGCAACACATTCACCAGTACCGATTGCGCCAGCTCCACCACCTAAGTTGTCGTGACGGTCTGAGTCAAAAACCATAGATCCGTTACAGATAGTAGGAACGGCGATACCAACACCTGTTGCAAAAGATCCATTTTGAAGCACTGTCTCATCTGATGACCATCCCCAGCAGGTATCACCCTGGCAGGCAACGATCCAGTCATTAAGACCATCTTCAAAATCTCCCTGTCCAGGAACATTACCCCAAACAACATCAGGACCATAAGTAGGCGTCAAGCAATCTGCGAAAGTGAATACTGCTTCTACGTCCATAGTTTCAGCTACAGTTCTGATCGTCTGGCAATCCTGGAAGGTCATACCGGCTACCGGAATGCTTACCTGGTCACCAACTGCACCGGCTCCAAGTCCAGGTGCTGTACCATCATCAACATTATTACAAATTACTACAGCTATAGCTCCCGCATTTTCAGCGTTCAAAGCTTTGAGACCGAATTCACAAGAACCCCTGTCGATAAAAGCTATTTTTCCCGTTATATTTCCTATTGTGCCATCACAGGCATCCGTAGTGGTTCCTTCACCATCATTTACAAAAGTACCGGTACCAGCCAACTCTGAGCTAAGTTGCTGTCCCCAGTCTTGTGCCAGGATTATTCTATATTCACCAGCCACCTCAGCGGGGGAATCTATGCGCAGGGCATTCACAGTCTGTGCTTGCACGCTGCCTATGGCAAAAACCAAGGTCATCAAAAGACCAATTCGAGTAAAATTGAAGTTCATATCAAATAATTTAGTTTTAAAGATTTTAGCTTCACTTGATGCGAAGCATTTATAGGTTTTGACTAAGCCTCGTAAAAATAAGAAATCTATTTCAATAACTGCTGTCGTGCAGGACAATATAAAAGACTTCTATTTTATAATTTTCCTTATCACTTATTGGCCTTGAATCGCCTTATTTCCTTAACGCTAACAGAAGAAACTCCATCTTTTGAGCAACTCAGGGCTCCGGCTTTATTTGCGAACTCTGCCATCGTCCTAAGGTCTTGCCCTTCCAGCATCGAAATCGCTAATGCAGCGATCACTGTATCGCCAGCTCCGGAGACATCGGCAGCCTTCAATTTATACGCCGGAATTTTTCCCCTGGAATCCTGGTCTTTATAGAAAAGTCCTTTATCGCCCAAAGTAATAACCATTGATTTTGAAGCCTTTAATTGTTCTGATATTTTCTTACAAACTGAATCGGAACGAAGACCAGTTTCTTTGAGATAGCTTCGACATTCTTTCAGGTTCGGTTTGAATATATCACAGTCTGAAAGCAGTTCAAAATGATCGTGTTTGGGGTCTACCAGAAGGGGTATCTTATTCTGCTGACATTTTTTTTGTATGGCTTTGATTAGCTTCTTTGTCAACACACCCTTATTGTAATCCTGAATGATTACAGCATCCGACTTTCTTTTAGTAATGCTCTTATCCAGGATATCCAGAAGTTTCTTTTCAATGGCTGGGGAAACAGGTTGTGTACTCTCCCGGTCCCATCTGAATTGCTGTTTGTAAGAGGTATCGACAAGACGTGTTTTTAGGCTTGTCGGTCTTTTAGAATCCTTTATGATATCGGCCTTAATACCTTTGGTTTTCAATAAGTCCAGTAATATTTTACCATGCAAGTCATCCCCTGAAACGCTTATCAGGTGTGGCCTGGCACCCATAGAATTCAGATTCATGGCTACGTTGGCCGCCCCACCAAGACGGTTTTCTTCATTCAATTGACGACATAGTGGTACCGGCGCTTCCGGCGATACCCCAAGTATTTCTGCTATGACATAGGCATCAAGCATGGAATCTCCGACCACAACTATGTTTTGAGATTTTTTTATCACAGCTTTTCCAGGAGTTTTTCTACCAGATCCATTTTTGCCCTTTTTGATTCCAGGTAGTCAGAAAGGGCTGACTCATTTAAGGTATTTTTACCTCGCAGGTAGTTTTTCAATAACTTGGATACCATATCAGGGGTATCAGCAATATCAGTAAAATTCAATTTATGGCATTCTCTGGCCAGAGGATACTTATCGATATTGGGTCCTATAATGACTGGTACCTTGTGGATTAAAGCTTCCAGTATGTTGTGAGGACCTTTCTCAAAGCCACCTCCTATATAAGCAACATCAGCCTGGCTATAGAGGAATTTCAATTCTCCATAATTATCAATTACCATGACATTACTGCTTGCCTTATGTGTTTTTGAAATCCTGGAAAATTCAATGCCTTCTGCTCTTATTCTTTCGAAAAAAATCTCTTCAACATCATGAGGCGCAATGATATGATTGTAATCCTTTAACTTTTTGACCGTTTTGAGTATAGGCGCCAATTCGAATTGGCTGACACTCCCATAGATAATACTCTTATTCCCTTTAAAAGGCCATTCGATAATCCGGCTTTCGGATTCAAGATTTTGTTCAGCCTTTTGGATCCTCATATCTCCAAATAACTCTACATTATTAAACCCGTGGCGCTCCAGGATTTCTTTAGACTCCATGGAATGTGCAAAAATCTGATCAGCACCCGCAATCAGCTTTTTAAACCCCGAAAATACAGGTTTCAGGATATAACTGTTTTCCTGCAAGTGCATGCCTACGTAGTAGTACGGAATTCTTAAATTGGTTAAAGCACGCAGCATATTATACCAGTACTCATATTTTATAAAAAATACTGCTTTCGGCCTGACCAATTTCAAATAATTCTTTTGAATAAATAGCAGGTCTACGGGAAGATAAATTTTGATAAAATCATCCGGATCCAATGCAATATTTTCAAAGCCGGATGGGGAGTAAAAACTGACAAGGAATGCTGCATCAGGATTGTTAGTCTTTATCTTTTCAATCAAAGGCCAGCTCATCTCAAATTCTCCGTAAGAAGCTGCATGGATCCATAAGATATCCCGGTCTTTCCAGGCTTGAAGATTTGCTTTTAACTGGATGTATTGACCCTTTTTGCCTCGGCACCACAACCGGGCTTTATCAATGAAAAAGCCAGCCAGACAGATGAGTGCTGAATAAATGCTGATGACTATGGAATAAGCAAAGTACATAGGTTTCAATAAAAAATCTCACCAGCAGCTTGCTGGTCCTTTATCGGCAGAATCCATTTCACATCGAGACCTATAAGAATGTCAAGTCGTGATTCTGAATCCGACTGTGCTGTATCAAAGTTAAATGCCCTGCGGTTAGTTGTAAAGCCTTCTGTGACATACAATGCAATTTCGAAGTTAACAGCTTTGTTCTTGCCGATGTGCAGGTAGCTAATCGCCTGTTTACTGGCGATACCGGCACTGTTTCTGTCGTATCCTTTGGCATAATCGCCTTCAAACTGGGGTGCATTGCTGCTGTCGACCTGGAACCTGATGTTATGCTGCAAGTAGCCAAGGCCTAAGCCGAGGGCAAATCCGGCATGTGGGTTATCGGGGACAGAAAAGATGATTTTATTAGCCATAATGCCCAGGTAGGCACCGCGCTGTCTCAAAAATACATCTGCATAGCTCCCATTATTTCCCAATATTGAGCCATTTTCCAAGCGATAGGCAGATAGGACATCCTGTTTGACATTGTCTCCAAAGTTTATAGAAGCTTCCAAGCTGAACAGACCATTCCATTTTATTCTAAACAGCTCCAGTGAAAGTCCGGCGTGAAAGCTTTGCCCGAATCTGTCTGAAAGATCTCCAGCTGCAATATCAAGGCCATAACTGGATCCAAGACCCATAAAATTTTCTGATCGGGCTTCCTGGGCATCTATATTTGTCAGGGGTAAAGAACAAACCAGGATAAGAGTTTGAAGAATGTATCTTTTCAAAGGCATCAATTTAGGGGTAAATATGCAAATAATTATTTGCTATAAAGCAGCAGCATCTTATTCCCAAATACATTCTGAATTATTATATCTAAGCCCAGCACAATTCTGTACAATTTGAAGCCTTTTGCTCTTTCATAATTTATGCAAAGCAATCTTTTTATATTGATTTTTTTCTTCATCTGTTTCCGCACAAATACCAGGCAATTATAACATTTCAGTTTACAATACCGTAATTAACACTTTGGCACTGCTCAAAGGGCCATCGGTATAGCTAGCCTGACAAACAAAAGGTATTTGTTGAATACTCTAACGGGGAAATCAAGTACACCAAGCCAGGCTTGTTCAAGAGAAATTACCCTTCTATACCTCAAGGGTCTGTCATTAAATTAGCTTATGAAGCGATTAAAGATGAGCCAAGCGACGAAAGCCCAAAACGGGCTGGAATCAGGAGCTTTCTGATTCTGTAGGACAGGCTTAATGTTTTGTGATATTAATCTTGTCAATTCAAAGGATCTGCTAGAGTCGCTTTCTGTAGACTGTCTATGATTTATCCAGGATGGCCTTGATGCCGGGTAATGGTTTTCCTTCCAGGTATTCTAGCATTGCACCACCCCCCGTAGAAATGAAACTTACCCTGTCGGAAAGACCGGATTTGTTGATAGCCGAAACGGAATCACCACCACCGATTAATGAGAATGCACCTTTTGAAGTGGCATCAGCAACAGCCTTAGCAACCGCCATGGTCCCATTCGCAAATTTTGGAAATTCAAATACACCGAGTGGACCATTCCATAAAATGGTTCTGGAACTCATAATGAGCTGACGGTATTTTTCAATAGCTTTTTCTCCAATATCAAGACCCATCCAGCCATCTTCTATCCTGTAGCTGTCGAAGATTTGGGATTCAGCGTTTTCAGAAAATGCATCTCCTGCTATTGTGTCTTCTGGTATGATGAGATCCACATTCATTTCTTTAGCTTTCGCCAGCAGTTCAAGGGCCAGGTCCAATTGCTCATCTTCTACCAGTGAGTTGCCAATCTTCCCACCCATCGCTTTTATGAATGTATAACTCATGCCACCTCCTATCAGTATGTGGTTGGCTATTTCTATAAGTCTGTCAATCAACTGGATCTTATCACTCACTTTAGCTCCGCCCAGGATGGCTGTAAAAGGCCTCTCGGGAGAATGCAGAACCCTGTCTGCATATTTGATCTCTTTTTCTATCAGGTAGCCAAAGCATCGATCCTCAGGTTCAAAGAAACGGGCTACGGTTGTTGTCGAGGCATGTGCCCTGTGCGCAGTCCCGAAAGCATCATTGATATAGCAATCGGCAAGCTTAGCAAGCTTTGCAGCAAACTCGATATCTCCTGCAGATTCTTCCTTAAAGAAGCGTGTGTTCTCCAAGAGGAGGACTTCGCCACTCTTGAGACTGTTGGCCAGGTCAAAAGCATTAGGGCCCACCGTATCGTCAGCAAACTTAACCTCCCTTTCCAAAAGATCACTCAGCCTGGATCTCAGATGCTTTAAACTGAACTTTTCCTTATTTATACTGCCATCGGAATTCAGTTTTTTCAATGGTCTTCCCAGGTGGGACAACAGGATCACGGAACCGCCTTCGTGTAAAACGTGGAGTATTGTTGGTAATGCTTTTATAATGCGCGTATCATCAGTAATCTCATTGTTACTGTTAAGAGGAACATTGAAATCCACCCTCATTAGAACTTTCTTGCCTTGCAGGTTCCTGATCATGATTGATTTGCTTTTGAATATATCCTTATAAAAAAATCCCCTGCTCTTAAAAAAGCAGGGGATTTGTGTTTGTTTTATTAAACTCGTGTTGCAAGTTCAGCCAGACGCGCTGAATAACCTGCTTCGTTGTCATACCAGGAAACAATCTTTACAAGATTACCTTTTACCTGAGTGAGTTTAGAATCAAAAATTGATGAGTGAGGATTTCTAACGATATCAGAAGATACGATTTCATCCTCGCAGTATTGTAAAATACCTTTCAGCGCACCTCTGGAGTATTTTTTGAAGGTATTGTTTACTTTGTTTACATCTACTTCTTTTTCAAGAATGACATTCAATTCAACCAATGAACCTGTAATGACAGGCACTCTCAAGGCCATGGCAAACATTTTTCCTGCAATACCATCAATTACTTCATTGACAGCATCAGCTGCACCCGTTGAGGTTGGCACTATATTCAGGGCTGCTGCACGTGCTCTTCTTAGATCACTGTGAGGCGCATCCTGGATATTCTGGTCACCCGTATAAGCGTGAATAGTAGTCATTGATCCCTGAACCATGCCCCAGTTTTCCTGGATTACCTTTACCAAAGGAGCGAGACAGTTAGTTGTGCATGAAGCATTGCTCAAAATCTTGTCTGTTCTTTTGATGTTGGCATCATTCACACCCAGTACAATAGTCTTGATGCCATCGCCTTTCGCCGGTGCTGATAGGATAACTTTCTTAGCTCCTGCTTGCAGGTGAAGAGATGCTTGTTCGTGAGTTCTGAAAATACCTGTACATTCCAGTACGACGTCAACTTTATTTTTTTTCCATGGCAAGTCTGCAGGGTTTCTGATAGCGGTAGCAAGAATTTTTTTTCTGCCTACAATGATATGTTCATCAGTCGCTTTTACAGTTCCTTCAAAAGGTCCATGAGCTGTATCATATTTTAGAAGGTGAGCCAGGGTCTTATTGTCTGTAAGATCGTTGATAGCAACCACCTCAATTTTTCTGTTATTCATGAGGTTTCTGAATGTTAGTCTTCCAATACGACCGAATCCATTGATTGCAATTCTTGTTTTTCCTGATTTTCTTTTTGCCATTTCTAATTTTTTAATTTCAAAATTGACCACAAAAGTACAAAAGGCCTTGAATTTTATTTTTTCTTTATTCTTAAATTTTGATTTCATCGAAATCCCTGAAAACGGGGATTCTAAAATCCAATATCTCGTCGTTGATTCCTTCGTGTAAAATAGCCCATACATCCATGCGTGCAGCCAAGGCCGCCTCTATACCAGGCACTGTATCTTCTATAACCAGGGCTTCAGAATTTTGCACAGAAAAATTATTGGCTGCATAGATAAAAAGTCCCGGATCAGGTTTGAATTTACCAATATCGTAAGCAGAAAAAACATTCTCCCGACCTATGATACTCATGAGACCCGTCACATTGAGTGAGCTTTCCATTTTATCCTGCGGACCGTTGGACGCAACGCATACAGGAACAGTCAGATTTTGAATAAACCGGCGTGCTCCCTTAATTTCTTTAAGCTCTGTTTCAAAACTGATTCGGCACCTTCTCCGGTATTCTTTCTCAAAATCAAAATCAAGGCTCTTACCCAATGAAGAATCAATATAGTCCAGTATCTTTCCAAAGTGTGTCCCCTTGAAAAGATTTAATGATTTTTCCTCATTCATAGAAATACCCAACTCATTCATCATATCCGCTATTAATCGATTGGATATGCGTTCGCTGTCTACAAGAGTTCCATCACAGTCAAAAATCACCAGTTTATATCTGTCTTTCCAATGCATTTATTGCGATCTTAAGAGTGGACAAAAAGTCATTTGGAATAATTGTTTTGATTTATTCTCTGATAAACTAGGTATTGATCTCAGCAATTTGTGACCTTTGTTGAAGTTTATGAAGAAAAGAATATGCGCAAGATATCTATATTATTGATTTTGGTTTCACTATTGGCCGGTTTGTATTTTTTCCTGCCCGAAAAAGAAAACGGCTCAGCATCTATAAAAGTTGAAGACCGTGCTTTCATGCTTGAAGATGTTTCTAATATTTCTTTTATAACGGTAAAAAACCCCGGTTATCCGATGGTACACCTGGAGAGGATTTCTGAAGATAACTGGCGGCTGAACAAAAAATATAAAGCGGATCTTTATGTTGTT
>Ga0208917_1001874_pt1 | contig 10305 bp, 7 predicted proteins | sample DEB08_DNA_10_FD_185500 | JGI IMG/M metagenome (GOLD analysis project Ga0208917, IMG submission 185500) | Aqueous microbial communities from the Delaware River and Bay under freshwater to marine salinity gradient to study organic matter... | ecosystem: Environmental > Aquatic > Marine > Coastal ...
TATGACTGCAAATATTCTTGCAAATAAGGAACAACCAAAACAAATTGCACAGGAAAAAGTTTCATTATTTAACGATCAACTTCGCAAGTAGTAAAAGAAAATGCCAAATGACGTATTTGGATTAAATACTGTTTATGATAGACAAGTTGAATCAACTTGGCCAGAGTCTGCTAATTATGGTTACTTTGCTGGTGGTCAATCTCCATCAATTCCAGGTCGCACTTGCCTTATTGACCGCATTGATTTTTCTAGTGAAACTGTATCATTACCTGGATCATCATTAACTGAAATGAAAGATAGTTTAGCAGCAGTCTCTAATTCCAATTATGGTTACTTTGGTGGTGGTTTTTCTCCACCTAATATTTGTACCATTGATCGCATTGACTTTTCTAACGAAACTGTAGTAGGACCACCAGTTCATGGAGCAAGTTTAAATAAAGCAACAAATGTATTAGGAGCAGTTTCTAGTTCCAATTATGGATATTTTGCTGGTGGGTATTCGAATTCATTAGCAGTTTTGGTTTGTACCATTGAACGCATTGACTTTTCTAGTGAAACTGTATCACTACCTGGACCAGCATTAACTCAAGCAAGACAAACTTTTGGAGTAGTCTCTAATTCTAACTATGGTTACTTTGCCGGTGGGTATTCTGTATCAACTCCAGCTTATGTTTGCACCATTGACCGCATTGATTTTTCTAATGAGACTGTATCACTACCAGGACCATCATTAACTCAAGCAACAAGTTTTTTGGCAGGAGTCTCTAATTCTAACTATGGTTACTTTGCTGGTGGTCAATCTCCATCAATTCCAGGTCGCACTTGCCTTATTGACCGCATTGATTTTTCTAGTGAAACAGTAGCAGTACCACCAGTAGGAAATCAATTAACTGAAGCAAGATATGGTTTAGCAGCAGTCTCCAGTTCTAATTATGGTTACTTTGGTGGCGGTAATGACGCTGGCATACCTAGTTGCACCATTGATCGCATCGACTTTTCTAGTGAAACTGTATCAGCACCAGGAAATGATTTAACTGAAAGAAGACAAGGTTTAGCAGCAGTCTCTGGCGGAAAATCAATAAACTCAAGAGGAGTCAGAAAAGGAACTGATAAAGACGGAAAAGGAATATCAAGTACTTATGGATATCATATTGGCGGAGATCCTACTCCCAATATGCTTAATGTCCGTAAAAGAGATTATTCTACCGAAACAATATCATCTGCCAATAATCTTCCTCGCGGTAGAATCGATGCCAGTTGTATGCATAATAGAAATTATGCATACATAAGTGGTTCTACTCCGATTCCCGGAACGGTTGAACAGTGTACTATTGATAGACTTGATTTTTCTAATGATACTGTGGCAGATTTTGGTCTTATGCCAGAAAGAAAAGCGCGTGGTATGACAGTCATGACTTCAAGTTATGGTTATTATTGTGGCGGAAAACTGAACAATCCCTTTGGAACAGACCCAACATTTTGTGTGATTGATCGTTTAGATTTTGCTACAGAAGTAACAACATCTCCAACAAATTTACTTACAGAACGTTTTGGTGTAGGACATGAAGTCTCTACTCCATTTTATGGTTACTTTGTTGGAACTGATAATACTCCTGGAGGTTTAGTTTCTAATTGCACTGTAGAAAGACTTGAATTTTCTACAGAAACTGTAACGGTACCAACAGTCACCAGTCCAAGAGGGCAACTTTATTCACAAATTTATGCACTATCTTCATTTCAAGATCAAAACTATGGATATTTTGCTGGTGGGAACTCCCCATCAACTTATATGTCTGAAATTGATCGTCTAGATTTTTCAAGTGAAACTTTTACACAAGATATGTATTTAGGTCAAAGAAGAAGATTAGTGTCTGGAAATGAAAATAATAATTATGGTTATGTTTCTGGTGGATTTACTTTTGTTCCTCCCAGCATTTATGTTGCCACCGTTGACCGAATTGAGTTTTCTACAAAAACTGTATCTACAGCACCATCTCTACCTACTGCTTATTCTATAGGAGGTTCAGTATCAAACTAACTCATAAATATTTAAAACTAGAGTAAAAAATATATGTCTGGTGTATTTGGTTTAGGAGAAGTAAGAACAGAACAAATAGATAGAACCTGGTCAGAGTCTGCTAATTATGGTTACTTTGCAGGTGGTGACTCACAAACTCCTGATGAGGTTTGTACTATTGACCGCATGGATTTTTCTAGTGAAACTGTATCACTACCAGCATCATCATTATCTGCAAAGAGATATGGTTTAGCAGCAGTCTCTAGTTCCAATTATGGTTATTTTGGTGGTGGTGAAGGACCAACTAGATTCTGTAGAATTGACCGGCTAGATTTTTCTACAGAAACTGCAGGACTAACAGCAAATTTAACTCAAGCGAGAAGACGATTGGGAGGAGTTTCTAGTTCCGATTATGGTTATTTTCTTGGTGGTACTTCTCCAATAGGTACTATTTGCACGATTGATCGCATTGAATTTTCTAGTGATACAGTTTCACTACGGGATTCAGAATTAACTCAAAAAAGAACAGACGCAGCAACAGTCTCTACTCCCAATTATGGTTACATGGCTGCTGGTAGGGATCCTGCAATTCTTTGTAGCGTTGATCGCATTGATTTTTCTAATGAAACTGTAGCAATAGTGGCACATTTACCTCAAAGAAGATATTCTTTAGCAGGAGCCTCTAGTTCCGATTATGGTTACTTTGCTGGTGGGTTTGCTCCACCTTGGGTTAATACCATTGATCGCATTGATTTTTCTAATGAAACCACAGCAGCACCAGGAAATAATATAGATTTAGCAGGAAATGGATTATCAGGAATCTCTAATTTGAATTATGGTTATTTTGGTGGTGGTGGAACCGCGACTAGGCGTTGCGCCATTAACCGCATTGATTTTTCTAATGAAACTGTAACAGCACCAGGTACATATCAATTAACTCAAGCAAGGAAAGAACTTGCAGGAGTCTCTGGTGGAAAATCAATAAACTCAAGAGGAGTCAGAAAAGGAACTGATAAAGACGGAAAAGGAATATCAAGTACTTATGGTTACTTTGGTGGTGGATCTACTCCGCCTGGTCCTACTGTTGCTACAATTGACCGTATTGATTTTTCTAATCATACTACATCAGCACCAGGAAATAATTTAACTCAAGCAAGATATGGTGTAGCAGTAGTTTCCAATTCTAACTATGGTTACATTGCCGGTGGTTTTGAATCAAATTGGTATGCAACTATTGATCGTCTAGATTTTTCTAATGAAACTGTAGTAGGACCATCAGCTCATGGAGCAAATTTAATCCAAGCAAGAGCTGGTTTAGCAGCAGTTTCCAATTCCAATTATGGTTACTTTGCCGGTGGCGAAAGATTTGATTTTGAATGCACTATTGACCGTTTAGATTTTTCTACTGAAACAGTAGCAGTACCATCAGTAGGAGATGAATTAACTAAAGCGAGACAATTTTTAGGGGCAGTGTCAAATTCCAATTATGGTTACTTTGGTGGTGGCCGTACTCCACCTACTGTTGTTACTATTGACCGTATTGATTTTTCTACTGAAACTGTATCATTACCAGGAAATAATTTGACTCAAGCAAGAAGTGGTATAGCAGGAGTTTTTAGTTCCAATTATGGTTACTTTGGTGGCGGATCTCCATCCGTATGTACCATCGATCGTCTAGATTTTTCTAATGAAACTGTAGTAGGACCATCATCTCATGGATCAAGTTTAACTGCAGCAAGAACTAATTTAGCAGGAGCCTCTAATTCCAATTATGGTTACTTTGGTGGTGGGGATGCCACTATTGACCGTATAGAATTTGCTACTGGAACTACATCACCGGCAGCATCATTACCACAATCGAGAGAAAGATTAGCAGCAGTCTCAAACTAACTGATAAATAATCAAAACTACATTATTCTACATGGATATTTTACTTGGAAAAATATTGATTCAACCGAATGTTGTAACAAAAGAAGGTTGTAAATATTTAACCGAATATGTGAAGAATGCTCCTAGAGATAGAATGGGAGTATACGATGCAGATAAGGCAAATGAAAATAGAAGAGATGAGCACAAAGTTGATAAGAGTATTAGAGATGTAGAGTGTGCCGATATTACTCCTATTTTACCAGAAGTAAAATCACTTTATGATGACTTGGTTCATAACGTCATTAATCCATTTTATAACTTTAAAATTCGTGATAGTGAGATTCCTCAATTTTTATATTATGAAAAAGGTGGGCACTATAAACCTCACTATGATGGTGAATCTATGTGGACAAATCCTGATGGATCAAAGCAATGGAAAAAATCAGTCGATAGAGATATATCAACCGTTCTATTTTTGAATGATGAATTTGAAGGTGGAGAGTTTGTTTTTCCTGCCTGGAGAATAAGCATTAAACCAGAACCTGGTCTCTTAATTGCTTTCCCATCAACACACCACTATCTTCATGGAGTACAACCTGTTACTTCTGGAAAAAGAGTTGCAAGTGTTTGTTGGATGAGAGTCGAAGGTGTTCCAACAAAAGAAGAACAAGACAGAGAAATATCAGAAAAATATGGCATTAAAGCTTATTGATTCAGAAGATCATAACATTTTTGATTTCTATCATATGCATAGTCTGCATATTGACCATTTTTTCTTACATAGTGTAAAAAGAGTTGCATAAATCTATCATTTTTATGAGTTCTTAATGGTGATCTCCAATGAGGAACAATAGTTCCCAAGTATGCAACTCCATGCCCAACCGGAGTTATAACTTCTCTACGCTTTCCTGTAAGGTCTTTGAGTTTAATAGGCCATTCTGCATCGCCACATATATTCATTGTTACCGATACTTCACATGATGGTCTATCAGTATGACAATTCATCCATCCTTTATTATGGTACGTTGTTGTAAACCAATAAGAAGGAATTAATTCTTCTCCAAGAAGATCTTCTAATACTGGCTTCATTCTTTTAACAACAAAAGTAGATGATTTTGGAGCATAACAACACATTACATTTCCTCTTTCAGGATCAAAGTGTGGTTTTAAACCTCCAAGATCATGGACAGCTCCCATTAAGTTTTCATATTTAATTTGTATTGCTTCGGTCTTCGAAATAATATCTGGGATATATTGCCAACCTTTTGTTACAAGACTCATAATTAAGTATTTAAAAGCTCTTACTATATATTCTTCAAACCTAACAAAGGCATTCTACTCATGTTTTGATTCCTTGTCAAGTCTTTGTGTTTTTGCTATAATGATAAATATCTAATATGCGGAATATACGGGAGAAATAATAAGGTGTCGTTGAGAAAACCTTCTGATTTATTTGATAATGAATCCCAAAAAGAAAATGATATCCCATTAGTTGAAGTTTCTGAGGATAACTTCAATAAAGTTTTTGATGTCTTAAATACCTATCAATCATACCTTAGTGATTTTGAAGAGAAGTTGAAATCAATAACTTCTTTATCTGAACAAGTAAATAATTTACAAAAAGAACTTGAGAATTCAATTAAGAAAGAAGACCTCGATAAGGCAGTTCTTTCTCAATTTCTTTATATTAATGAGTCTATTTCTAATCTAGGAGATAACGTAAAGTTAGTAGGAAAGACAGTAAACACTACTATCAGTGAAGGAAGCGAACAGAAAAAATTAAAAAAACCTTCTGACTTATTTGTAGAAGAAAAATCAGAAGTATGTATACCTTTAGTTGAAGTTTCTGAAGGAACTTTTAATGATGTCTTTGGGGTATTCAATAGTTATCAATCATATTTAAATAATTTTGAAGATAAACTTAATTGTGTTAATAATTTAGTCGAACAAATTTCTTTTCTGAAATCTGATATTGAGAGTGCTCTTAAAAAAGAAGATTTGGATAAGGCAATCTTATCCCAACTTCTTTATGTTAATGAGTCTATTTCTAATATTGAAAATAATGTAAGGGTAATTAATGAAGACAAACTAGATGAAATTCGTGAAGATGCAAATTTTTTACTTTCAAAAGTTGAAAAATTTATTGAATTTGATGTACCAAAGTACAAAAAAAATCTTATTGATTTTGAAATTAGAGTCGATAATAAAGTTGACCATTTAATTGATAAAAATATTTCTCCAATTAAAGAAGAAGTAAATCAAAAATTAATTGATATATCTCATAAAACTGATAGTATTGAGGTATTAAAGGATGATATACTCGAAACTATTCAAAATATTGAAGTATCTGCAGACGAACATTCTAAACAGAATAACAAAAGAATACAGCATATTGAAGATTATTTAAAAAAATCTTCTCTTGGAACTTTTAAAAGAAATATCTTTGAAAAAGTTGTTCGTATTGAGACGGAAGTTACAATCAATGAAAATCGTCTCAAAATACAAAACAAACAACTTGAAAAAGTAGAAAAGGAAATCTATGAAGCAATTCAAGATCTTAAAGTCTCTGATCTTGTAGAAGATAATAAAAAGTTACGAGATAAAATAAATGATCTTGAAAATCTTTATGAAGAAATAAAGAACAAAAAACCAGAAGTTATTATTGAACAAACTTCTTTTGATTTCCCTGAGTCATTAAAAAGTGATGATCCACTTACGCCACTTGATGAAAAGTATGTAACTCTTGAACAACTTCAACAACATTATCGTCTTTTTATTAATCGTATTCAACAACAACTTGCTTCATTAGGTGGCGGCGGAGAAACACGACTTAAGTATCTTGATGATATTGTTGGTATTGCCACCAATCCTTCCATTTATGATGGAAAATATTTAAAGTATAATCATTCATCTAGAGATTTTGAGTTTGCATCTTCTTGGACAGATGGTATCGATGGTCCATATACCATGTCCAAAGTTGGAATTGGTACTACAAGTATAAGATATAGTCCTTATTACACTGGTGCCGATAATCCTGATGATGTGGCACAACACAATCTCGCACTTTTGGTAATAGGTGATGCTCGTATTACTGGTATTCTCACCATTGGTCAAGGATCAATTACACTTGATGCCGATTCTGGTAAAATTGCTTCTGGAGATACCGAACTTCTGAATCCTAGTGGAGGTGCCTCTTATAAAGGGGATGTATTTGTTGGAGGATTATATGCAGGAATTTATACTGGATCTAATGTTAATATTAGATGTGACGACATTCTTGAAGGCACAATTAAATCTCCTCCTAGTTTAGTTATTGATCCTTCTCCTGATGGTTCTGAAGGAGATTTTGTATCTTCTGCATCTACTGTTGGTAATGTTTCTATTGCAGGAACAGATAGAATTACTGGGATTTATACTGGTTCAATACAAATAGGACAACATATTGATGAGGTAAGTGGAGTTATTTCATATGGAACCAAAGTATCTGGTATAGGGCAAAGTTATGCTATCATCGATAATGTTTCAATTGGAAGTACTACAAATCATGTATTTCGATTTGGTTCTAGACTTCCTTCCAGCGGTACTGTAACAATTAAAGGCGATCTTATTGTTGAAGGTAAAGAAACTAAAATTGAGAGTCAAACTCTTGAGATTTCTGATAAGACAATAGGTATTGCTTCTGCTTCTACTCCTTTAAGTGATCAACAACTTGATGGTGCTGGAATTATTATTCATGGAAGTGATTCCAACAAAAGTTTAGTTTGGGATAATTCTAATTCTAGACTTGGATTTAATACAAGTATCTATGCCCCAAAATATTATGGAGATGGATACAATTTGGAGAACGTAAGAGTTACTACAAAAAATAGTAATTCGACATTGGGATTAAGTAATATTATTGATTTTTCAACCAATCTTACTGCAACAATAAGTGGTGATGTAACTACTGTAAGTGCTAACATTGCATTAGGAGATTTATCTAATGTTGATGTTAGTAATCTCAATTCAAATTCTACTGATTATTTGTTGATTTATGATCCTAGTATTCCGGGATTTAAATTTGTTAATCCTAAGACATACTTTGGTATTAATAATGACTTTAATAGTGATCCTGATATCGATGACTTTGGAACATTTGAATAAAATTCCTAAATATATAAAGGTCATAATACGGAAAAAATGGCAAATAGACTTCAGTTAAGACGAGGTTCTGGTGCTCCTGGTGGCGTCTTTTATGAAGGCGAACCAATATATGATAAAATTGGTAAAGTTTTATTTGTAGGTAATAATGGAGCATCAGGATCTGGTGCAGGAAGTTCTATTGCTAGTGAAGATACTCATCTTTCGTCTTTAGAAATTCTTTCTAGGGCATCTAGTACATCTCCGGCTTTCATCAAGTTAGGAGAAGATACTGATAATGGTAATCATTATGTGTCACTTAAAGCTCCCGCTAGTATTGCTTCCAATTTTACTCTTACTTTACCTTCGGCAGATGGAAGTTCGGGGCAAGTATTGCGAACGAACGGAGAAGGTACATTATCATTTGCTACTCTTTTAACTGATCTTGTAAGTGACACAACACCACAACTTGGTGGAAACTTAGATCTTAATTCTAAGGATATTACTGGTACTGGTAATCTTAATGTTACTGGTATTGTAACTGCCACGACACTTTCTATTACCGGAAATACAACACTAGGAGACGCATATACCGATAGTGTTGTATTTAATGCCTATGTTGGTAGTCATATAAAACCTTCTGGTAGTTATAACTTAGGTGATTCTATAGATAAGTGGTTAAATGTTTATGCTACAAATTTTTATGGAAGTGGTGCTGGATTAACTGGAGTATTAAAGAATGTAGTAGAAGATACTACACCACAACTTGGTGGAAACTTAGATCTTAATTCTAATGATATTACTGGTACTGGTAATCTTAATGTTACTGGTATTGTAACTGCTACTTCTTTTGTAAAATCTGGCGGTACATCGTCACAATTTTTGAAGGCCGATGGATCTGTAGATAGTAGTACATACATCACTAGTGCTGATGGTGGAAATGCCGCAACACTTGATGGTATTGATAGCACAAGTTTCCTAAGGTCTGATGCTGCCGACATTAAAACTTCTGGAAACTTAATTTTCAACGATGGTATTCAGGCTACGTTTGGTACTAATAGTGATTTACAAATAAGTCATGATGGAACGGACAATCATATTAAAAGTCTTGATAAAGATTTAAATATTGAACTAAAACCTGATGGATCTAATCCAAAAATTTATATAAGACCAACTACAACTACTCAAGGTATTACTTTAGGTGGTGGTAGTGGAAATCCAGTAGAACTTTATTATAATAATACCAAGAAATTTGAAACTACTAATGCTGGTGCAACATTAACCGGAACTCTTGCTGTTGATGGTTTAACTCTTGGTAGTAATGAATATATTAATATTAATTCAAATCAGTTAAAAGTTTATTCTGATGGTACTAATGCTTATATTGATGCTAGCGCTTCTGCGCAAGGACATCTTTATATAAGAAATAATACTGGTGAAGATGTTAATAAAGACATTTATATTCAAGCAAAGTCCGGAGAAAATAGTATTGTTTGTACCAATGATGCGGCAGTAGAACTTTATTATGATAATGCCAAGAAATTTGAAACCACTGGTGGTGGTGCTTCTGTTACTGGTGACTTATATGTCAGCGGAAACCTGAATGTTGTAGGTACTGCTGTTACATTCTCTACCGAGACTGTAAAGGTAGAAGATCGAATTATGGAACTCGGTCTTGTAAATGGTGCAGCCCCTTCATCGGCAACTACTTGGGACCTTGGACTTTTATTTAATTATAATTCTTCTGGTGCCAAAAAGTCTGGTGTTGTTTGGTTAGATAATACTTTTATTGCCGCTGCAGCAGATGTAGCAGAGTCGGCTGATACTGGAAATGCCGATCCTCAAGTATCTGTTAGTACGCTTGCATCTTTCGTAGCAAATGATCTTTATCTTGGCGGAACAGCATCTGGAAACCAGATAATAAATAGCAGCGGACAAGCACAAAACTTAGTATTTGACGGAGGATCTTATTGATAATGACAAATGAATTTAATATTGAGTACAGTGATATTATCAGAGTATATCAAAATAAAGTAAGCGACTTAATTAATCAAGTTGTTGCTGCGGAGGCAAAAGTAGTTGCCTCCGAAAGAATTATACAGAATATGTCGGCAAAAATTGAAGAATTACAAGGACAACAAAAACCAAAAAAATCTGTGTCTAAAAATATTGATGCAGTAACTGATTTTAGCAACTAAAGGAAAGTAACTAATAATGGCTAATGTATTCAAACCAAAAAGGTCTAGTACGGCATCATCGGTTCCAACCACTAGTAATCTTGCGGATGGAGAATTAGCCGT
>Ga0208917_1001880_pt1 | contig 10289 bp, 13 predicted proteins | sample DEB08_DNA_10_FD_185500 | JGI IMG/M metagenome (GOLD analysis project Ga0208917, IMG submission 185500) | Aqueous microbial communities from the Delaware River and Bay under freshwater to marine salinity gradient to study organic matter... | ecosystem: Environmental > Aquatic > Marine > Coastal ...
GATTACTCATCCTTTTCATAAGTTTTAGCGATAAGGGATTTACCCTCTGCTGTTTTAGAGATGGCATCAAAAGCAGCGTATTTGTTGACCTTATGCTCTTCGGCATAGGCGTCTACCATCTTGTCTAATTTAGATTGTGGATCAGACATGTCGGCCTCGACAACTTTCTCTCCCACTTCATCCATAGCAGCAGCAAAGGCAGCGTCTGCGCCCTTAAGTGCCTCTAGGACTTTTGCATCACCCTTAATAACATCAAGCAACGACATAGCTACTTCAACGTCAAAGTGTGGTAATTCAGCTTCAGCTTTCTTGCGCAGTTCAATCATCTGCTTTTCAACTTTAGCTTCCTCAAGAGCTTTCAAGACAGGCTCTGGAATGTCAGCCTTTACGACCATCTCTCCATTAACCTCAATCGTCTCTACGATCTCTTCTTTTTTCTCAACGACTTCACCTAGCTCTTTGCGTAGGCTTTCGTTTTCTTCTTTCAGAGCGATAAGTTCTGCTTCCAAAGAAATATCCTCGTCAGCTTTCTTCATATCATCCTCGTCCATCATTTTCTTAGCTTCTGGGAAAGTGTAACCTTTATCCATGTAGCCACGAAGTTTAGCCTTGAGGTCATCAGACATCTTGTCCATTTCCTCCATTTCGGCATCACTCATTTTGTATGCTTTTTCCATATTTTCCTCTTCGGAATCACGCTTGAACAGAGCAACTTTGGCAGACGCATTCGCAGGACGGTCAACCAAAGATAGTTCGTCAAGCTCAAGTTGCTTAAGAAGATGCATCTTCTAGTTTCTCCTTGATTGCACGACCACCGATACTGAAGGCCGCAAGTTCTCCAGATTTGACCTTATCCCAGACGTCATCGTCGTAGACTTTGTAAGCTACAACCCATCCTTCACGGTCACTCTGTATGCCAAGGCTCTCACCGATTTCTTTGGTGATAGGCAGAGAGTGAATTACACGCCCTGTCATTTTACCTGTGTGCATTGTTTTACCAACACGAATATGTTCCATAAAATCATTTACGGCTTTCACAAGTGTGTCAGCTTCGATAACATCACCTTGACGGTCAACAACACGTTCACCATTCTCAGTAATGACAGAGGCCCACCCATAGACAATACGTTGCTCTTCGTCTGCCTTAAGGATCTTGCCCTCAATTTCTGTTTTAGTTAAATCACTCACTGTGGCACCTTTCTCCCACATACGACAAGACCAATATCTCGCAGTTGTCTTATCAGTTGCAGTATCGCACGAATGACGACTACGAAAGTTGGCTCTGGCTTTGGGATCATCACGGCGTATCTCCATGTTAGGATCACCGAAAGTTACTTTTTTGGTTTTATCACCATCTTTGACGTAAACACCAAACTTTTTGCTTGATCCAGAAGGCAATCTGAATGGCTTGTTTAGAGGTCTGTCTGCTTTATCAATGGCTGCTTGGGTAGGCAATTCACTCTCATCCCACACGTCATTCTTTCTTGTTGACAGGGGGTGTTTAGTAGGGAGTAAATCAGTATCGTGTTTACCGCTACGGAAACGACCAGTGCGAATAGTACGTAAGAAGTTGTTGACACGTGCCATAGCCCATTGTTCTTTAGAGGACACGTTAGGTCTTACAGAAGAGGGGTTGGTTTTGTATGCACCGATACCCCTGTCATAAACCTGACGTAAGGTGGAAGCAGTTACTTTACCTTTACCCCCATGTTTTTTATTGTGGTCGCTTGCCTTGCTTTCCAGCGTAGACATGTCCACTTTGGTGATCTCTTGGATGATAGCGGTCAAGACCCTAGAAAGCAAATCATCAGGCTCTTCCTTGTCTTCTATATCTCCAAGCTCATTATAGTATTCCATGTACGCTTCATGCGTAGCTGCTGGCATATAGAAGGCTTGACCATTCATAAAGTGTGTATGGATTTCTTCACCAAGTCCCATCATTCTGGCTCTTGTGCGAGCTTCTGCAGGATTGGTAAATAAGTCCTCATCCATCTGTCTTTTCTCTACTGCAGACCAAGCAGCAGCAAAAGCTCTCTGCTCACTCTTGGTGTCTGCATAAACTGAATTAAAGACACGACGAAACTGTGTATGTTTTTCCTCTGGCACGGTTTGCCTCACTGCTTTTGGAAGCTCTGAATTACGAGAATAGGGCATTAAAGTACCTTAGCTATATAACCTTTAAAGATACCAAATACTATGGCATTGTTGGTTGGAGTTTCGACTCTTACACGAACATCTGCATTCTTTGGTACGATGATTGCAGGGTCTAAGATAATGTTAGAACCGCCCCCATTGGAAGACGCTGTAAAACATCCTTTTGGAAGAAATACTTTACCTACTTCCCTGATTTCGACATAAAAATCAACTGCTGCGCTGGTTTTGGAACTTACAGCCCCATAAAACCCAGTCATTATATAATAATCAGTATTGCTAAAGGTTGTGGCAGCTTTTAGGGACTGTTGAAAGCCTTGAGGTATATCAATGTGGATTTTTGTAGCGTCTGTGGGAATGCCACCTGAGATAGTGGTATTCTCATAGACTACAACTCTTCCTACTAACTCTGTACTATTGTTATTGTACATACGTGAAACACGCGCAAGGTCTGTTGTTAGAGATACAGCATTCTGTCCATTTAAAGTTGCTGTCTGTACGACAAAAGTGAACTTATTATCAGCTAGGGTGTGTCCCTCAATGGTAACTTCTTGTGTATCAGAGGCAGAAGAGGAAGACACAAAAGAAATAGTGTTATCTGTAACGTAACTTTCGTTTTGACCAACAGTCCAAACAGTTTCAAGGGTGTTTGTACTTAATGAAGCAGAACGTCCAAACTTGATAAGAGACTTAGCCTTACGATCAATGGAGACTTTATCTCCATAAGTCTGCTGGATCTCACGTTCAGCTTGAACAAGTTTCCCATCAGGGACTTCGTAAGCTCTTCTCGACCAACCTCCTAACATTTGCTCTATTTCCTGTGTTTCTTGGATTACAACAGCGTTGAGATCATCTGCGCTTTCCAACTCAGGGAAAGGAGTTATGATATTTCCCGCTGTTAGGCTATGGGCCTGTGTTAAGGTTGTTTGGCCTAGACTTGGTGTACCTGTTACAAGAGACGTAACGCTAAAGTTTTCTGCTTCTGTAGCTGTTGCAGAAGGTACAACAGGAAAGCCAGTTACAACACTATTTACTTGAAGGCTATGGCCTTGAGTAAGACCTGCAGTAGAAATTACAACTTGACTAGAAACAATAACTGTAAGAGTTAAGTTGTGATCTTGACTTACGCTCGTTGTAGCAAGGTCTGGGGGGTTTGTAGCTACAGAGGCAGAGTTTAAGCTATGGCCTTGTGTAATAGCTGTAGTGGCTAATACAGAATTGCCTGTAGAGATATTAGCAGGACTTGAATTGTGGTCTTGACTTATATTTGTTGTGGCAACACTTGGAGAACCTGTTATTATGCCATCTGTGGCAATAAAGTTCTCATTGATAATCGGTTCACTAGCTTCAGTAAGAAGTAGGTCAGAACTCTCCTGTAATATCCTACTGGACATGACCTAACCCTTTTATGCTGGGTCAGGAATACCGATAGTGAACGACCCTAAAGAAAATGTATTTCCCGAAGTTACAACTTGTGAGGTTGTTAGATCCCCTGTTGCATACAGAGTTGTGCTACCATTTGTAATAGCATAATATGCAGCGGTGCCTGAGCCTGTAACACTTGCGTCTGATACAGCAGAGACAGTTACCTCTCGACCACCCCCTGTACGATCTGCAGGAGAACCAATGGTAATTGTATCTGTACCTAATGTATAGGTAGAGGTGGCCTCTGTATAGGTAGTAGGCTCTGTAGAACAGATATCAATTCGTGTACCGTTTGTTGTAAGTGTCGATAGGCCACTATCGAATACAGCATTAGCTAGAGTTGCCATTTTCTGCTACTTTCTTAGGTGGAAGTTCTGCGTTAGCCAACAGAGCATTCACAATATCATCCTGATCACTCAGGTCTATGTTAGCGCCATTCAAGTTACGTAGATAACTACCAAGTTCACGTAGATCATGTGGGGCAACATCACCAGCGCAGATTTTTGGCATAAGGTCAAAGTTAAGTCCGTTGATATGCCAGAGTGGTTCAATCAATTGCTTATTCAACACATCAAAGATAGAGTTGATATAGCTCTCCATAGAACGTAGGAACAAGTCAGTTTTAGATTTGCTTAACGCATAAGAGCCATTTGCCCCTGCACCCAACATCAAGAACTCAGCCATAACGCTCCTAGCAATATCGTGCTGATAGCGGCTGATGATAGGGTTGATATCAATGTTGCGAGAGCCATTACTTGTAATAAGTTCAATATCGACAATTCTCTGATTAGTTGGTTTTCCATCTATGTCTCTATATACATCAGAAGGCAACAAAGCATAGCCTTGTTCATTGAACTTAAGATCTCTTAGGATCTTTTCCATCTGGCTACGTACTGATACTTGATCAGCAGTTGCATCAGGGGAGAGATACTCTGCAGCAATCCTTCCAATAGGAACACCATGAAGTTCTCTTTCAACAGCTATGGCTTCCACACTCTGAAAGTTCTTTAGGTACTGATACGAAGTATAAGCGTTCCGTAAGATAGAACGACCAGAAGGATCATTATTTGTATTTGTTGTTCTATAATGCAGTAGCTTACTAGCAGGAATGTAAGTAGACTTTAAGCCATAGTTTTGTTCTTGTTTAACACCTAAAACATCGCCTGTTGTTTTATTAACATCAAAGCTCTCTATGGTCCATTGCGCCCTAGAAGCCAGCTTCCTTACGCCTATCCTACCATCAGAATATCTGCTGTAAGATTTTGGATCATCTGTTTTAGGTCCACGTCTACGTTTATAGACCACCTCAAACAAAGAAAACCCAAACGTCAAATGCGAAAGGGCTTCTGCAATGTGATCATCAAGAGAGTGTTCCATATCCTTTAGGATAGTTTCGACAAACTCTGCTTCTTTTCTACCTGCTGCTGTATCTTTAGCTGGTTCGACATAATAATCTACATCACGCAGAACCTGCTCTGTGGCATACATAATTGCGCCGATAGTGCTATCATTGTCTCGCATCTCACGAAACTTATTGATAGCTCTTTTACCTTTAATCTCTTGCAGAAACTCATCTGCACGAATAGTCCCATTGCGGGTTTGCTCACCGCCTTGGCCTAACTCTAGTTTACCTAGCTGTTCACTAATCTTCTTCATTTAGGCCACTAAACCTTTTGCGCTAGAGTAAGCAAGTCTTAAGGTAGGGGTTGGATTACCGTGGTGCATTAGGTCGGTCAATGCCCACACGCAAGCGTCTAACCTATCGGGAGATCCCAGAGAACCTAAAGGCTCCCAAGTTCTCATTTGCGTTTCCAACTCGTCAAGACCTTTAACATGCTTGACTTTATGTTTTTCATAGAGTGCAGATATAGGTTCAGCCCTAGCCATTTTTCCTCGACTAGCATGTACAAGGCGAATAGGAACTGTTTCATCTTCTGCTTCAAGTGTCCTACGGACCATTTCACCGCCTTGGTTCCTTTCGGCAACAATACGATCCGCACTATACTCCCTGTACAACGAGATAGCCTTCGCTGCCCATTGTTGAGGGCTAAATCTGTCCGTGGCATCTTCAAGTACGTATCCAATCCCGTTTACATCTACACCAGCAACAATAATACCAGTCATGTCAGATTCTGTCTTAGCTGTTACAGCAGGGTCTACAGCAACAACAATACGATTGAGTTCTGGTACTTCACTTCTTTCAATGGTACACTCGTCAAGCATTTCTGTTGTCCAGAGTGCGCCATCAGCTTCTTCCAATATCTCAGCATAAAGTTCCTGTCGCCCTAACCTTGTTCCTTCATATTCTTTTCTAACTGTATCAAGGAATGGCTTTGCCAAGTTGTCTACGTTATCAAAGGTAGATCCTCTGGTAATGTAGCTATCAGGAGAAGCAATTAAGCCCCTCATCAATTTGGTGGGCTTTGGTGTAGTTGTTACCATCACCCTTGGTTTACGACCAAGACGTAAGGTAAATTGTAGCATATCCCAAACATCTTGCTGGTTACGCCAAGCTGCAACCTCATCTGCCCAAGCTGCATGAAACTGTGGTCCACGTAAACGCTCTGGGTCTTCTGCAGAATAGAACTCTACTTTAGCTCCATTCTCCCACGTTAAGGTTCTATTGGTAGGCGACCAAACAGGAAACCCCATCTTACCGCCTCTGTGTGTCTTGTCACCCTTCCAACAAACATTAAGGAAACCAGACTCACCCTCTACCATAACCCTTCTAATATCTGAGTTTGTAGGAGCAACAGCAGCAATACGTTTCTTACCAGATTTAACTTGCTCTCTAACCCACTCAACGCCAGCCCTAGTCTTTCCCCAACCACGACCAGCAAGAGCTATCCAGACATTCCAATCACCTTCTGGTTCTAGCTGTTCTTGTCTAGCCCAGAAAGGCCACAGATACCTAAGCTCCTCAGCTTTATTCTGCCCTAGTTCAGAAAGTACCTGTTGTAGTTTTTCGGGTGGTAGTGACCTAAGGTCACTCGCTGTTATCTTCATTTTTTCCAAGTAACGACATCAAAGTGTTTATCGCACCCTCATCAAGATCGGGGTCTTCAGACTGCTCAACCTCATTAATAGTTTGAGTAGGAGACCAACCACCCTTAGACCGTAGATAAAACTCAGCAGCTTTAAAATCGCCATCAAGTGCCTGTTGAACAACAATAGCACCAACCTGACCTATAATCTCAGCACGTTCTTCTGAGATCATCTGTCCATAGATCTTATAGAGAGTATTCGTAGAACGTGGGGCATTCTGATACTTCTGTATCGACCCCATAATGTCTTTCATCGACACACCGTTACGAATACCCTCACGGATCTTCTTTGCGACAACTTCGCTATATGGTAATGCTCTGCTATCAGTCACAATCTACGGCCCCCTGTTAGCTTACCAGCTAACGGTTAGTCGATTAAAAATCGACCATTGTTAAAATTCCCCAAGTGCATCGGCATGACTGTCTCTCAAAACAACAATACCCTAAAGATTTGTCATGGTTGACTTGGGAAAACCCTACTTAAGTATTATACTTAAGTTTATGGGATATATTATATATTAATATATATCCCATTTACTATAGTTTATATACTTAAGTATATCTCTTATGTATATATACAGGCATTTTTTAGGATTTGTAACACGTTTTTTACAACTTTTTTATAAGTTATTGATAACAAACGAATCTTTTTTGTACTTTTTTTGTTTTCGGATATGGGGTGGGTAACGCTCGGATAGCCGAATCACCCGTAAGAATATGGAGGGTCCCAACTTGGGTATGTCAAGGGCGCAAAAGGATAGTTCGTTTGTATACTAACGAATAGTACGCAAGAAAGTACTTGACAAATAAAGGAATTTGTGCGCTCGGATAGCGAATCGCCAACCATTTGGTCGGTTTATTTCACAAGTACAATTTGACCAGATAATAAAAGATTGACCAAACGATCAAATAATAACGCATTGAAACAATAAACAAAAAAATACCCCGCATAAAGCGGGGCAAGTTGGGGGAGTCAACTGTAAAAAAGATTAATGCATAGCTATATCATTTGCCTTGCGCTTACTAACACCATGGGCAGGGAATCCGATAATTGAGTCGCGTTGTCTCGCGCATAACTGACAGGTTGCACAGGATACATTGTCTTTGATTGTAGCAGGGCAGACAATAACCTTGCGTCCTTTTGGTGTTGTTGTGTTTGTTGTTTGTGTCTCTGGTAATACTACCGTGACAGGAGCTATAGCAAGGTCGCACAATGCGTCTGCATGTGCAAGGCTATTACCAGACAGGTTGACAGTAAACCCCAACTCATTGAGACGCTCAACGACTCTGGCGTTATGCTTATCAGTCAATACATTGTAGTGTGTATATGTGAATCCGCGTCTGCCCTTATTGGCATGTGCTAACTCTTCATTTGCTGCAGCGTCGAGTCTCTTTCCATCTCCTGCCAGATCGCCAGCTTGATTGTGACGCCACAATTGACCAGTCTTAAACCCCTTGACCTTATCTATAAAGGTTGACCAAGAGTCGCCGCGTTGCCCATCTGTGACCTTCTGCCAATGCAGAGCCAAAGGTCCACCGTCTGCATAACACCCGTTCTTCTTAAAAGGGCAAGTATCAGGGCAGGTCTTTGCGCTTGTTGTCGTGACAGGAATCGGCCCTGTTTTGACGTTCTTTGATTTTGGCGTTGTGTGTACTGTATAACTCACTTCTTTTTCCCCTTAAATTTCAACTGTTTTAACAATGGCTTTAAAACCAGTCTCGTGTGTTGCTTCTGCAGCTACATAATTCGCATATGCAGACTCAAGAGAGTCAGTCCATACATAAGGGCCTGTTTCTTTATCTAAAACGATTACAACATAAAGTTTCATTTCTTTGACTCCTTTGTCTCTTTTATTAGCTTAATGATAAGCGACTCGACGTCTCTTTGCAATTCGTCGATATATGGTGTATCCGATAACTTCATTGATAGACTCCCGACTCGCTATCGTCAAACGCTACATGATAACCGCCAACTCCAGCAACAAAAACCCCAAAACCGTCATTGCCAAAGTATGAGAATTTACCAAGCGCAAAGACAAGCGCCAAGATTGAAAGATTGAAAGACAAGCGAAACATTATTTCGACTCCTTATGCCGACAAACCATAGGCCAAAACCACTAGGCCAAAGATTGAGAATGAAAACAAGATTCCAACCATAATAGATTGAACAATGGTGCGGTTGCGGCGTGCTATCTTGCGCTGTTGAATGCTTGAGCTATTTCTACGTGACATATCCGACTCCGTTTGTTTTGTTGTGTCACCATTATTAAGGTGATTCGTGGGGGGTGTCAACCCCCCTTGTTTATTAAATGCAACTTGCCTTTTTCATTGCATCTTTGCTCGCTAAGTATGCCTTGATACGTCTTGACAATTCCAAAAGGTCAAGGTCTTGACTCACTTGAGTTTTATACTGGCGGTTTGGTAATGCTTCTATCATTGTCCACATTGCATTGCGTTGCGTATCTACTATGTGAGACAGTTGTTCTTTGATATCTACTGACATTTGATTGACTCCTTTTGTTGTCGTTTTGATGCACTATATATGCACCGATTCGCAGCAGATGTAAACTATCCTGAAGTATAATTTTATATATCCTGAAGTATATAACATTATCCATTGGTATCTGTAACCTACTCAATGGGTCGGTTTTTGGGGTTAAAGCGTTTTTATGGGCAGAGCTACCCGAAAACCGTTTGGCGATTCTGGGGGCTTCTGAGAGACTGTCAGACACATTTGCATAAATTGCATAGCTCAAAGCGTTAAACGCATAGCTAAAATTAACTCTTGACTCAAATGCCCGAATCGGTGTATTCTGGAACAAATAGAGCGCAAAGCGCCGAATCGGTGGAGTCAAGGGCTAGTTGTTAAAACGCGGTCGCAAAAGGTGGAAGAATGGGCAGGTGCGAATCAGTTGCAAAAATGTCACACAGAACGAATCAGGAACAGAGAACGAATCATGAATCTGGAACGAATCAGGAACACTCGAAAATTTGGCCTGACCCCCCCCAGTGGAAATATAGATGTACCCCTCCAGTGGAAATTAGGGATTGACCCCACCAGTGGAAATATGGTAGACTGATTCGTATAGACAGGTTTGCGGCAGCAAACTATCGTCGGCGAAGGCCGACATCCTACCAGTGGAAATATGGAGCGAGAGTATGAGTGTAGAGATGGACCTAGACCTAGTGGAGAAGGTGATCCACCAGTTAGTTAAGGATTGGGATAGTGAGAGAGATAGGGATGTTGCAGTGTGGTTAATCAGCAAGCTATCATACGATGATATCGAAGAATACTTTCGGGATTTAAAGTGAGGACCAGCAGATATGTTCAACATCAGAGTGAAATACAAAGACGAAGTGAAGTCCAGAGTAACTGCGACAGTAGGAGAATATTCAAATTACCTAGAAAATATGTTGCATGTGATGACACAAAATGCTAACATCGACTGGGTAAGAATAGAGAGGAGCGAATCATAATGATGGAAGAGCGTGAAACATATTATGAATTGTACAAAGATGGTAATTGCCATTCATCATATATACTTTACGAGGATGCGCTTGAGCAAGCTCTACATTGTTTAGATGATGACTGTGCAGAGATATATAAAGTGGTTGTATATGAAGAGAGGGTATCATAATGGAAAAGATCATCAGGGATATCAAAGACAT
>Ga0208917_1001883_pt1 | contig 10287 bp, 12 predicted proteins | sample DEB08_DNA_10_FD_185500 | JGI IMG/M metagenome (GOLD analysis project Ga0208917, IMG submission 185500) | Aqueous microbial communities from the Delaware River and Bay under freshwater to marine salinity gradient to study organic matter... | ecosystem: Environmental > Aquatic > Marine > Coastal ...
ACCTAGTCCACTACCACCAAATCCTGCATTGATTAATACTTGTCTTACTTTTGCAGAACCATTATATTCTCGTTGTCCAATTGCACCACTACCACCCCACTGTGCCCCAGGAACATCGATTGCCAAATTTGCTCCGTGCCATCCAGGATCTCCTGGTCTGTATTCACTACCTACTTGTATTCCTGCTGCTCTTAATGCTGTTTTTGCCCTTTCTTTATCCTGAAGAGTTCTAAAGGCAATGTGATCATGATAGTTTGATTCTCTTCCATGACCACGATATTCAAAATTTGGATGTCTCCTATCTCCTGTAATATATTCTACAACATTTCCTCCACCACCATATCTTCCACCACTACCACCTTCTTGACCTTCAACTTTTCCACCATATTTTTGATACATTTGCAGAAAGTTTTCTGCATTATATTTTGCCTGACCACCATAAGAACCACCTTTCTTCATATTGGGTCCACCTTCAATAGATGCCCATTCTCCACCCAACTTATAAATTTCATTTATAGATAATCCATTTTTTATATCAACTCCTCTACCAGCAACAAGTTTAAGTGCTGCTTTATCTTGTCTCTCTGGTGTCATTGCACCACCCATTACACCCTTCCAAGTTGTACTTAAAAATTGATATCTTCCTGCAGCATCGGAGGTATAATCACCACCAGATCTCAACTGTTCGGGATGTTTTGAAAGATCTGTAAATTGTGTTCCCGTAAATTGTGTATTATATCCTTGATTTGGATATCCAGAAGTTCCTTCCGCTTCTGCAATTGCATTAAGTAGTGCTCTTGCATTTGGATCATCTATTGATGCAGCACCAGCAGATGCATCGGCACCACCAGAAGTTTCTCCACTCATATCACCAGTCAAGGCATTCTTCATACCTTCAATATCAGTCTGCATTCCTTTGAATGCATTTTCCATATCAGTCATTGCTTTTTTAAGTTTTCCAGACTGATCAGTAAAGTCAAAATTTCTTATGTTGTCCCATCCAGCAGATACTATCGACCCAATTGATTTAAACCAATCACCAAGATTTTTAATAAAACTCTTCAATGAATCAACTAATTTTCGAATTCTTTCTATTAAATTTTGAACCCATTTTATAATTTTTGGAAGTTTATCAACTAACCAACCTACCAATAAAATTCCAATAAAATCTAATATTCTTTGTAAAAAACTCTTTCCGGGCACATTTGGAGCACCAGATTTACCTCTCGTCTTAAAGGTTTCTAATGCCTGCTCCTTCGACATTCTTCTTCTTTTTTCTTTTATCCTTTTATTAAATACTTTTCTACTTACAATATTCTTTCTTTTAACTTTTGTTTTTTTGAGAATTGCTCTACGAAGCATTCCTCCACTTCTACCAACACCACGAGAAGCACCTTTAACAAAAGTGCTAGATCCTCGGACAAACATTGAACCTATTCTTAATGCTCCTGCTGCAATTGCCGGTAATGCCATTTTAGTTCACCACATTATAAACAATTTGAGAATACATTGTGTAGAAATTGCTTGGATTTGCCGAAGCAATCAATGGAACATCAGTAGCAGATCCAGATTTTAGTGATTGATCTCCTGCTCCACGACCAGCACCACCAACCTTCTTATAGATCACTGTTGTATTTCCACCACCAGAAACTGGTCCTGGTGCAGAGGGCATTGATGAAGGTGATGAAGAAATTGATGATGATGGAGTTGGTTGTGGTTCTGTTGGTGTTGTTGCTGCTGGTGTTGTTACTGCTGCTGGTGTTGTAGCTGCCGGTGATACTTTTGCTTTTGGTTGCTCTGGCTTTTTACCAAGAACCATATTTAATATATCTCCAAGATTTGGAAGTTTTGATGTTATACCCTCGGCACTTTTAACAAATTTTCCTAATCCAAGATTTCCTAATAATTTTTCTTCATTTTCTTTAATTCCGGGCATAAAATCCCTAGCAAGTAAAAATGCATCAAGTGCAGTAGATAATGGCCATAATCCACCAATATCTAGCAAACCAGATATCGCTTCTAGTCCTCCACCAATCAGATCTCCATTTGCTATCCTATCATAGGCAAACATAAAGTTTACAAGTCCACCTATAAAGGGAAGAGCTTTTGATCCTAGTATTCCACCAGCTTTTCCTACACTTTTTGCATTTTTAACAGAATTTATACCTTGAGATTTTAAAAATTTATTAAGTCCGGGTATTTTACTCGCAATTCCTACAATTTTATTTCCTAATGCTTTTGCTCCTCCTAAAAGTGGTTTTATTAAAGGATCCGTAACTTTTTTCAATCCTCCTATTACAAAATCTTTTGTTTTACCTGCAAAATTCTTCAATCCACCAAACATTTCCCCAAGTTTAAATGCAAGTCCTTTTGGTTTTGGAGCAGACATGCGAGGAAGTCCTGGTATTTGCTTAGAACCTCTCATACCACCTTGAAAAAGATTATTAAATCTTTTTACTCCTGCGGGAAGTTTATCATAAAGTTTTGATGCCATACCTCCAGTTCTAGCAGCATTAACTGTTGTTTTAATCTTTGTCTTTCCTAAAGATTCTGCAGCTTGCTGAGAAATTGAAGAACCTGCAGCACCTACGGCACGAGCTCCTCCTCCACCAGCACTTGGAGTTGGAGGTTTATTTCTTACTTTATTCCATAATGCTTCAATTCCTTTTGCCAGCAATTTAAATGGAGCACTAAGAATAGCAAAAGTTATTTTTCCAATAATACCAAGAATGGTAAATAATCCACCATTCAGTAATGCAAATATTCCAGCAACAACTCCTAAAGTTTTTCCTACCTCCACTCCTATTGACTTTAACTTATCAATATCACCTTCAGCATTGGCCTTAATTGCTTTCCATCCTTGATTAGTTAACCATCCTGCTAAAAGAATTCCAAAGAATTTTATCAAATTTCCAAGCACACTTTGTGCTTTTCCGGCAACTGCTTGAACAGGAGAAATTAATGTTTTAAATATGCCCTTTTCTAGGTTTTTTTCTTTTACTGATCTACGATCTCTTTCTTCCTCTTGTAATTGTTCTTTTTCATATTCTTTTCTTGCCTTCTTTTCTAATTCTGCCTCTTTATCTAATGCTTTAGCAAGAAATGCAACCTGTTTTTCAACTGCTACAACTCTTGCAAATAAAATATTAAAAGATATACCTTTCCCACTACCATCATCCTGTCTTGTAAGTGCTCCAGGTTTTTCAACTTTTACCAGTGCTCCTGGTCTTGAAAAAACATTTTTAGAACTTACAGTTGTTCTCTTAAATATTGACTTTCTCTGTTCAGCAGACAAATATTGCCCAGTAACAGGATTTACTCCAGTTTGAGCAATTGTATTTGGAGCAATCCTTGTTCTCTTTAATTTTATCTGTGGTGCTCTATAAATGTTACTGGATACCACTTTCTTGCTGCTGCTTTAGGTTTTCTTCTTCAATATACTGCTGCAATAATGTGAGATAAACTTCTTTCTCCCAAGGTATCATATTTTCCAACTCTGTTAATGAGTATTTATGGTGTTGCATCAGGGCAAAATTAATCTTGTAGTATGACGCAAGATCAGTGTGCGCCATACCTATAGAAAAAAACTTGAAAGTCCTTCCAATACAACATCACTTTCTTCTCCAGTATTTGGATTTTTCACCTTAATTGTATGAGAAAGTTTTGGCATTGTTTCAAAAAACTTTTCAATTTCTTTAAATTGTTTTGAACTCAATTCTTCAATAAATTCTCTCATTTCTTTCTTAGTGCAGTCAGAAGAATTCCATGATTCTTCCTCATTATAAATCTGCTCTACACAAGAAGCAATTAAATCAAAAGATTCATCAACACCAATATTACCATCAATACTAAAATTAGTTTTAATAAATTCATCCAGAGATGGATATTTCATTCTTAATGTCAGGTTATCATCAAGAGGAATGTCTCTTGAATGATCTTCTTCAACTTGAACTTTAATATCATCAAGATTAATTACAACAGGAACTTGAGTTTCACCATCATCAGGACAGGTAATTAAAACTTCTACTGTTTCTCCTACCGATTTGCCTCTAATGTTTAGAAATAGATATTCAATATCAAATGTAGATAACTCCTCAACTTTAATTCCCCTAGAAAGAATACAATTACTGATTACTTTTTTAATAGCAGTAGTAATCTGTTTCTGATCCTCAGACTCCATTGCAATAATTAGAATCTTTTCTTCCTTTACTAGAAAAGGTCTATATCTAATTTTCTTTTGATTTGATGGAAGTTCCAATTCATAAATTGGTGTCGCAATCTTCGGTAAAGGCATAATATTCTATAATATTATCAGTTACTTTTATTTATTGCCCAAATTCGACATTTGATTCTAAAGTAGATCTAAAGGAAGAAAAATCTTCTCCAAGATTTAACTGAGAACCAATTACCACATCTTTTGCAAAATCAGTTTGTAGAGAACCTAAATTATTTACATTTCCCGTTTTTTTGCTTTTACTTGTAATCTTTCCTGGAATATATCTTTCATAATTGAATGATGCACTTACTTTCAAAATTTGAGAAGATTCATATGATACTGGTGTTGATGAGAGATTAATTGGAAACAATCCAATAAAGTTATATTCTAATTCTCTTAAGTAATCTCTATCAAATTTTATAATTTTGGTAGAATTAGATTTATATTCATCTGGGAAGTTCATTCTATAACCATATTGAGTATCAGTAGGGTCTTGAACTGATCCATTCCCAATAAATTCCATCCAATGCTCTAAAAACTTCATCATTCTGTAATCGGAATCAACATAAAACTCCAACTGAATTTGAGTAAAAATTCTGGTGTGTGCCATTTTTTCCTGCACACCCATAAAGTTTCCATTAATATCTGCAGTTGCTAATGAACTTCCAGGAATAGAAGCAGAAGAACACAATAATCCAGCATTTTCGGTAATAAATCTTGTATCTACACCTCTATCATTCAAATAACCCAATAAAGAACCACCAATTCCACCAAACATAACCTGATAATGTGATGTTTGAGCAAGATTGGCAATTATTGGTTTAAAATCTGTTATTCTCTTTGGTCTTGGCACTCTAAATACCTATACGACTACTTTATTATTAGTTATTTAGATGTCATATAAAGGATATTATAAACCATCATATCCCCAAAAATATAAAGGTGATCCAAACAATATTATCTATCGTTCTCTCTGGGAGCGCAAATTCATGAAATATTGTGACACAAATGAAAACATATTAGAATGGGGAAGTGAAATAAATGTCATTCCCTACAGATCACCAGTTGATAATAGATATCATAGATACTTTCCAGATTTTTACATTAAAGTCAAAGAATCGAATGGAAAAATCAAAAAAATGATTATTGAAATCAAACCATATAAGCAGTGTATTGAACCCAAAGTTCAAAAAAGAAAAACTAAGGGTTATATCTATGAAGTGATGGAATATGCAAAAAATCAGGCAAAATGGGAATCTGCCAAAGAATGGTGTTTAGATCGTGGTTATGAGTTTAAGGTTCTTACGGAAAACGAACTTTTTTAACCAATGCCAAGAAAGACACTCAAACAGAGAAGAAATCCAACAGACGACCAAGAAAATCGTGTGCGTGGTGTTGTTCGTGATTTAATAGGCACAGAAAGTGCAGATGATATTATGCAAAATCTCATAAGTGTTTTGTCTGAAAGTGGAAAAATTCCCATTTCTGGAAAATATTATACCTTTGTTTATCGTGCCAAAACTAATAATATAGAATATGATGAATTTCCACTCGTTGGTGTGACTGATGTATTCTTATGGGGATTTCGTGGAATTAATTTTCACTGGCGTGATAGAAGGCAATATAATTACGATCAAATTCAAGGACAAATTTATGAAATTTATCCAGAAGAAATGTCTGACGTTATAGAACTCAATTTTACAAGTATTCGTTCTAAATAATTAAAAAGTAGAAAATAATGACTGTAACAGAAGAACAACAAAAAAAATATAGTAGCGTTAACGCAACAAGAAGAGCAGCAGGGCAATTAGCAGATATTCGTGGTGGACCAATTAGACCACCAGCATCTGTAGAACAACGAACAGAATCTGTAGGAAACCAAGAAACTGATAAAGTAACACCTCCCACTGTAACAAATAAAAAATTAGTCGCAAGAGCAAAAACTACTCAATCTAAAGAAATTCTTAGATATCCCAATCAAGAAATAGAAAAAGACGTAGATTACCTCAAAATACAAATCCTTGAGTATGTTCCTCTAAAGTTTAATGCCGCAGATGGATCAAGTATCCTTAAAGAAGGACTCAGATCATCAAAAGGATTATATAAAAATAAAAACGCATTATCTACGATTATACTACCAATACCACAAAATATAACATCAACAAATGGAACTGGATGGGGAGAGGACAGTCTCAATACTCTTGCAGCATATGCAGTTGGTAAATCACAAGAAGTTATAAATAGTGATAATTTTTTCAAAGGACTTTTTGATGCTATAAGATCTACTGCGGTTGATGTTGAAGGTCTTGCAGTTAGTGGTCAGGGTCAACAACTGACAAACACATATTTTTCTTCCCTGGCAGCAAATGCTCTCGGAGCAAATACAACTTTTGGTGGAGTTTTAGCAAGATCGACCGGACAAATCTTAAATCCAAATACAGAACTTTTATTCAATGGAGTTAAATTAAGGTCTTTTAATTTTTCATTTGATCTTGCTCCAAGAAATAGAACTGAAGCAGAAAAAGTAAAATTAATTATTAGAGAATTTAAAAGAAATATGGCACCCACAGTTGCAGATTTTTCGGCAACTGTAAATGGTGAATCTAGAAGTTCGAGAGGTTTATTTTTAAAATCTCCAAATGTTTTTCAATTAACTTATATGACTGGTGCAAACAAACACCAATTCTTAAATAGTTTTATTATTGCTGCACTTACAAACATCAATGTCAATTATACTGGATCTGGAACTTATATGACTTATGATGACTCATCAAAAACACCAGTTCATATGAAAATGGATTTATCATTCCAAGAACTAAGTCCAGTATATAGAGAAGATTATGACGAAAATGATGGATTAACAGGAGTAGGATACTAAAATGGCATATTTCAGAGAACTACCAAATGTAGAGTATCAATCATTTTTGTCTGATGCAATCTCATCAAAAGATTACTTAACAGTTAAAAACTTATTCAGAAGAAATAAGTTACGTGATGATTTACAAAATTCGTTTACACTCTTCAATAAGTATGAAATCGTAGAAGGTGCTCGACCAGATACTGTTGCCGAAGAGTTTTATGGAAACGATGAACTTGATTGGGTTGTTTTAATGACTGCTGGTATCATTAATGTAAGAAATGAATGGCCACTCTCAAACTATCAACTCTATAATTATGTTGATAATAAGTATGGTGATAGAATAAATGATAATAATTTTTATGAAACCAAAGAGATCAAAGATTCTAATGGTAGATTAATTCTTCCTTCAGGAAAAGTTGTCGATGAAGACTTTACATTAACCTACAGTGATAATGGAGTTAATGTTACAGTCACTGGAACCAATGTAAGAAGAGGAGTATCTAACTGGGAATATGAGACTCGTAAAAATAATAAAAAATCCTCGATCTACTTATTGAGACGAGGATATTTACAACAGTTTTTAAATGATATGAGGGAGATTATGCTTTATGATCGTTCTTCACAATACATCAATGAAACTCTTATTCGAACCGAGAATACCAGAATCACAATCTCCAACTAACTCAGTCTGCTGCGAGTGCGGCAAAGTATGAGAGAGTATCATCTTCCTCATCTGCGAGTTCTAAGGAGTACTCAGCTTTCAGTGCTCTTGACTTTGCAGTAACGGTGTCTTTCTCGATATTAGAAGACTTGAGAGTAATATCAGGATCATTGAAACCACCGTCATCACCACTCAAAGAATTGAGTTCGTTTTTCATTGACTGAGGCATTGGATTGGAGTCTCCACGATTTTGAGCACGGAACTCTTCTTCCTCCTCAATGCTTTCTTGATCTTGGAACTTAGTCGTGCCCTTGATACCGAGAACATAATCAAGACGCCTCTTCAGAGCATCATAGTCCTTGAACTGATCAGGAGCAACAAATTCTTGGAGAGAATACTGTTTCTTCCAGATTGCTTCCATTGCGTCATCATCATCCAACAGAGCATCCTGACGGGCAAACTCTGAAGAGTCGTAGTTACGATAACCAGCAACGTTCTTTGCTTTCAGTTTGAAGTTAGCACCCTGCCAGAAGTCGAACGGATCGATTGCTTCCTCGTCCTCAAACTCAGGTTGCATTGCAGCAGTAATCTTATCAAAGATCTTCTTGCCGAACTTATACAGGAACACCTTACCCTCGTTCTCGGGATTTGTGGGATCCTTCACCACATAGATGTTAGCAACGTAGGTCAGTTTACGTTTTTGCTTACGTGCTTGTTCTTTACCAGCATCAGTGCCGTTATTCCACAACATTGTGTTGTATTCGGACACAGGATCTTTCTGATTCATAGTAGTCAGAGAATTCTCTATATACCAACCACCGGGACCTTGAAAGGCATGAGAATACAGTTTTACGAAGGGGAGATCTTCACCATTCGGGGCAGGAAGGAAACGGATAACTGCATAACCGTTACCACTCTTATCACACTCCAGTTTCCACAGTCGGTCATCACCGGAACTGGTAGTATTATTCATTTTTTCGACTTCCTTGACCAGTTTTTGAGTCAGGGAGCCAAGTTTGGATTGCTTTTTAAGATCTGCGAAGCTCATTTGGATTACCTTAGATTTGTTTGGATTCGTTAGATTTACTTGGATAGTATAACTAATTCAGAGTCAATTGTCAACATAGTCTCGTAGAGACCTGATAGTTGCATTCATACTATCAAATAAAGTTTGCATATCAGTCTCTGGTGGAAAACCCATCAGTGCGACTGACTTGCGAAGGTTCTCTTTCATCTCAATTGCTTGAGGATCGTCTGAAAGAGATAACCTAGTATACATCACTCTTTGCTTTTCGAGCAAGTTTGTGAGTAAATCAATATGTTCAAGTTTTTTTTCACTAGACATTGTACTGAAAGCCATGAGACTTCCATAGATTTTTTCTTGCATTCTATTGATTTCACTCAATTCTTCTTGAATGATTTCAGATTCGAAAAAGTCACTCATCTACAATATCCCTTAAAATTTTTTTGTACTTAAACATATCAATATTTAGAAAAGGTCTGTACTTCTCTATCTTAAGACTTACGATTTCCCATACAGGATCATCAAGTTTTTTATCAAACTTTCGTCTAAAAGAAAATATTTTCTCAAAGATAACTAATGTCTCAAGACTTACGTCTCCACCAAGATACCTTTTCAATAGAATCGGGTGTCCTTTCGAACAATCGAATACACTTTCTAATTCGTTGTTCGAGAGCAATTCGTTGCTTTGTTCTTTGAATAAGTATGTCAAACTCTGTTGTCTCCGCATCCACTCTTGGTAGGTTCTTTCTCCAGAATTGATAATTGATCCAATCCATAAGTTGCTCGGGGAATCTGCTGCTACAAAGTTTGATACTAGAAAATCTACTACTTCCTTATCATTATATTTTCTCGATGTTTTTTCGAAGAAATATTTATCGGAACGACGGTTAAAGGAAGTAATGGTTGCTCTAACTTTCTTGTTATATTTAAAGTAATCGTAATTTACATTACTGAAATGTGATTTTTGGGCAAGGTATTCGCAATAAACTTGATAGGGAGTCACCTTCAAAGTGTTAAATTATCTTACTGTGTATTATGACATACTTCAAGAATATTGTCAATAGACGACAAAGGATACATTACATTTTCTTTTTCCACTTATCTTTATTTTTCTGATAATACTCTTTCATATAGGCAATTTTGCTCTCGATGTTCGTTTCATAAAGTTGAGTCTCGTAGCATCCCACTTTAGTTTTTCTTTGAGTGGTTTTGAGACCAACTTCGTCACCGATTCTACTTCAAGTTCATTAACTTCACAATAGTGTACGATAGCATCAATATAATTGATTTTTTCCTCAGCAACAATTTTTTCAATCTCTAGTGCAAATTTAGAAGGTGTTAAAAATTTACTTGCTATTGCCTGTTCTAGTTCTTTATTCGGTTCCATAGAGTTCCAGTTTATCTCTAACAAACTTTCTAATGTATTCGGTAAGAAGTTTGATGTACTTTGATTTGTCTCGTTCTTCATAAACAACGCATTCTCCATTTTCACAAGCCATAATGATTACAAGTTTTTTGACTGAAAT
>Ga0208917_1001886_pt1 | contig 10278 bp, 3 predicted proteins | sample DEB08_DNA_10_FD_185500 | JGI IMG/M metagenome (GOLD analysis project Ga0208917, IMG submission 185500) | Aqueous microbial communities from the Delaware River and Bay under freshwater to marine salinity gradient to study organic matter... | ecosystem: Environmental > Aquatic > Marine > Coastal ...
GGCCGTGTTGTATGCTTCAGAAACCCCGTCTTTTTGACCGGTTAAATCACGCAACAATGCGTCATTGATCTGGTCTAAACGCTGCGCATTGACAATATCGCCAGTCTTTCGCAATTGTGCGGCTCGGTTCATTAAGCCCGACCGCATTTCAAAAAACTTCTGAGCAGTAGCCGGATTGCGACCTTGACCGTCTTGGAAGTAGGTGGCCAGATCATCTAAATCGTCTTTGTATTTACCCAAAGCCGCATTTAATTCACCTTGAGCGCCCTTAGAAGAAAAGTTCAAACCACCTCGGCTTGAAGGACGACCAAGCAATTGCAGCACGTTGGGCTGGTTAATCTGCCGACCGTTACGTGCATAAAACTCTGTTAAGGGGAAGTTTTTAACCTCAGCCCAAAGACGACGCTCACGCGTTTTACTTAAGTCAATTTGGCCCTTAAGAACATCGTACAGTTTTTCCGAAAGCTCCATTCTTGCAGAAGGTAAATCTGCGTCACGACCTAAGACTCGTGAGGCGGAGCCATACAAGTTAGCCACGCCATTATCAATGCCGTCTAAAATGTTTTGCTCGAACAAACCTTGTTGAATACGAGCAGCATACGCCAACGCAAGCGGGTCGCCCGTAGAAGCCAAAGCTCTAATTGCGTTAATCGCACCGGCTTGTAGCTCTTCTCGACCACGCCCGGTGGCTGCTTTTAAGTCCGCGCTAGACTTAGCCAGTTCTTGCTGAATTGTTTGCAGCGTCGGTGAAAAATCCAAGCCTTCCATAGTGGCAAGGTCCGCAACCGTAAGCTGAACAGGTTTACCGTCCGGACCAATACGTTCTCTAGCCGCAGCTTCACCAAGCTGCTGAATAAAGATATTGAGCCTTTCTTCTCCTGTTTGAATGACTTTTCCGTCTGGTCCTATAACAGGCTCGAACTCTTGCGATTTCTGAATGGCTTGTAGTATGCGATTAGCCGCGTCTTTTTCTAATTTTCCCCGTAAAATTCCTTGCCGGGTAGCATCATCGGTTCCTTTGCCCCACCACTCTTTCATGGTGCGGAAAACACCTTTGACTAGATCAGGGCCTGTATCGACGGCCAGTTGTACCGGAATGGGGACAACCAGAGAACCAATTAATTCGCCTCCAACCCGGTAACCTTCATCATAAGGTGCCATGTTCTGTGCAACTGCGGCACCCGTACCTGTTCCTAACGCTACCAAGCCTTCGGTAGCAAGAAATCTACCCGGCTTATCACGAGCCGCAGCCATAGATTTTTCAATGCCGCCTTCTAACCCACCAACAAGCCGGGCGCTAACAGGCCCTTTTCTTGGATCAAATAAATAACCGGCAGGGTTGAAACGAGTTAAACCTAAATTAGTGCCAAATTGGCCTCCAAACATTGGGCCCATTTCAGAAGCGACTTCTCGGGCTTTCCGGGCTTTTTCAAAAAGCTTGGCTGCCCCTTTCTCCGACAATCCTGCATCGCGGGCCGCGAGCTGGAAGGCTTCGTCAGCTACGTCGGTGTATTTACCAGAAGAGACGTTTTTGAAGTTTTCCACAAACTCAATAGCGCCTGTTTTAGCTTTAGGAATAGATGGAGCTAGTTTCCATGGCGACGCCAACATTGACATGGCGATCATGCCTGTTTCACCACCGCGGTATCGGCCCTCAAGGGAAGGAATAACGGGGTCCGCTTCTCCAATAATGGCGTCTTCAGCCGCACCAAAGCCCATTGCGCCAAGAATAGCGCCGCCAATACCGCCGATTCCGTAAACAATACCTTTGGCTGCAAGACCGGGTAAGCCAACAGGCGGGATCATAGCTGCAATAGGGGTCGCTGCTGCTAAACCCGTTTTAAAACCAAGGCCCGCCCCAATTGTTTCAGGGATTTCTCGCGCCGCACCCGCAGCAATCGCTTTTGTTCCGGGGCTGAAAAAACTGTCATCCGCCGGGTCGAATTTTCCAAAGTCTTCGACGTTGGTAAATAGCGTCAAAATTTCCTCATCAGAAACTTGACGTTGGTCTGGAGTTAAACCTTTGTAGCGATCAAGCTGGTCTAAAATTGGGTGTGTACCATTTTTAAGCGCTTCACGAGTTAACGGTACACCCCCTAATTCAAGCTCTTCGTTAGCAATAGACAAGATGCCGTCCACTGTATTGGCCAGCCCTTGCGTCTCCATCAGGTTTTCAAACTGAGGTCTTGTCAGACTAATTAAAGCGTCATCTGCCATGCCAAAACCCCTTTAATTTCTTCTCATTTGTAGGATTTGATCCCGAGCCGTCGTTAAGCTTTGATCTTGACCCGGAACAACAGAGGAACGGGTAGAGGGTTCAACCGCGAAGGCTTTTTGGAAAGCAAGAACTTCATTGTAAAGTCGCTTGATTTCGTCCATCTCTCTTCCCATTTTTTGTACTTCAGAAGGGTTGAGGCCACGCGAATCACCACCATAAGCGGGAAGCATGTCTCGCCCTTTTCTAAGAGTTTGTTCTAAAGAACCTGCAATTGTTTCCAAAGCGGCGCTTGCATCAGCGTCCGTTCTAAACAAAAACCCTCCGGGGCGGATGTTTTGAGTTTCTTTTTCCAAAAGCTCTTGAACAAACTTAAGTACTCGACCCCCTTGATCCCCGGAAGTGTTGTATTGCAACAAGTCGTTGGCTAAAGCTTCTAAACTTGTAGCGGCTCTAGCCATATTTTTGGCTTGCGGACTTGCATCGCCGCCAAATAATTCTGCGGAGCCTTCCGAAAACGCCTTCTCAATACCCGGGAAGAAACGAGACGCGCCGACCACTAGCTTGTAATCAACATTTGGATCAAAGATTGCGGGTGGAGTTACAGACCAAGCCTCGGACTCGTTGTTTATCGAACCATCAGGGTTAAATATTTCCGCTTTATAGTCCTTTAAAGTCCGTTGTGGAGGGGGAGTTCCGGTTCCGGTTCCAGTTCCAGCACCGCTTTGATCGACAGTTGCGTCGATTTCCATGGTTTTTGCAACTTGCTCGTAAAACGCAGGATTGCCTTGCTGAATGGCTGCCAATACGCGAGGAGCCAATTTGTTAGGTGCCCCTTTAACGTAGCGTCCGGCCCCTGCGTCCCAAACCTCGTTGTTTTTCGGGTTGACGTAATCCAGAACAAGTTGCTCGAACTCGGTTGCACCTTCTCCAAGCGTACCGTTAGCGTATTTGTCCAACCTTTCAGTGTCTGTTAGGTAGGTAATCGTGTTAGTAAGCGACTCACTGCCCAGTTTAGTTGCATTCGCAGCCAACTGGTCAATAGCCAATTTACCAAGCTTGTACGCTTCGTCGAGTACCTGAGCGCGTTCGGCCAAGCCAAGCTGTACGTCGGTCTGATCGGCTCTACGTGTAGCCAGAGCGTTATCAAACTGACGGTTAATCTTAGCAATACCGCGGTCGATTTCAGCCTGATCCGACGTAAACTTCTGCATTTCTTCTTGCATGAGCTGCCGGAAGTTTTGATCGCTAAGTTGCAAATTCTCACGCTGTGCGCGGTCCAATGCCGCTTCAGCCGCCGTGAAGGCGTTCTGGAACTCTTGTGCTTCGCGAGCAATAGCGCCTTTATGGCTGGCCAAGGCAAGGTTAAAGCCATGACCCTTGTCCATGCGCTCCAATTCGTAACTGTTGAGAACGCCGTCACGCTGAAGCTGGTTCTCAAACGCCAATTGGTTTTCAGCAATACGAAGCTCGCTGCCAAGACGCATGTTGTCTTGCTCAAGCTTGTTGCGAAGCTTGATAGCTTCTTGGTTTTCATCGCCTTGCAAGCCCAAAAGCGCTACGTCGTTTTGGAATTTCAAGTTTTGCAAGCGCTCAGTAAATTCTTGCTGACTTAAGCGGTCTTTGTTTTGGAAGTCAAAGTCCATGTTCTTCAGCGTGATCTGGTGCGCACGGTCTAAGCGCGACTCACTTGCTGAAAAATCATTCGCTGCTGTTTGTAATGCCGCTTTAGCTGCTGCGGCTTCTTCTGACGCCAGCGTGGTTTCTGCTGCGCCCAAGGCTTGTAAGTTCAAAGCGCGTTCTTCACGTCTTTGACCCTGCTTAAACTTTTCTAGCTCACCAGCACGAGCGCTGATGTTGCCAAGAACCGGAGTAAACGCCTGTGCCAGACGCTCGGCAGGGCTCATTCGACGGTCGCCCGGGGTAGCGAACATCAAAGCGCCTTGCGCGATGTCAAACAGCATCTGCGCCTTAGTCATGTCAGTCTGTTCTTCTAACTCTAGCGCGGAGTCTTGCGGTGACAGGATGCTGGAGTACAAAGATTGCTTCTGACCATAAATTTCTCCAAGGCGACCCCCCAGTGGACTGCCACCGTCTTGCATATAAACTACAGGACCGCCTTGGTTAAAATTTACAGGAGCAGGGCCCCCTAGACCCTGAGCAGGCTCTTGAGCGCCCATGTTGACGGTAGACATGATGCCTTCCGCCAGCGCTCCTTCGACTGGAGCATTCATTTCTTCCATGGCCAAACCGCCGATCCCTTGATCGACGGAAGCCATCAGCATGACAGGCTGCACCAGTGCCAGAACCGATTCAGGCGTCTGTCGCGCATCTTCTTGACCCACAATGCCAGCCAGTTCCGTGTACCGTTGTTCAATCGGCGCATTGTCGCCTCGAATACCGTTGATGACCTGCTCATAATCTTGGGCATTTTCTAAATCGTCTAGCTGGCTGGCGTATTGACTAAGCATCCCCTCCATCATGACGGGATCAATACCTTGCTGCATTGCGCCTTGAGCTGCCTGATTTAGATCAATTGAGTTAGGGTCTACTTGCCCCATCGCACCGGCCATGACCTCTGGTCCGAGGCCCGCGGGCATTGGTGCCATGCCACCCTGCTGCATATTAATTACACCGCGACCCATCAGAATATCCTTCTGAGTCACTTGTCCATCGCCACTTAGATCAGGAAAACCGGCAGCGCCGCCTTTCTTGAACATCTGACGCTCCATTACACTTCTGTTCATCCAAATAACCCCGCTTTTGCTGCGCCGCCTGCTGCTGACAGACCGGCTATGCCCAAGCCAAGAATTGACTGGGCTGGTGACACGCCGCCACCCGACGCTTGTGAAATAGCCATTTGGCTAGATGGCGCACCTTTGTAAATATCCGACAAAAAGGCAATACGCTCGTAAGGCTCCATAACTGTTTGAAGCTCATTTTGACGTGCCGCTTCAAGTTCGGCTTGCTGTTGAGCTTGTAGCTGCCTACCCATATCGAACAAGAATCCTTGCTCTTTTTGGCCAAGCTGCTGCTGGAGTTCTCCAAGAGCGCCTTGGCGTAGACCAAGCTGACTGAGAGCTTCGCCCTGCTGTAGGTTGAGCTGGCCGTACTGTGTTCCGAGGGCCCCGAGTCCTTCTCCGAGACGTCCGGTAAGTTCCTGACCTTGTAAGCCCAGAGCGCCCGCGGCTTGTGAGCCTTGGATCGCCAACTGACCTTGGGCTTGACCCAACTGACCGGCTTGGCCAGCGAGCTGTCCAGCAAGCTGATCGGCAGAAATGCCAAGCATTGCGGCTTGTCGAGCAATATCAGCCTCTTGTCCTGCACCCTGCAAGCCAAGCTGACCAAGATTTGTATTAAGCTGCCCGGCGAGCTGCGCTGCGCTCATACCTGTCTGAGAAGCAAGCTGTTGTAGGTTCATACCCGTGCTTGCCAGAGCCTGCGCGTTTGCAGAAGCCAACTGAGCTGCATTCATGCCCATTTGACCGCCCTGTAGTTGGCCTTGTTGCGCTAATTGTTGTGCGCTGAGACCAAGCTGGGCACCCTGTTGAGCCGACTGTAGCCCGGTTTGAGCAATAAGCTGCTCGGCGGACAAGCCCGTCTGCGCTTGCTGGTTGAGGAGCTGTCCAGCAAGTTGTTCCGCAGACATACCGAGCTGGGCCGCTTGTCCAGCAAGCTGACCCTGTAACTGTGATGCCGACATACCCAATTGACCTGCAAGCTGTTCTGCTGCGATGCCGGTTTGGGCCTGTTGTTGAGCCGTTTGAGCGGCCAATTGTTCGGCGGATAGGCCAAGCTGACCGGCTTGTTGCGCGGTCTGGGCCAAAAGCTGGTTTGCAGACAACCCTGTCTGTGCCTGCTGTTGCAGCATCCGTGCAGCCATTTCTTCGGTAGAGATACCAAGCTGCGCGGCCTGTCCGGCAAGCTGTCCTTGTAGCTGCGCAGAGGACATACCAAGCTGACCGGCCAACTGTTCTGCTGATTGTCCCAACTGACCCGCTTGAGCCAAGTTTTGTGCGGCAAGCTGTTCTGCGGACAACATTTGCTGTCCCGCGCTTAAAGCGCCTTGTTGAGCTAACTGCTCGGCAGACATGCCTAACTGACCTGCTTGAGCCAAATTTTGCGCGGCAAGCTGTTCTGCGGCCATCGCTTGCTGACCCATCTGGCCATAAGCAGACAGACCAAGCTGACCACCTTGTAACATTCCTGCTTGTGCAAGCTGTTCTGCGGACAATCCGGTCTGAGCAGCCAACTGCTCCGCAGACATGCCAAGTTGTCCTTGTTGTTGCGCGGTCCGTGCAGCTAATTCCTCAGCCGACAGGCCAAGTTGACCCGCCGCCTGAGCTGCTTGAAGACCGGTTTGTGCGCCTTGCGCACCGAGAGCGCCAGTAAGCTGTGCCGCCTGCTGGCCTCTTGCTTGTTGAGCTTCAAAGGCTTGTTGTGCGCGTTGAGCCGCACTTTCAAAGCCTGCTTGGCGCATACCTGCTGCGGTACGTGCCTGTTGTTCGAGAATATTTCGAGCCTGTTCGGCTTCTGCAACGGCTTGACGCGATCCGCCAAAGGCACCGGCACCAACCGCTTGAGCGCCGATCTGCTGCTGTTGAATCTGACCCGCACGTTGAATGTCCGCCAGCGCTTGCTGCACTGCGGCATCTTCAAACTGGTTCATAAATGCGCCAGAAGAAGCCGGATCAAACGCCCCCGTCGTACCGGCTAGACCAGCAATACCTTGTTGAGCAGTCTGTGTTCCGAGGGCCCCGGCCTGTTGTAGGGCTTGCGCGGCCTGACCAGTAATGCCTCGTGCGCCAGTAATAGCGGCTTGAGTGTCCATGGCAGCTTGTTCGGCTGCCGTGCGGCCACCTGTGCCTGCTCGTGCAGCGACGTTACGTGCAGCTTGTGCCACATCGCCAACACCGCCCATAGCTTGTTCAAATGCGCTAATACCGCCAGCACCGGCCTGTTGAGCCGCGAGCCGTGCTGCGTCAGATACGCCGCCTAAACCTTGCCCCGTTTGAGCCGCAGCCAATCGAGCTGCGGTCGTTGCATCAGTAACACCCGCACCCGTTTGTTGGGCCGCGAGCCGTGCTGCGTCACTGACGCCACCTAAACCCGCTGCGGTTCCTGCGGCACCTAAACGTGCGCCAAGACCGGCTTGGGCAGCCGCATCTGCGCCCGCTAAACCAGCGGCGGCAAGCGCTTGTTGTCCGCCTGCCGCTTGTAATCTTGCTGCGTCTAACGCAGCTTGTGTCCCTGCACCAGCTTGTTGTGCAGCCGCAAGGCCACCAATGCCAGCTTCCCCCAGAGTTTGTCCAGCACCCTGAACGCCTGCACGAGCAGCCTGAATAGCTGCGGCAGTGTCAGTTCCAGCTTGTTGAGCCGCGGTCCGCGCTCCAAGGCCGGATTCTTGTGCAAAACCTTGTCCTAAACCAGCGGCTTCACCTAAATTGGCTTGTCCAGTAAGCGCCTGTAGTCGAGAGGCGTCGATTGCGCCGGTAATGCCTTCGCCAGTAGTTGCAGCAAGCTGACGTGCTGCCAAAGCGCCTTGTGCGGCACCTGCTAATCCTTGCTGACCGGCTAAAGCTTCTGCTGCGGCCTGTTGTGCAGTTGTGCCCAAGCCAGCTTGAGTTGCCGCCGCTTGCTGTTGTGCAGCTAAGGTAGCGGCATCTAAGCCTGTGCCCAGCGTATCAACAACGCCTGTTTGGCCCGCCCGTTGTGCAGCAGCTTCGGCAGCCGTGAGGGCGGTGCCCATACCCGCTTGAGTGCCTTCGAGAATACCCGGGATACGACTTGCCGCCGTCCCCATACCCGCTTGTCCCGCGGCAGCTTGTTGCGCAGCGCTAGTCGCCGCTTGTCCCATTGCGCCAGTGGCTAATTCAGTAGCGGTAGCCCCGGTTCCAATACCACCGGCAATACCTTGTTGTGCAGCACTTACCTGACCGGGAATGCCCTCTAACGCCCCGCGGTAAGCTGCGGCAGCTTCGGTCTGAAACGGCAAAGCGCCAGCCATGGTCGCGCCAATAGCTTGCTGCGCATCCCCAAGGGTGTAACCGGCTTCGTCTAAATACCCTTGATAGTTTCCAATCCCGGCAGCAGCCATGTCGGCTGCGGTGGTTTGTAAGCCTGATAAATCGGCTATTAACTTAGGCGGTAGTGGGCGACCAAGGTCTGCGAGCGTTTTAGCATCTTGTAAAAGGGCGAGTTTAATCGCCTCGATTTCGGGCGCTTCGCGGACAATCTGAGTGGTTGTTTCAGCCATTACGACATTGCCCTCCCACGGCGCTCAAGGTTTCGCATGACCGAATACATATTCTTGATGCCGTTATTAAGGTTTCCGTTGCCCAAGCCTCTAACAGCGTCTGTCGTCATGACAAATTCGCCCGGCATGAGCATAGCTCTTACACTATCTTCGCCCGGAGTACCTTCGTTTGGCATAATGCCGCCATTGCGGCGCGGGAAGACTTTAGGGATTGCTCCACCTTGTGCGGCAGCGACGTAAGGACGCGCAAATGGGCCACCCGGGTTAGAAGCAAGTAAGTAACCTGCGCTGTTGTTTACACCGTAACCGCCTTGAGGGGCGGAAACTGGATACTGCGTTGGAACAACATATGGGTTTGTTGCAGGTACTGTAACATCAACTTCTTCTTGTTCTTTATCTTCGTATTGCCCAGTTTCAGGGTTAAATACGCGTGTCCCGAGGTCCGCGATACGATACCGAGCTGGATCGGCGTCGATCAAATCTTGGCCGGTAACGGGCGTTCCATCGGGGTTATAGTCAATAAAGTCTGCCGGTATAGCGTCTGGCACTTCAAACATGCCAGTAGCACCCGCAGCCAACGTACCTGCGGCTGCCAGCGGAGCGTATGCCCTAAACATGCCGGGGTTAGCTGCCTGAGCAGCTATTTCAGCACCTTTTAGCTGGGCCGCGGTAGCATTTACCGGATTGATGTTATTTGCGGCTAAGACATCCGCAGTAGTAGTTCTTGCAGGGAAAAACGCGTCGCCCAAACCTTCCACAAAGCCAACGTCATCACCGGGGGTCAACGCGCCTTTTATGCTTTCAAAGAAACCCGGTGGCTTATCAATGGTTTGAATAGCGCCTGATTGCGCCACTTGTGTGGCACCTTGTTGTGCAGCCTGTTCTGTTGCTTGTTGGGTAGCTTGTTGCTCCGCAGTTTGTTGTGCCGCTTGCTCGGGAGTAACTTGAGCAGGGGCATCAGCGGCGCCTGCGGCCTGTACCTCAGCCCCCGGCGTCGGTACATAATCAGCAAAAAAGTTCTCGCCAAATCCACTTAAGCTGCCGCTACTTACGCCTTCGGTAAATCCAGATACTGTTTGGCCAACACGGGACGTGAAGCCAGATGCTGCATCAGCCACGTTTTGAGTAAACGACCCTGATCCAGTGAAACCAGCGGTAACACCACCGATTGCACCAGAAATAAGTGCTGACTTCAGAGCGTCTTTAATACTGCCGCCGTTAATCAGCGTTCCGATACCTGAACCAAGCGCGGCACCGTAAATAGGTCCGAGAGGCGTGAACGCCAAAGCGATAGGCAAGACAATCGGAGCGATCTTCTTGACCACTTTTACGACGGCCTTAACAACCTTCTTGATAGCTTTAAAAATCTTTTTAAGGAAAAACTCGTAAGCGCCCGTTTCTGGGTTAATGCTATTTGAGTCAGAACCCACAACGTAACGCTCTGGGTCTTCAATGCCGTACTCACGCATACGCTCAAAGAGCAGTTCTTTAAGCTCTTCGTTGTCAGCAATTAGCGCTGCGGGTATAATTAGTTCACCGGTTTCGACGTGAGCAATGCTATCATCGCCCTCACGACCCATGGCCGCCATCTTTTTGGTTAAGGCAGGAAATTGCGCGATACCATCATCGCCAAACTCTTCCGTGCCATCAGAATCCGGACCGTAAACGGCATCCGCTTCTTCGTCCTCCATGATGAAATCAGCGATACCACCCTCGGGAACGGTTAACTCTTCCATTTTTTCAGCTACTTCTGCCATTATCCCGCTCCACCAGTAATACTTTCAGGCATAGTTACCTGTATCATTGT
>Ga0208917_1001888_pt1 | contig 10268 bp, 17 predicted proteins | sample DEB08_DNA_10_FD_185500 | JGI IMG/M metagenome (GOLD analysis project Ga0208917, IMG submission 185500) | Aqueous microbial communities from the Delaware River and Bay under freshwater to marine salinity gradient to study organic matter... | ecosystem: Environmental > Aquatic > Marine > Coastal ...
TAGCAATAACGGAAAGCCGTCTGTTATCTAATGATTGTGGGTCTTCAGATCCTATATTTTCTTTTTTCATTACGCTAAATCCTTGTCATGGTTTAGTCCACCCTTTTTCTTTTTTGTTATAAACGCATTTACGCGCGCGTGACCCCACTGTGACGGGGTTGTCCCAGGTCTATGACCTGTCTTCCATGCAGCAACCCCCCGCTGATAAACTTTCTTAAGAGTGCCTACTGAAATACCTGATGCTTTAGATTTTTTTTCAAAACTATCTTCGTTAATTAGGTGTTGAATAAATTTCATTTCATCATCCTATTCACAAACTTTGTGTATTTAGAAGGTTTAGTTTTAGCTGTAGCATCTCCAGGAGCTGGCTTATATGCAGAAGAATCATTGTCAGCTTTTTTACCATGCTTTTTAAAATGTCTATCTCTAGCAATTTTAGTTGCTCTATCAAGACCTTTATGATAACGAGCTGGTTGAGTGCCAGGACGATCTTTAATATCCGGATCCTGAGTAGACTCTTTATTAGCTGTTTGACCTGGAGTCATCTTCTTTGCTTTAGCAGTAGACTCAGGTGTTCCCCAATCAGGTTTATCAGCATACATTGACATGCCTTCTGGTAAGCGAGATTTAGCAGTTGACTTACCTCTAACAGTGTCATGCCACTCCCAGTCATGTCCACCGTATGGGGTTTTCTTTCTCACTTCAATTCTATATTCACCGGTGTGACGATCATTGTGATCATAATTCTTACGAACTCTCCAATGCTCACCCTTATGCACTGTACGAATCTCTCCGTCATTCCCATGCTTTTTCCACACAGCTTCATTAAGAGATTCTCTTACCACTCCATCATTATCTTCATTGGGAAAATTATGAACATCATATTGTATTTTATAGTTAGGATCTACTTTATCTACATCGTCTAACCAACATCTCCAAGTTTCACCCTTGGATTCAATAATTAAATAGTTTGTACCAAGATGTTTTATACTACCTACAATGCCATTCTTTTTAAGAACAACTTGCTCACCTTCTTTAAAGATATTGTCTCTAAGATAAGCTTCTCTTAAATCTGATACAGGTTCTAATTGAATGTGGTTTTTAAACTGTCTTTCTTCACTTAGACCTAAACCTTTTCTAACATCATTAAACAAACGCTTTGCATTAGCATTTGACATACTAGTGGGAAGGCCTTGTGCAAATTTAGTAAAGTCATTTTCAGAAGCGTATTTACGTTGCTTAGTGCCTGATGCGCCCTCTGCTCCTTTTGCGTCTGGATCTCTTTCACCTGCAGAAATAATTTTTATTCCACCATCAAAGTTAAAAAAGCCGTGATCACCTTTTTTACCATTATATTTGTTAAGTCTAAGATCATATTCAGTAACTCTATCAGATCCAGCTACCATAACCACTTTTCTATACCCCTGATCATATAAAAAGGAAAGGGCATCAAATGGTGTTTTTATTTTATTATTAAGAATGATAGAACGAGCATGTTTAGGAAACATCTTCCTGACATGCTTTACTTTATCTTTATACTGTAAAGGATTATCTTTCTTATCATTAGATTGTGATAAGAATATTCTATATGGTGCTCTACGAGCTTTACTAGCCAATACATCTAATAATTTACCATGACCAATAGTGGGAGGATTCATTCTACCAAACGTAAAATAAACTACACTTTCTTCTTCAACTAAAAATTGACTAAACCGATTAATCATATTACCCGCGTTTTCTAGCTAGTTCTGCTTGACGAAGTTTGGGAAGCATTTTCTTAGCAAGTCTAGAAATTCTAGGTTGCATCTTATCTAAGCGCTTCTCAATCTCTGCTTTTCTTGCAGGTGTGAGATCTGCTTTAGTTATACCTTTAGTCAATTTTTTAGCAATAGCATTACGAGCTGCTTTACGAGCGCGTTTAGCTAGTACTTTAGGATTAGCAATTTTAGCGGCAGCTTTTTTGCGACCCACTTTAAGACGTGCTTGATACTTCTTCATAGCGCGGGCTTTAGCTCTACGCTGCTGCATGGTAAGTGCTTCATCTACTGATTCTGCTTTTATTTTATTACCACAGCAATCACATTTATGTCCGACTTCAGACATGCTGTGCATACCTTCACAGTGATCACATTCTGGTCCGCAACCACAAGAAGCTTTTTGCTCTGTTGCTTCTCCTGTGTTGCCTGTAGGTACGTAGTCTTTACGTTTTTTAGCTGCGTATTTTATCAGGTCATCTTCACCTGGCATATGATCAACAGCTATAAAATCTTTAAATTTTAATTTTGCCATTTAGTTCCTCGTTGGCTTATCCCATCCTTTTAATATATCTGGCGAAAAATTGTTGTATGAAAATTCCATACGATCAACAATTTTAACCGCGTCACCACCAAGTTTGTCAATTGCTACATAACCTTCCTCGCCAGTTACTTTATAACCGTTACGAGTTTTAACAAAAGTACTTACGTTGCTCAATTTATTAAGGTTATTTATAAGTTTTAATTTTGCCATAACTATAACTTTTTGTAAGTCAAACATATACTTTAAAGACGTTTTATTTTCCTCAGAAAAGAAAGAAAGAATTTTATCTAATTTTAATTGTTGAGCTGCTCTTCCTTTGTCACTTTTTCTAGCTGCGATTTCTTTTGCATATCTAAGTCTGATCCACCTAATGAGCATTGATACATGTCGTCCTGAATCTCCAATAATTTGTCCTTTTCTAACATACTTGTTATTGAATTGCTCAATGAGGCGCGGTAGCTCCTCGTTGGCTTCGAGTTGACGAAGAGTTGATCCAGCGATTTTGTTGAAGAGAAACCCAGCTTCTGAAAGAAGTTCATTAACATATTCAGTGTCCTTTTTACTCATAGTAACTTTAGTCAGATCCCTGAGCATTGCGTCTTGCGACCACACAGCTCTGGTTGTGTTATGCTTGGAGACGTCAACTCCATAAGAAGCTCGCATTGATTCGAAGGTATTACCAGTGTAGGTTGTATGCCACACGATTCCAATTTTTGCTGACTTAACAGCCTTAGCTCCAGCCGACTCGCTAGGCAACGCATAGATGATAGTGTTAGGATGAAATGTAACATAAGACTCTCCTTTGATCTTTTGTGTTTTTACATCACCAGGACCAAACAAAAAGTCTCCTTGTATCACACCTTTAATTCCTAATGCAGGGAGGTGCCGAAGAGCAAGTTTAAGTTTAACAGCAAGATCACCAGAAGTGTCAGAATCCACGTCGCTGTCAGACTTATAGACCTTAGGATTCTTATTGAAGATTCCTTTCTTAGCAACAAAGAAATTCCCATCGCTGGGATCAATGCCAGCAAAGATGGCAGGTGCTCCGTCCCACTTAACGCTGACAGATCCATCATGTTCTCCTTTTAACATATCTCTTAACTCTCGCAAAGCAAGAATAGCTTGACGAGTACCTTTCACTCCTCCATAGATAACTTTATCCTCTATGTGAGTCATATGAGTGTTTTTAGATTCAGTAATGTAAGATGAAAAATTTTCCATATTATCTCGATTCAATTTTTACATATGCTGATGCATCAGAGCTCTTTGAGCCCGCATAATTAACTAAATGAGAAACAAACTTATCTCTTTGACTTTTAGTTGATTTATTTAACGCATTAGCAATATATGTGATTCCAAGATTAGCGTGAATTCTACCTCCGTCTGCTTCAATCAAACCAGACATAAATTCATTCTCTTTAATCTCTGGATGTATGGTAGCTAACATATTATAAAAGGCCTTTGCCTTTGCTTTATTTTTTCCACCTATAAGATCTCTAGCATCTTTAACTAGGTCTCTATTGGTAGGCAAAGTCTTACCCATATGCACTTTAGCTGCATATTCTATTTGAGAGTATCCTGCTCTGCCCCCTCTAGCGCCTTTACCTTGTATCTCTACATTAAGAGCAGCAAAGTTAGCAGGAGCTCTCATATCCATTTTGCGATTACGATCAAAGAATATAAATCCATATTTTGATTTCCAGAAGGTAGATCCGTCTGATTTTAGTTTAACTGATGTGTATATATGATTATCAGGTTCAGATACTTCTAAATTATATTCAGTGTGCTTAGCTGTTTTCTTAAGACTATTTACTTGCTTAAGAGATATTCCAACAATTTTTCTACTGTTATACGCTTTAATAATAGAAGCATTTAGACTTTCAATAGAACTACTATCTAATTCTGTAGATACATTAACAGTTTTCTCTACAGCCCATATATCTCCAGGATTCCATTTATCATCAGTGAGAGCCGGTTTTCCGCTATTTTTAAAGGCTGTTTTCTTCATAGCATAAATTTTCTTCATTACTGCAGATCCTCTATGAAAGACGTGATTCTTATTAACAAATTTCTTATTAATAAGATATTCTGCAGACACATATGCTGAATAATGCCATGCTGGGTCAATTTTCATTATTTCATCATATGTAGCATCCACATTAATATCATCATATGATTTTTTTAATAGTTCAGGAGAAAAATGAGGAAAGTCAGGCTTACCTCTCTCTTTTAACATAGCGGCAAGATATAAACACTGCAAAGATTCTCCCTTTGCGGTGTTACCAGTTGCACCCTGACCCTTACCCTTACCTCCAAATGCAGGAGATTTTCCTATCTTATTACTCTCTACAGTGCCACTATCTAATTCTAGAGTAAACGTAGCAGAAGGACCTGAAGGACCAGCTTCTATAAAGTCATCAATAACTTGTATATTAGCTTTGGTATTTTTAATATTTAAATCTTTACCATCAACATCACTTACAGGGTCACCGTCTTTAATAATATCTTTAAGCTTATTAAGACGGTCATTACCATATTTGAACCACTCACCTCGTGACATGCTTCCAAACATAGTAGCCTCCGCTATAAAGTACTTAAAACTCTTCATGATACCCTCTAAGATATATGGAGTATTTATATAGCTATTTCTTTGTGATATAAACCTTTCCGTCTTTTGCCACAACATTTGATTGATATTGCTCATAACCTGAATCTACTAAATCTTGATTAAGCTTAGATACCATTTTTGATATCTGCTCTAATTCTTTTATAGAGCAGTTAATACCTAAAAGTTCAGGCTCTAATTCACTGTTTATAAGTTTCACTGTACATCCTCTTCATAAATTCATGATAGCGTTCTTGAGTTTCTTCTGTAGGTTGCCATTTGTTAGTTAATTCAGCTATTCGTTTATAAGCTGCATACTTCTCTGCAGTCTCTTGAGCTAACTGATTTTTTAATAGTTCAATAGTTTCAGCTTGCTGTAGTAGCAGTTTTCTATTCTTCTCTGCTTCCATTTCATCTGGTAACATAACTATCTCTCCTTACTATCAAGCTCTAATAGATTTTGTTTAAGATCAACTACTTTTTCTTTATCTATCATATCAATAATTAGATTAGTAAGATCAATGTCTTTTTTAATAAAAAACATTTTTCTTTGTAGCTTCTCTAACTCCTTTTGATAGTACTCGAGCTCTCTCTCCTTCCTTAGTTTTTGCTCGAGTACTTCAGTTAGCATAATTATCTTAGGCTGCTTCATCAACGTCCTCAGTTGTTCCAACATAATGCATAGTAGTTGCAACAAGCTCTGTTCCACAAAGATCTACATTGATGTGTGGAACAGTTACCCACCCTAAGTCATCATCGTCATCACCTACAATTCGACACACATAAACATCTGTCTGTTTATTGTATCTCTCGACCCACAAGTCAAGATCCTCATAAATTTTTCCATACCACTTAAATTCCATAATATATCCTCCTTCGGAATTAAGAAGCTGTTGCGTATTCAACAGCTTTGTTAACCGCACGAATCTTACGAGATTGGTTAATACCAAACCATGCAGACTGCATACGAGTATCAGCTGAACGACCCATTATATGATCAGTCAGATAAGTAACTGAGTTAAGAGCCTGCCACCAAGTACCTTCTCCATACTGAGCACCAGGCTGAGTATACAGAACATCCATAGCTGCACGAGCATTCTTAGAGAGATCTTCTACTTTAGTAGGAGCTTCTGCTTGCTTATGAGTATATGGAAATACTTCGTTATAATACTGAATGAGAGTATCAGCAGTAAACCGACGAGTAGACAAAAACTGTGCCATCTCTTTATATTTCGCAAACTTTTCTGAAGCTAGTCCCATTTGCTGTTTAACCATATCAGCGTCAAATTTAGAACGATGACCAACCTTAACAAAGTTCTTAGAAGAAGACTGCAAAGAGAAGGTTAATGTATTATTGCATACAACACGAATGGGAGTAAACCTAACGTCAACAGCCTTACCATATTCGTGAGGATTGCTAAACAGTAGATAGGAGTCGACTTGGTCTTCTCCAAGGATATCAAAAGACTCTTTAACTTTAGCGAGGGCAAATACATTCTTTCCACCTTTCAAAGATCCAGCAGTATTCATTTCCATATCACCAGCAAGTACATACTCACTAAAGAACTCAAACGCTTCTGCGTTCTGAACAGGATTCCAATCATCACCGATAACATCTAGTACTTTACTATCACTAGAGCGTACCAGAGCATGCTTATTTACTGTCTGCAGCTTACCACCACGATTAGTAAAGGATAGAGGCATTTTCTCTACTTCCCAATCTAAACCAGCTTTAGCCATAATTTGAGCTGGGGTAAGGTCATTAGAGACTTCTACTCCTAAACCATGCCAAGGTTTCTCTCCTACATAAGCCATTTGAGCTTGACCGTTAATAATTTCTAATTCATGTGCCACTATATTTCTCCTTCATTTCATAACTTATTATAGACTCTTTTTGAACTAAGTGCAACTGTTCTTTTACATATCTGCATATTTCTTGAACTTATTTCGAAACATATCAGCATCTTGCTTATATTCAAAATGAAAGGTATGCTCATAGACAGCTGTCCACTTTGTGAAGTTCCACTGCTGCTTGTGTAATTGAACTTTACACCAATCTTTGCCCTGACTCTCAAGATCAGAATGAAGCCTGACTGAATAGCCAGGTCTCCATCTCAGTTTATATTCATGGATTTCTATAGGAGTCATGCATACTCCTTGTATTCAGCTACTTTAGCAATGTCTTCAACAAGTTGCTTGCCAAAGTCTGTAAACAGAATACCTTGCTCCCATACGAAATGCTCAACATCTTGGATGTGGTAGAAAGTCTCGCAACCAGTGATCCAACGAAGAGCATCAAAGTAATCTCTAGCACCCCAAACTTGAGCTTGCTCAATCCGTTCTTTGAACTCAGCTACGGCTTTTTCTTCAGCAATTTTTTCGTGCTTGATTTTATCTTCCAGCTCTTCACAGAGACAATTCCAAAGAGTCTCTTTCTGCCTAGCATTCATATCCTGCCAATTTTTCATCATCATACCACGAGGACGAAATCCATAAACTTCTTTATGAAGATCTGAGAAGCAATCATTAGAAAAAGTAAACATTACGCTACCTCCGCTATACAGTTAGGAACCATACCTTCACGAGGCTGACCTAAGATACCTGTAATAGTATCAGCTCGCATAGTATCCATATTCGTTGTACGAATAGAACCCCACTTCCAAAGACCACGATCATCAACTTCATTATAAAGTTGATTGTGACGAATATCAGCTACTTCACCATCTACAAAATACTCACATACAAACTCACCCTTTGAATTTGTAGCTGAAACCATCCACTTATATTCCATATCTATTCTCCTTATCATACAATTATATTAGTCTCTTTTTAGACTAAGTGCAACTGTTTTTTTAAGGATAACAGAACTTTTTTTTATTTTCCTGCTAGGGGATTATCGAGAGCTTCTTGTAATGTTTCTCTTAGATTATTATCGAGCTTATCCATCTTGTCTTCAAGATCTTTGACTGTCGATTTCATTACATCGCGAACATCTTTTTCAGATGCTCTAACTGTGCCTTCTACCTCTCGTATAGAAGAAGTTACATCTTTACTTTGTTGGTTTAAATCAGCTCTAACTTGGCCTAGAGCTTCTTCTATAGATGCTTGAGCATCTTTAATTCTTGTTTCTGATTTGTCGACTTTATCTTCCATACGCTCAATGTTTTCTTCGAGCTTAAAGATATCATCTTTTAAACCAGATTTAATATCTCGAGTATATTCTATTGCTTCATCAAGTTTGGTTTCAATAACATCATTACGAGCTGCAATAGCATCTGTATCTATATTCTGGATAATTTCTTTCATATCCATATAGTCCGCATATATCTGAAACCCACCCCAAGCGGCTCCGCCTAAAGTAGATAGCGCAGTTAAAATCGCAACCATCTTACCACCAGAAAATTTTAATCCACCAAACTCTACTTCTGCCATATTAATTCTCGAAATTTAATTCTCTTAATTGTTGTAATTCTCTTTCAAGCTTCATCACCTCCAGTTGCTTTTTTCTAAGCTCTAACTGATAAAGATCATCACAATTTATTCTGCTTTTAGGGCCGCCGAGAGGAATAATTATTCTACTATAGATACCGACATCCCCTGTTCTTGTTTCATTGTAATCCATGCTGTAAGGATCGTTGTTCTTGTTAATAATACCAGTCACACCAAACTCAAGCTGAGTAGCTGATCCTATTGCATTCTGACAATCCAGATCTCCTGCTCTAAATTTATCACTTCCGTATCCAGGATTTGAGCCGGGCAAAGCCAAGTTTAAAGAGCTTGAATCAGCATATGCTGCTGTTCCAAATAATAACATAACCAACCATATTATTTTACCTTTGAACATATCCTCGACGACACTCCACTTGTTTGCACATCATCTTTTAATAATCTAGATCTAGTACAAATATATGTCACATTATCTCTGTCTTCTGCTTTAATAAAAATAGAAAAGGTTTTCCGTTGTAGGTAATTTATTTTTATTACTTTTTCTTGTGTTGCAAATTGCCTAGGTTTAAAATTTCTATCAAAGACTTCGATTTCATAATATGTTACATCTTTACGCCTATTCCAAATAGACATGTTAGTTTTTAACAACCCGTTTGCTTCAGTAGCATTCCACCAAACAGGATAAGTTGGAACCATTTCATGAGCTGATGCAATAGTTGCACTTAATAACAAAGCAATAATAAATCTCATAATATTATTTCGCTATACACTCTGCGGTGATAATTGCTGTATAGTTACCTGCAGGAAACGAAGTATCAATACCATATGTTGCTGTAGAAGAAGCTGTAATCCAAACAGATCCTGCTACTGTGAGATCATACTCAGTTGTGCTTCCATACTCTACTTTAGCAGCTTCATAACCTGACATACCAGTGTCAGAAACAGTAGCTACGGTTGTAGAGCCTGTCCATGCAACGCTGTCTGGTAGTGATGGGCTAGAAGAAAAAGAAGTAGGAGTAGTGATTCTAGCAAGATAGTATCCGGCCTGAGATGTATCAAATCTCATAGTAGGAAGAACACCACCATCAGCTGGAGTAGTGCTTAGCTTATAAGGTTGTGGTGAACCATAAACACCATCTACTTCGGTGTAAACAGAACATTTGGATTCCACTGTTCCTGTGATAGGAACATCTTCTGCACTAGCAATGCTAGCAGCTACTGCAAATGATAATGGTAAGAGTAGTTTGTACATTTTTAATCCTCGTATTGCGAACGTACCATCTGTCTATGAACATTATCTTGAGCCAGACTTCTCATTGCAGTTGCATTATCTGACATTTCACTTTCTTCGTAGAATGCATTATCTTGATATTCATTTCCCGGTATATCTATACCGTAATAAGATTCAATGATGTTAATTCTTGTTAAGTTACTGTAAATGTTATTATTAATAGCAGAATACTCTGCAAACCCAGCATCAGAAGCCAACTCGTTCATTTTCCTATCAGTTTCTTCTTCTGGCTCTTCATCACTATTTATCGTTTCAATAGGCTCTGCCTCTTGATTTAATACGTCTTGAACTTCTTTTAGGTAGTATGGATCATTAATATCAATCTCTTCCCACATGGTATAATTAAGAGCCCACGCTCGAGCTGCTTCATCATATCCTGGACAGGTAGGATCATATAGTGGATCATAGCAAGGATCAAAGTTGTACAAATATCTAACTTCTGGATCTGAAACAGAGCCTTTGCCTTCAGTCACTATTTCACCATCACCAAATCTCAATCCAGATATTCTCATCCCATTAAGAATTTTTCTAATAGTTGCTGGATCTCTACCAGACCAATCATCAGTGTAAGAAAAAATATATTTCTCCAGTATCTCTGGATCAATACCAAACCGTGTATCTTCATTA
>Ga0208917_1001890_pt1 | contig 10267 bp, 24 predicted proteins | sample DEB08_DNA_10_FD_185500 | JGI IMG/M metagenome (GOLD analysis project Ga0208917, IMG submission 185500) | Aqueous microbial communities from the Delaware River and Bay under freshwater to marine salinity gradient to study organic matter... | ecosystem: Environmental > Aquatic > Marine > Coastal ...
TCAGTCAATGAACTCTATTCATTTATGAGTTACAAGTCTCTTGCAAGCACTCCCGAAGGTAAAGTATTAGGCTACAAAGGTGTTCAATCCGATTATTGGAGTACAACAGGCAATGCAGACACAATCGTTCTACAAGGCAAAACGAATGATCGTCACCAAATTCTCAATGAAGTTGGCGCAACAATCGAAGTCGCTCGCAGATGCGTAGATGACAATAAGGATAATCATTGCTCTTTTGGTCTTCATGTCGGTTCATACGATTATGCCAATAGTTGGGCAGGAGAAGGTGGAAAATTACTTCTAGTAGAATTTGATCCTGCTGATGCAGTATCTGTACCAACTGACTGCGATTTCCAAAAATTGCGTGTTTCTAAGTACAAGGTGATCTCTGATATTAGCGATACTCGAAAAGAGCTTAATAAGCCTGTCTACGAGGCTAATAAGCCTATTTATGGTTCAGACGAAGATGAAGATTTCGAGGATTATGATGAAGATGATGATACAGATTATGTCGATGAAGAAGATGACATGGAAGAAAGAGTAGTAAATCATTACCTTAATAATCCAAAAGATTTATTACATAATAATCCTCATTTACTAGATGATGAAGACGAAGATGATGATTATGATATGGATCAAACAGATAATAATTTTTTGAATAATTGATATGGTTGTTGAATACGAATATGTTTTCGTAAATGCTGAAAGTAACGAATTAGCCTCTCCTGTTGTTCGGGTGACAATGTCTTCGGGGGAGGCTAATTATGTTAATAAAACCCTTGAGGATTACGGATCAGAAATGCGGTATAAGTTGTTATCAGAAGATATACCTAATGACGATAATTCATAAATAACTAATAAACTATCTTATAAAACAGATATACAGAGAATACATAGAGTAATATATAAAGATAGTAAATATGAAGATACATTAAAGATTCATTAAAAAACAAGGAAAAACATAGAATAAATAAAGATAAACAATATAATAATAAAAATAGTTGAGTTTTGAATGTGACCTACCCGACTTAATTATATAAAAATATTTATCAAATAAAAAAATTCAGCCAAAAATAAATGAAACAAAAATTTTTATCAATAATAAAATATCTGTTCAGCAGAAATAAAAAGCAAATCAACCCCAAATTAAATACAAAAAATATTTATAGAAATAAATTTGGTTATCCACAAATAGAAGATAAATAAATAATTGAAATAAAAAAATTATAAAATAATTCGGGCATCACAAGTATAAATCTTTTCGACCTTTTTCAGCCTGTTTTATTCTTTTTGAACAAATAATGGATATTTCTGAACAAAGCGTGGCATTTATAGAAAACGAAATGCAAACAAATTTTGACGAAATAATGAAACATTATATAATAAAAGAGATGTATTGGAAGGATGATGAACCAAATAATATCCGCGCGATAGCAGAGATGTATCATTTAGAAGATAATTCATTAAATAATTTAATTGTTTTATTTCCACCATTCGCCCCAAATAATTAAAGAAAATATTTTTATAAATAATTGCGCTTAGAAAAGATTTATCTTTTCGACCTTGACAAATAAACATTAATATATATAGTAGATGATATGAGTATAGCAAAAGACATAAATGAATTATTAGATAATATATTAGACATTAAAGCAGAAATAAGAAGAATAGACCTCGAAATAACCCCCGAACAGACGCTCAAGAATGTGCAGACAGGGGAGAAGGTAAACAAAGAAGAGGTATTGGAATTCGTGCAAGGGCAAATAACTCAAATAAAAAATGATTTAAATAAAATAACAAACAATGGTAAAAATGTAAAAGATATATTTACAAATAACTATTATGTTAATGATATGATGCAGGATCGAGAGATCGTGGGCAAAATAAAAACAAATAAAAATGTTTCAAATAAAAAGTGCGCGCCAAAAGACGAAGTCTCAAAAGAGCGACAAAGGCGCGAGAAAGCAAATAAACATAAGCCAAATAAAATGACCCATGAGGAATGGGGACAGGCAATCAAGAACTATAAGAAATTCAATAAAGAACAAATGAAAAAAATATGGAAGAAATATAAAGAGAAAAATGATGATTTCTATAATGATAATTATGATGATGAAAATAATCTTCCATTTTAATTATTCAAAATTTTTTCTATAATAATTTCGCGCTCTTCACTATTCATTTTTTTGTATTGATGTACTGAGTATTCCACTATACGATACCTGCGCTTTTCGGGTGACCAATTTACTCCATCAAATAATAAAGTGTTGTTCCAATAATAATCAACCAAATAACTGATAATAATATTTTTAAGAATTGTTTTCTTATTTTTAATATCTAGTTTATCATAAGCTATGTATGCTTCACGATCATTACCATGCTTATTCTTCAAATAATTGAAGACGATTTTTCCCTCGTTTATATTCATCTTGCCAAATAATACACATTTTTCTTGACTGATATTGATTTTTAAATTATAATACTACTATGAATCAAATAATATATTTTCATATGAATAATTGTCCTAAATGCGATAAATTCACTCCTTTGGTGAAACATCTTATCTCAATAGGAATACCTATAATTATGGAGGATTGGGAAAATTCCATACACCCCCATAGACCAAAAAATCCACCACAATTAATTTTTATCGAATCAGGCGAGGTTGTTGAAGTGTTTAGACCGATAGATTTTTCTGTATTAAATAGAAGTATTGCATTGCACCCCGAATTGCACAATGTTTCTTCGGTTGAAGAGCATCTCATAAAAATTTGCCAAGAAAAGTCTTGACACATTCGGGGGCATTGTATATAGTAAGATCATTATCAACCATACAACACAAGGAGAAAACATGGCAAACATAGCAAAATGTGCAAGAGCAACAGAAGTAATGAACAAGGTAAAAGGCGGAAACCCTTTTGTTTTTAACTTTAGATTCATGGGCTACAACGAGGCGAACGAAGGTATCCTCGCCCAACAAAGAGAAGCGGATCGCAGATTAAAAGAGATTCAAGCTCAAAGATTAATTCGCGCAAAAGGGTTAGCATAATGGATGCATCAATCAAGAAAATCGGTGATCACCCTGACATTAGCCTCTTCGCAACCAATGAAGAGCTATATGAAAAATTAACTAACAAAGAATTAATGTTAATTAAATTAGTTAAATTAGAAGAGTTTGCAAATGATTTATATCGTTCTACTCAAAGCAATTATCATGCAGAGTTATTTCCCGCAGATAAAAGCTGGTTTAAAATAAAAGAATTATTAAAGGAATTAAGAAAACTAAATAAAAATCAACTAAATATAAAAAAGTAGTTGACAAATAACAAATAACATAGTATAATACTCGTATAAATAATTGAGAAACAAACTCAAATAAATAAAATAAATTGATCTTTAACATTTTAATTTTGAGAGTGCAGTACCAAGCCTTATAGGCACTTAGTGTCACATCCTCGGTAAGACGGGGTAGCATTTATCGAATCGGCTATTCGACTCTCAATTCACTTTGGAAGGGCTTATAATCCTTCCTGTGGGTGACCCGAATAAGCCTGTCGTGAGCGGGCTAAGGTATGCAAATTCCCTGTGGTGGGGCGGTAGAGTTCAATCGAATGAGCCGATGACAAATACCATGTCTAATTTGTAGTTCGAAGTAGGTACACCATGAACTGATGTTCACGCCGAAAAGTTGGAGGTATACAGTAGTCCTCCCCCACACCAATTTTCTCTCATCCCCCTCATCTAAACCCCTTCTGTTACCTTTCGCAGGAGGGGTTTTTTTGGGTTGACAATTCTGGTTGCTTATACATAATAGATATTATGCAAACATTAAAAGACATATTATCAAACTTCGGATACATGAACAAAGTACAACTCGCTGAGATTGTTGATTACTTTCCACATATGAAAGTTGTCATTAAATGGGGTGGAATGCCCCGCGAGCGAGTTCATGCATGGGAAGCGATCCAACGCATCGAAAAGGTCGAAGCTGAGGGCATCGATTACTACAGAGACATCTTTCTTACAGGCAAAGACTGCGAAAACTTAAGAGTCGCCTTACATATTTCCCCTTAGTACCGCCAAGTGCTATTGCCCTGCATCATTTGATGCGGGGCTTTTTATATACTAATCATGAAAAAAATTATATGCAATCATCTGAATTATTACCATTAGCCTTAGGCTGCCTTCTTTGTTTTAACCCTAGTAACATAGCAATATATCTTCCATTATTGATAATATCCATAGGAGTAATACAATACCAAAATATAAAAGAAGCGCAAAAGTAATAAATATAAAACAAACAAATACAAAAATTATTAAAATAAAAAATATAATCAATTAAATAGCAAATACAGTTTGTTCAAATATTAGGCCCCTGGTCCGCCAGGGGTTTTTTTGTGCCCGCATAAAAGTTTACGTAAGTCACTGTATATCAACGACTTATGGCACGGGCGGCGGGAAGGTTTTGCTGTAAGTGCTTGATTATCAAAGGTTTACAACAATCTTCATTTAATTGCATTTTTTTCTTGCAGTTTTTAAAAAACTAGACTAATGTACTTATATGATACTGAGAAACCAACAAGACCCAAGATACACGATTAAGAAGAATCGCCCTGTATATGTTTACAAGAATCTGCATAAAGATTGTTGGAGCATCAAGCAACATGGATTAGTAAAAGCTCACATTCCAAAGGATCATGCTATTGGATTATGGGATTGCTATTTTCATGTCGATGTCAAAGGCAGAGAAAAAGTTCTTCGTGAGAAGCGTAAGAATGTTCATGCTTTTGTTAAGGGTTATCTGCAAGATGCTGAGACTGTAAACACAGACAAGTTTCCAACCGAAGTGACATACAACCCTTACAAGTATGAGACTTTTGTTGACAAGGACACCGAAAGTTTTGTATATTATGCAGACGAAGTTTTATTAACACACAACAAAGTAACAGCCTATATATCATGAAGCAATTATTGGTCAAGATACCTACCTCGCAATCCATCCAAGAAGTTATTGATTATATTTATTATAATGAAATGGAGGGCAGAGAAGATGAAACAGATTCTTGGTTCACCACCTATGAATCATTAAAAGAATTACAACAAAAAGTATTAGATGAGGAGGATATGTTATGAAAGAACAATTAAAAAGAATAGAATGTGCAATTGATGGAGTCGCCGATGAGTTATTAGAAGGTCGCCGCTATGGAAACATGGCAGATCTCATCAAGGTAATGAATGGCATTAACGAAAGTTTATGCACTATCAGCTATGACCTAAAAGACTTAGTCCACGCAAAAAAGCTTGAAAATGAGCTAAAAACAGAACTCAGGTAGTTATGTAAGTTACTGAGTACCAACGACTTATGGCAGAGGCGACGGGGAGATTTTGCTGTAACTGATTGACAACCAAGACTTTACAACAAAATGCATTTATTTGCATTTTTTTCTTGCGTTACTATTGGAATTCGTCTAGTGTGTTTATATGCAAGAGACAATAGATATCACACCAACATGGTCAGCACTCATTCTTCCAATGATTGAGGTACTGAAGAACCCAAAAGCAGGATACGAAGATAAGCAAAATGTTATATTTGAATTAAAGCGTTTAGCTAAAATCGTTGACGACCAAAACGCAAAGATCAAAGCAGAAAGGACAAAAAATGACACAAAGTGAAATTAGAGCAATGATAATGAATATCGTTCACGGAAACATTCGTTATGCGAATCCCGCAGACCCAATGAATGTCAAGAAAGCTGAAGACTTGGGCATTGATTATTTTACCACTCAATCAGCTGAGGAAGTTTTAGATGATATCATTACGGACTTGACAAGCTTACAAAATGAGCTTAGGATAGAATCATCTTTTCAATCAGCACAACTATAACACAAGGAAAAATCATGACCACAGTATTAGACACCCCCGAACAAATCGAAATGTTCCGCTACAAAACTCTCCTCAGAGGTTTAAGGCTTGAGACCCAAGGACTACAAATGAGTCGAGGCAGATCTTGTTATTCTATCATCAAACAAGAGTTCGGTCTCAAAGGTAGTAAGCAAAAAGTTTTCGATCAATTCAAATTAATGTTAGAACAAGTAGACGAAAGGGCATCATGAACAACTACATAGAAGCAACCTGCATCGGCAGACCATTAGAGTTACCAAGTTTTAACGAAGACACTGAGCAATGGGAATTGTTCTTTGAGGAGAATCACGAACAATGGAATCCATACTTCGAAAGAGACATTCTCTCTGTAAGTTTCGAGTCGGTTGAAGAAGTCACCGAAGCTTACAATCACTACAACATAAACCCCCTAAAGGAGGAAACACAACATGAAAAAGTTGCTAGCTAAAATCGCTCGCTTGTTTAACCCCGTGTACCAAGTGGTATACAAAACTAAAGAAGGTACTACTGCAATGTATACCATCTCTAAACCAAAACACAGAAATGAATTCGGAAACCTGAAAGAAGGTCTTTCGGTAGCAGGATTTCGGGCTCATTGTTATAATCGCGACGCAGTTCGTTCGTTTCGTTATGACAGAATCGTTTCAATAGTAAAGGCTTAATTATGACGGCATCATCCCAATTAGTAAACAGACTCACAGATAAACAAATGAATGACGCCAAGCTTGCAATGTGGCTTGCAGCTGAAGTTCGTGAATTAGGTCATCAATTAGCTGTGCGTGAAATTTATGGAGAAAATTCGAAAGACTATTTCGACACTAAACGCAAACATGATCGTGCCTTATATCGATTAAATAGAATCGAAAAGAAAATTTAATCAATAATTTTGGTTGTCGCTATAGCCCCCCTCGAATGAGGGGGGTTTTTTATTACTCAACAATATTTCATAAGTTACTTACTGTCAATGACTTGCAGCAAATCGCGCGGGGCCGTTGTGCCATAAACCCTTGAAGTTCAACGACTTACGACAAAGTGAAAATTAATTCATTTTTTTCTTGTGTTAATTAGAAAACTAGCTTAGTATGTATATATGAAAGCGAGAGAGATAAAGATAAGAAAACCGATCCTTTTCACAAAGGCTCGCCCACACAAACTAAAAAACAAAACATTACACAGAAAACTCAAACATAAGGAGCAATTAGTATGAACATTAATCCCGAATTCCAATCACCCGAAAGACCAAATTTTGAAGATGTCATGGCAGAAGGCATGGATTTCTTATTTAAAAAATTCATTCTTCCTGAAACTAAAAAATTAGATCAAGACGATTTAGAGACAGTCGCACTCATAGGCATTGCATTCAAAGACATAGCAAGCCAAGCCGAGGCATATTATCAGCTTCAAGAACAAGGATATGAAAAAAACCCTAATTCTTTAAATTAAGTATTGACAAAAAACATCACATCTATATTATAAAAACTATGAATAACGAAAACACACAATCCACATCACCTAAAGTCAACCTTCACATTTGCGGAGGCAATCGTTCGCTTGTCGATTTCGAGCAAGTTGTAGCAGTTCCTACTCCACCTAAAGAGTACCGCAAAAAAGAAAACGCCAATGGCGAGCGAGCCGTTTCTTATCAGCCTATTGCTCACCACGAAGTGGTTGATCGCACAAAGGGCTTTCTTAATCAGAATGGGTTCACCATTCAAGACGAAGTGCATTCTCTCGCGAGAGGCAATCAACATTACTTCGGTTTGTTTGCCGTTGATCATCCTAACCGCGAGGCATCAGATCGCGGTTGCGTTGTAGGGATTCGCAACTCTCACGACAAAACATTTCCTGCAGGACTTTGTGCAGGGGATGCTCCTTTTGTTTGTGACAACTTGATTTTTACTAATACAATCAAACTTGCTCGCAGACATACTCGTAACATCTTGAATGATCTTGATACAACCATCAACCGAGCAATCGGCAAACTTTTCAACTTTTGGCATGGTCAAGATCAAAGGATCGAGGCTTACAAAAACCGTTCAATTGGTAATGTTTACGCTCATGACCTTATCATCAAAGCGGTTCGTGCAGGTGCTTTGCCTAAGTCAAAAATTCTTGATGTTGCGGATCAATGGGCATCTAGTGACCATCTTGAGTTTCGTGACCGCAATGTAAATTCTCTTTACAATGCATTCACAGAAATTTACAAAGGCAATCTTGTAGCGTTGCCAAATCGTTCAGATGCTCTTCATTCTGTTCTCGATAGCGTTGTCGATTTTGACATTGACAACCATGTTCCAAATGTTGTAGATGTTGAGGTTATCGAAAATGAATTGGTATCAGTTTAAATAGTGGTTTGTCATATCGTTAAAGCCCCCCTCATTCGAGGGGGGTTTTTTATTGACCCCAAAAATTACATAAGTTGCTGATATTCAACGACTTATGGCACGGGCGGCGGGGCAGCTGTGCTGTAAATGCTTGTTATTCAATGACTTACAACAAAATGCAATTTAATTTACTTTTTTCTTGCGTTCAGTACTCTTTTTTGCGATAGTATACTTATGAAACGAATAATTGAAATCTTAATGACCCGCGACGGACTTTCCCGTGAAGAGGCGGAGGATCAAGTTACTGCATTTACTTCCGAAATGTGGATGGATGTTGGACAAGGTGGAAGCCTTTTTGAGTGGGAAGATTCCTTCTCAAGTGAGTTCGGTCTAGAGCCTGATTTTTTTGAAGATTTAGTGCTTTAAAGCTTGCAATTCCAAAACAATTAAACTATATTTTTTATATGATTAACTTACTATCCAATCCAAGCAAGATGCCTTGCTATAGTTTCAACATTCCTGCTTTTAAGTATTGCCCCGCGGCTCAACTCATGGCAAAGATTAAAGACAAAGCCAAAAAGTTTATTTGCGATTCTTGCTATGCTTGCAAAGGTTTCTATATGTTTGCCAATGTCAAAGCAAGTTTGCAAGGCAAGGCGGATCTTATTACAAAGTCTTTGCACCAAGACAACGGAGACACTTTTGTGAATGAGATGACCAAGCAAATTACCGCAAAGTATTTTGACAAGCACGGCAACAAGAAAAAACTTAAAAAGACCAACACCGATTTATTCCGTGTTCATGATTCAGGCGATTTGTTTTCCCCAAAGTACATTTCCGCATGGGTTCGTATTTGCGAAAGTTTCCCGACAATTCGCTTTTGGTTTCCAACTCGTGAGTGGGCAAGGGATAGTCAATTGCCTTCACTTCGCAAGCTCGCAAGTTTAAAGAATGTTTGCTTAAAGCCAAGTGCTTTATATGTAGACGAACCCGCTCCACAAATTGACGGATTAGATGCGGGAACTTCCGTCTATAGCTCAAAAGAGAAAGCAGAGCAAGACGGACATTTTGTTTGCCCCGCAACTTATGTTAAGGGCGAGGACGGCAAGATTCTTGCAACTTGCCAAGCTCATAATTGCAACTTATGCTTCATCAAGGGATGCAAAAAAGGTATTGCATACTTAGCTCATTAATGCTACATTAAGAACATGGACTATTACGAATCAGCCGAAGATTTAACTATCACTAAAAAAAGAGCGTTGCAAGAATTAAGAGACCATAATTGCCTTGACTTTGATGAATTTTTTAAGGACATGGGAGACAAGCCAACTTATTCAGCCCAGGCAGTTCTCAATTGGTTAGGCTATTAACCTAAGTCACTGATAGCCAACGACTTACGGCAGGCCGCGCGCGGGCGTTGTGCCACAAATGCCTAATAACCAACAACTTACAACAAAATGAAAAAAACTTCACTTTTTTCTTGCATTAATTGACAAAAAGTTTTAATGTGTTTATATATGATTAACTACGACATACCAAACTACATCTCACAATTTCAACCACAACCTTCAATGCTAGACTTTGACGATCTTGATTTTAAACCACATCGTGGTGCTGATGATGCAGTTCAAGCAAGACTTAATTTTGGCAACGGACTAGAAATTTCTGTTGTCGCAGGATTAGATGACCACAAAGGATTATATGGAAGTGTGGAAGAAGATTTGTACGAAGTTGCAATCTTTGACAAGAACGGAATGATTCCTCTTTCTCCTTCTGACGATGTTGTCGGTTGGCAATCTCCTGCCCAAGTATCTATCTTAATGGAAAAAGCTCAATCCGAAGGAAGTGTTTGGGTTGACGAATTAAAAGAAGACAAAGCAGAGTGGAGAAGAGATTTAGGACTTGACTATTAATTCCAACCAAACTACATTACTACTATGAGCAAAAAAGCATTATTCATAAAAGAGCAAACTATATATAAAATTGATTCTATTGAAAAGTTAGAATTATATCAAGATGACACAGACGAAAGAGTTTCGGC
>Ga0208917_1001907_pt1 | contig 10206 bp, 7 predicted proteins | sample DEB08_DNA_10_FD_185500 | JGI IMG/M metagenome (GOLD analysis project Ga0208917, IMG submission 185500) | Aqueous microbial communities from the Delaware River and Bay under freshwater to marine salinity gradient to study organic matter... | ecosystem: Environmental > Aquatic > Marine > Coastal ...
GGACTTTCGGGAGCAACCCTGGTGGCGCAAGTACCTGAAAAGGCAACTTTTGTCCCTCATGAAAACATCATTATTGGAAATGTTGCCCTGTACGGAGCCACTCAAGGAGAAGCTTACATAAACGGAATAGCAGGAGAGCGCTTCTGTGTTCGAAATTCAGGTGCTAAAGCCGTAGTAGAAGGGATAGGTGACCACGGTTGTGAATACATGACAGGTGGCGTAGCTGTTATCCTAGGTGAATTTGGAAGAAATTTTGCTGCAGGAATGAGTGGAGGAATTGCTTACCTCTATTCAAAGACAGGGCGCTTTGATGAGAAAAAGTTTAACCTTGAAATGGTTGAGTTAGAAAACCTTCAAGAAAGCGACCTTAAAACGGTACAAGAACTGTTGCAAAACCATGTAGACTACACCAACAGTCCCAAAGCCACTGAAATACTAAAAGACTGGAAAAAATCAAGTAAAAATTTCATCAAGGTAATGCCAACCGACTATAAAAAAGCTTTGGAGTTATTGGCAAAACAAGAACTTGAAAAAACTGTTTAAACCATGGGAAAAATTAAAGGCTTTATGGAATATGATCGAATCAAAGAATCGGTCATAGAACCCAAAAAAAGAATCGAAAATTACAAGGAGTTTACCCTAGCCCCCAAAGACGAAGCCCTGCAAGAGCAAGGTGCGCGTTGCATGGATTGTGGTGTCCCTTTTTGTCATAGTGGCTGCCCTCTGGGGAATTTAATTCCAGACTTTAATGATGCCGTGTACAAAAACGAATGGGAGCGAGCACTTACCCTTCTGCACAGCACCAATAATTTTCCTGAATTTACAGGTAGGCTTTGTCCAGCTCCCTGTGAAGAAGCTTGTGTTCTCGGTATTGTCAATCCTCCTGTTTCTATTGAGTTGATTGAAAAATATATTGTAGAACGTGGATTTAAAGAAGGTTGGATTCGACCAGAGATTCCTTCCAACAGAACAGGCAAAAAAGTAGCTATTATTGGCTCTGGACCCGCTGGTCTTGCAGCTGCACAACAATTGAATCGTGCAGGGCACAGTGTAACTGTCTTTGAAAGGGAAAATAAAATTGGTGGCCTTTTGCGTTATGGTATTCCCGATTTTAAAATGGAAAAATCAGTCATTGACAGGCGATTGGAAATTTTAGAGGCTGAAGGAATTGTTTTTAAATGCAATGTTGAAGTAGGTAAAACAATTTCTGCAGAAGCATTTGAAAAAGAATACGATGCAGTGGTACTTGCTACTGGAGCAACAATAAAGAGGGAAATGCCTATTCCTGGGTCTAATTTAAAAGGCATCGTTCAGGCAATGGACTTCTTACCCCACAACAATAAAGCTGTTGACGGACAGCACGAGCGTGATCCTAAGTATTTAGCTAAAGACAGAGATGTGATTGTCATAGGCGGAGGAGATACCGGATCTGACTGCATTGGAACATCCAACCGCCACGAGGCTAAAAGCGTTACCAACTTTGAAATTCTCCCCAAACCAGCTGAAGGTAGAACAGAAGAACACCCTTGGCCCTATTGGCCCTTTAAATTAAAAACCTCTTCCTCTCACGAAGAAGGAAGCCACAGGGAATGGAGTATTTTAACCAAGGAATTTATAGGAGATGACAAAGGACATGTAAAAGCACTCAAAACGGTAGAAGTATACTGGAAGAAAGTGCCTGGTGAACGTCCCCAGCTTATAGAAAAAGAAGGCTCAGAAAAAGAGTGGCCTTGTGATTTAGTCCTTTTGGCCCTTGGGTTTACAGGTCCCGAAAAAAGTCTTCCAGAACAATTCGGACTTAGCTTTGACGAGCGGGGTAACATCAAAGGAGAAAACAATTACCAAACCAATAAAAAAGCCATTTTTACTGCTGGTGATTGCCGCAGAGGACAATCGCTCATAGTCTGGGCAATTTCCGAAGGAAGAGAGGCAGCACACCAGGTAGACACCTTTCTTATGGGACGTTCTAACTTACCACAAAAAAACAAAGCAGGTGATTTAGTAGCACAGTAGAATGTACTTTTAACAGTTTTATAAACCCCACACTTGTGGGGTTTTTTATTTTCACTAAATTGAAGTCATCGAACCGAAATATAGGTAGTCATGAAACACAGAAAAATTCTTTTAAGCGAAAATGAAATACCCGAAAAATGGTATAATATCATTGCGGACATGCCCAATAAACCGCTGCCACCACTAAATCCTGCTACATTAGAGCCGATTGGTCCAGAAGCCTTAGCTCCTCTTTTTCCAATGGAACTCATCAAACAAGAAGTCACTCCAGAAAAGTGGGTAACAATTCCAGACGAAGTGCGAAACATCTATTCCCTGTGGAGACCCACTCCACTGTATCGTGCCTATGGTTTAGAAAAAGCACTGGATACGCCTGCGAAAATTTACTACAAATACGAAGGAGTTAGTCCCTCCGGATCACACAAACCGAACACAGCCGTAGCTCAAGCTTATTACAACAAACAAGAAGGTGTAAAAACTATTACAACAGAAACAGGTGCCGGACAATGGGGAAGTGCACTTGCCTTTGCCTGTAAACATTTCAAGATTAACTGTGAGGTGTATATGGTAAAACTGTCTTATGAACATAAACCCTACCGAAAAACAATGATGAATACTTGGGGAGCGAAAGTTTTTCCCTCTCCGTCCGACGCTACCCAAATAGGTAAAAAAATACTGGCAGAAAATCCAGATACTACTGGATCTTTAGGAATTGCAATTTCTGAAGCTATAGAACGTGCTGCGAGCAGCGACGACATCAAATATGCTTTGGGAAGCGTATTGAATCATGTAAAACTACATCAAACGGTTGTGGGGCAAGAGGCCTTAAAGCAAATGGAAAAAGCAGGTGATCTTCCAGACATAGTGATTGCTCCTTTTGGAGGAGGGTCTAACTTTGCAGGGCTTGCTTTCCCTTTTTTACGACTCAATCTTGAGGAAGGAAGAAAAATTCGTTGCATCGCAAGCGAACCTGCCTCTTGTCCAAAATTAACACGAGGTGAATTCCGTTATGACTTTGGTGACACAGGGGGAATGACACCTCTGTTACCCATGTATACCCTAGGACATAATTTTGTTCCTGCACCTATACATGCTGGAGGGCTACGCTACCACGGAGCTGGAGTCATTGTAAGTCAACTGTTAAAGGACCAATTGATTGAGGCAATTGCTCATGACAACCTAGAAGTGTTTGAAGCTGGAGTCACCTTTGCTCAAGCAGAAGGAATCATACCCGCACCAGAAGCAACTCATGGAATTGCTACCGTAATACGTGAGGCGGAAAAGTGCAAGCAAGAAGGGGTTTCAAAAACCATTCTTTTCAACCTTTGTGGTCATGGAAATTTTGATATGAAAGCCTACGAGGACTATTTTGCAGGAAACATTCAAAAACACGAATTGAGCGAAGAAGAGATTAAAGCTTCTTTAGCAAAATTAAACACCCCTACTATTTAGCACTTGTTCAATCAAATGAATTTAAAAAACCCTCAAGCAGTCTATTTGATGGTTTTTTTTAATGTTTGATTCAACTGTAACAAACAAACAAAAAGAGCGTCTATAGTAGTAAACTAGATAAATGCAAAGTCCCATTTTTACCCTGCTTTTCCTCCTCTCTTTTTTTATTAAAGCACAATCTCCTCTTCCAGAATTTGACGGGCAAATTACTCCAGAGGAATGGTCTGGTGCTGAAACTTTTGAAATCAATTACGAGATTGATCCGGGAAATAATGTACCCTCTCCTCATTTGACAAAAGTATTTATAGCCTACTCAGAAACAGATTTGTATGTGGGATTCATTGCCTATGCCGATATGGAAAATTTGCGTTCTTCCGTTCGAAATCGGGATGAAGGATTTCAAGATGACAATGTGTTGATCGGTATTGATACCTACGGTGACGGACGTTATATGGTCTCACTAGGTGCCAATCCCGAAGGGAATCAATTGGATTTAAAATTACTCTCAACCGGTCAGGATGATGTTTCCTATGATGTCAATTTTGAATCCAAAGCCAGTAAACACAAAGACAGCTATCATGTTGAACTTAAAATTCCATTTAGTGTTTTACAATTTAAACAAGCACCCAAAATGGAATGGAAGATCTTGCTGTATCGATCGACTTACACTAAAAATAACCGGAGTCAAAATCTTCATTTCCCCATTGATTTAAACAACTCTTGTCTGCCTTGCCAAACCCCAACAAGCATTACTTTGGAAGGAATCCAATCTAAAAACCGAGTCAACTTATTGCCTTACGTATTTGGAGGTTTGTCCGGAGAACAATCCGATGATGGGCTGAGCTACGGTAAACCCACAGGGACTATCGGGTTAAGCGGTCTATTTGATTTAAGTAATATCACCTCTTTGGAATATGCAATCAATCCTGATTTTTCTCAGGTGGAAGCCGATGTGTCTCGAATAACAGCCAATAATACTTTTGCCATTTTTTTTCAAGAACGACGCCCCTATTTTAATGAGGGAAATGATATTATTGAAACCGAATTGAATACCGTCTATACCCGAGCAATCAATAAACCTCTACTGTCCACTAAATTGATCAGTCAAGGGGAAAAGGAACGAATCTATTGGCTTGCTGCCTATGACGAAGCCTCTCCCTACCTGATTGCTGGAGAAAATCGTTCGTATTTTGGTGAGGGAGGTCCTTCCTATTCCAATATCTTTCGATACCAAAGAAACTTTGAACAGGGAACGAATGTTGGATTTTTAACTACGAATCGTTTTTTTAAAGACGGTGGATACGGCCACACTCTGGGTGTTGACGGTCGGTATCGATTTAAGAAGTCGTACACTGCCCGATTTGAATTCAATAAAAGTATCGTTCTTGAACCAAACGCAGATTGGATCGAGGAAAAACATCGAATTAAGGAGGTCACTACCCAATTAGACGGTGAAAAACTACAAGGAAATGCCTTGACTTTTGGACTGGAACGGAACACAAAACACTGGAACAGCGAAATTGAATACGAACAATATTCTCCACATTATCAAACTCCATTGGGATTTGTAACCCAAAACAGTGTTCGCTTTTTAGAGGCCTTTCACGGGTATCAGCATTTTTATGAGAAAGAAAATTTTGTCAAACAGTTGGGTGTTTATTTGGGAAGTGAAATTAACTTTAATTACAACAACCTTAGAAAGTATTTGGATTTTGGACCGTCTGTAAGCCTCCAACTCAGTGGAAATATTCGCAGTGAAATTAGCTACACTTACGTTGTCAATGAAGAATTTGAGGGCTTTAATGCAGAAGGCATGAAAGAATTTGAACTTTTTGTTAATTATAATCCATCGGAAACTGTCCGTCTTGGAATGTTTACAAGTATAGGAGAAGCCCTACGTTACGATTCAGACAATCCAGCCGTAGGAAATAACTTTTTTATCGGGACATTCAATAATTTTCAAATCACACCCAAACTTAGAATCAGCCCTTCCCTTCGCTATTCGCAACTCAAAAACAAAATCGATAACAGTCTCTACTTTTCCGGCTTCATTGCACGAGGGAATCTCAATTATCAATTCAACCCTTACTTGTCATTTCGACTAATCGGCGAGTTTAATGATTTTGACAAAGAATTTTTCCTACAACCCTTACTCAAATGGAACCCCAACCCTTTTACCATATTTTACATAGGTGGAACTAATGGCTATTCTCTATTGGATCAAAAAAACAACTATCAAATCGAAAACAGTCAACTGTATCTCAAATTTCAGTATCTGTTTGATTTTTAAAAAAATACGCTTTGTTTTAAAAAAAACATTACTTTCGCTTCGCGTTTTTACAAAACGCCTTGACATTGCGCAGTGAATGAATTTTTCAAGTTCGGGCGAAGTGGAATCAAGAAGCCAGTCCACTTAGCTACCTTAGGGATAAGGAACCGGGCTCTCAGGTTGGCTTCTAAAATTCATTGGTATCCAAAATCCTGGACTTTGTATTCACAAGGTGTCCTCTCCTTTTTCATTATTAGAATTTGAATGTATTAAAGGCTCTTTATTCCTTTTAATCCATCTAAAAATTTTAACTAATGAAAACAAAATACATCGACTTAATCGAACAAACCTTTGATTTTCCTCAAGAGGAATTTCAACTAAATAAAAAACACCAACTTGAATTTCACGGCATTGACCTCATGGAATTGGTCAAAACCTACGGAGGTCCTTTTAAGTTTACCTACTTGCCTAAAGTATCGGAAAACATTCAAAAGGCAAAAAAATGGTTTGGCACAGCCATAAAAGAACACCAATACAAAGGGAATTACAACTATTGCTACTGTACAAAAAGCTCTCACTTTAAATTTATATTGGATCGTGCTCTAGAAAACGACATCCACCTAGAAACGTCCTCTGCTTTTGACATCAACATTGTAGAACGCCTTATTGAACAAGGGAAAATTACATCTAAAAATAAAATCATTTGTAACGGATTTAAAAGGGCACAATACATAGAAAACATCAGCAGACTGATTAACAATGGGTTTAAAAACTGTGTTCCTATTATTGACAATTACGAAGAAGTAAACTTACTCACCAAGGCCATAGACGGATCTTTTGATATCGGCATTCGAATAGCATCTGAGGAAGAGCCCAAATTTGAGTTTTATACCTCCCGTTTGGGAATAGGGTATAAAAATATTGTTCCTTACTATAAAAAACACCTAAAAAAGAATAAGAAGGCACGTCTTACCATGCTGCATTTTTTCATCAATACCGGCATCCAAGACCAGTCCTACTACTGGAATGAACTAATCAAATGTATGCGGGTGTATGTAAACTTAAAAAAAATCTGCCCCAGTCTAAACAGCTTGAATATAGGGGGAGGGTTTCCTATTAAAAATTCTTTGGGCTTTGAATACGACTACGCCTATATGGCGCATGAAATAATAGGTCAAATCCAAATGGCGTGTAAAGAATCCAAAGTTGATGTTCCCGACATCTATACTGAATTTGGCAGCTTCACTGTAGGTGAAGCCGGAGGAGCCGTTTTTGAAGTACTTTATCAAAAACAACAAAACGACCGTGAAAAGTGGAATCTTATCAATTCCTCATTCATCACTACCATGCCTGACACCTGGGCAATAAACAAACGGTTCATCATGCTGGCTGTAAACCGCTGGAATGAAGAATACGAGCGTGTACTTCTAGGTGGTTTGACCTGCGACAGTGACGACTACTACAACAGTGAACAACACCTAAACGCCATTCACCTTCCTTATTTTGACGAAAAAAAACCACTTTATATAGGCTTTTTTAATACCGGAGCGTATCAAGAATCGATAGGTGGTTTTGGTGGTTTGCAACATTGCTTGATTCCACAGCCCAAACACCTCTTAATTGATCGTGATCAGGATGGAAAACTAACACATAGCTTATTTGCAGAACAACAAACTGCAGATTCTTTTTTAACCCTTTTAGGCTATTGATAAAATGTATAATAAAACCAATTTAAAAAGTATAAAGAAAGAACGAAATGTAGGTCAACTACTTCGATTTAAAACACCATCTACAACCATTAATTATTAATTATCAAATTGTGAAAACAAATTCGACCTATGCAGGAATTCCAGAAGCCTATGCGACTTCTGAGAAATCAAAAATAGTTTTGATTCCCGTTCCTTACGACGGTACTAGCTCTTGGAAAAAAGGAGCAGATAAAGGCCCTAAAGCATTTTTGGAAGCCTCAGAAAACATGGAACTGTACGACATTGAAACCGACAGTGAAGTCTATAAACAAGGGATCTATTTGAGTCAGCCCGTTACAGAAAGTAGCTCCCCAGAAGCTATGGTAGAAGCCGTAACAGAAAAAGTAAAAAGCTATCTTAACAGAAATAAGTTTGTTACCCTATTTGGTGGAGAGCACTCCATTTCTATTGGGGCCATTCGTGCCTTTTCGCGCCACTATGAAAACTTGACCGTTGTACAAATTGATGCTCATGCAGACTTACGCGAATCGTACGAAGGTTCTAAATGCAATCACGCCTGTGCACTCTATGAAGCCAATCAAACCACCAATTTGATACAAGTGGGAATTCGAAGCATGGACCAAAGCGAAAAAAGTGTGATGAATTATGACAATGTCTTTTTTGCTCATGAAATTGAATCAGACGACTATTGGATAGAACAAGCTGTAGAGCGTATGACCGACACGGTATACATCACCATTGACCTAGACGGTTTTGACCCTTCTCTTTTTCCAGCTACGGGCACACCAGAACCAGGAGGCCTATTTTGGTATGAAACGCTGCGCTTTTTGAGAGAGGTCTTTAAAGAAAAAAATGTAGTAGGTTTTGATCTGGTCGAACTTTGTCCCAGTCCAGCGCTTTATGCTTCGGATTTTCTTGCAGCCAAGTTGTACTATAAAATGTTGAGTTACAAATACCATTTAAAAACGTCGGAGACAAACGAATTTTAAAACACACTTAAAAATTTAAAAATGAACACTAAAAAAGGGGCCGTTTCCCAATTTATCGAATCACACTTTTTACACTTTAACGCAGCTGCACTGGTCGATGCAGCTAAAGGATACGAAAATCAACTGGAAGGCGGGGGTAAAATGCTGGTTTCTCTAGCAGGTGCTATGAGCACTGCAGAGCTGGGAAAAACATTTGCTGAAATGATTCGACAGAAAAAAGTACACATCATTTCCTGTACCGGTGCCAACCTAGAAGAAGATGTGATGAACCTTGTTGCTCACTCCCACTACAAACGTATTCCCAACTACCGCGACCTTACGCCACAACAAGAATGGGACTTATTACAGCAGGGTCTCAACCGAGTTACAGACACCTGTATTCCTGAAGAAGAGGCTTTCCGCAGGCTGCAAAAGCACATATTCAAACTTTGGAAAAAAGCCGAAGAAAATGGAGAGCGTTACTTCCCCCATGAGTTCCTCTATCAGCTGCTACTCTCTGGAGCGTTGGAAAAATACTACGAGATAGACCTAAAGGACTCATGGATGTACGCCGCTGCAAAAGCAAACCTTCCTATGGTAGTCCCCGGCTGGGAAGACAGCACTTTGGGAAATATTTTTGCGAGCTATGTTATCAAAGGAGAGCTCAAGGCAGCTACTGTAAAATCAGGAATTGAATACATGACTTTCTTGGCAGAATGGTACGACCAAAATGCAAAGTCAAGTATTGGATTTTTCCAAATTGGAGGAGGTATTGCAGGAGATTTCCCTATTTGTGTAGTACCCATGCTTTCTCAAGATTTGGAACGTGAGGATACACCTTTTTGGGCCTATTTTTGTCAGATTAGCGACTCTACGACCAGCTATGGCTCCTACTCAGGGGCTGTACCTAATGAGAAGATCACATGGGGAAAACTCCATATCGATACTCCTAAATTTATTGTAGAATCCGATGCTACTATTGTAGCACCTTTGATCTTTGCTTATGTCCTAGGACAATAAGCTAGGGTTGATTTAATGCCTTTTCAATTAAAGTAGCCACATCAATTCGTGCGCCGTGGGGGATAGAATCTCTTACTGTTAATATCAAAATGCGTTTTCCATTAAGGTTTAAAAAAACCTCTTGTCCGTTGGGTAAGTCCACACCACTTCTCGAAAAGGGACTTAGATTAGGGTTCATTACCCCTGGAATAAGCAAAGGAATGCTTTGCGCCGTATTATTTTCCAAATAAAATGCGCGTTGAGGAGTTAGCGGAGTGGAACCCTTTTTTTTACTCGCTATTCCTGGCGCTAATGAATAAGCTACTTTTAAAGTAGTCAAATAGGAATTTTCAAACTGGAGGTAGGCACCTTCATAGATTTCCAATTCTGCTACACCTCCTTTTTCCAAGCCAAATCTTTTTTGTAACGTGTCTGTGACGCGATCTCGAGCGGTAACAGTAACATCCAACTTAGATTTATTCCAAATTTTTACTGTAAAACCCTTGTAAAGGGGGTAATTGATCTGGACAATTTGCTTTGGTGGGATTAAAAGTTCGGAATGTTCTCCCTTTTGACCGTAGGTAATTGTAAGTGTGAGGTAAAGCAGCCAGTAGTATTTTTTCATGATTAAAAATACAATCTAATCTTTAAAACGATATTTCAACCACAATAAATAAAAAATTATTCCAGTGGTCATAATTTTAATTATCAGTTGCCAAAGGTCAAAAAACAATCAGTTGAATCAACAGAATTGACGTCAGTATTCCAACAAAGCATACTTTAATAAACCATATGA
>Ga0208917_1001909_pt1 | contig 10201 bp, 8 predicted proteins | sample DEB08_DNA_10_FD_185500 | JGI IMG/M metagenome (GOLD analysis project Ga0208917, IMG submission 185500) | Aqueous microbial communities from the Delaware River and Bay under freshwater to marine salinity gradient to study organic matter... | ecosystem: Environmental > Aquatic > Marine > Coastal ...
GGGATCTGCACGCAATGCGGGTCGGAACAACTTTGCGTCGAACCAGACGCTGAAAATTACGAGTGCGAGCAGTGCGGCGAGTTTGCCGTCTGCGGCGCGGAAGAGATTCTGTTTCTAATGGGGGAGGATTTGATTGATGAATGATTTCATGGGCAGCGAGCCGATTACGGAAGGAAATCGCGAAGAGGCAATCAACGCTCTTTGCATGTCAGCATCTATCTTTGAGAGGGCAATCGTTGCCCTATTGCATGAAGCACCGAAGGAAAGTGTTGATACTTTCATGAAGAACCATGCAGACGCACTCTACGGTCTGTCGGTTGCCTCTCAAGTCACGGCTGAATGGCGAGACTTCTTGGAGATTCGCTTATGAAGTCGATGGACCCATGCGCCCTGCTGGTGCTGCATATTGGTGACGTTGCGAACGTCGAACGGCAGTCTGCAATCATGCAGACGTTGAAAGAAAACGGATGGACAACAAAGACCGGCGCACCGGATTACCGGCGAGCGATGAAAGAACAAAAGGAGTTCAAGCGAAATGCAAAACTGGAAAGATGATCTGAATGAGGTTCTGGATTTGGCAGATTGGTTGGCGACTGAATGCCTCTGGTTTGAAGATCCAGAGGGGGCAATCAAGATGATTCGAGAACCCTGGAAATACGACCCTGAGAGGGCCGCATACGAGCTTTGGAGGCAGTTGCCGTCTGATGCTCATGACGCGAGAGAATTGGCCGTACAAGCCGCCTTGGAGGGCATAGAGGTCGATGACGAGTTTCGTGAGGAAACAATGCGGGTCGCCGGATTGCTGCCTCCTGGGAAAATGTCTTTCGCTACTAACTGCCTTCGTTTAGTTTTGGGTGAACCAATCCTGAACGTGAGGAAGAAATGAAAGCAGAAAGAAAGAACATCACGCATCCTGCCGATTGGTGGTATGCGTTTGAGGAGCAAGCGGAAAAGGAAGGAATGACTCTATCAGCTTGGATCGGAGAGTGCTGCTTGGCAAATCTCCCCAAGGAAAAGCAAAAGAAACTGAGTCAAAGACAAGCCGGAGGAAGACCAAGGTCTGACTCATAATCCTACGCCGATCTTCGGGTCGGCGTTTTCTGTTTCTGTCGAAAGGTTGTCTGATGCCAAAGATAAAAATTGCCGGTTACGGTCGCATGTCCACCATAGACCAAAAGCTTTCACCCGAAGTGCAAGAGGAGAAGATCAAGCGATGGTTTGAATATCGAAACGACATTGACCGATGGCCCCAGGGGGCTGAGTTCGTCGGCATGTATATCGACGAAGGAGTTTCAAGTAGGGTCGATATGCTCGAAAGGCCAAAGGGAAACGAGATCCTTACGGTCTTAGATCCTGGGGACATCATTGTCTGTGCAACATTGTCGCGAGCTTTCCGGTCTGCGTCCGATGCTGAAAAAACACTAGGGATTCTGAACGAAGCAAACATCGGGTTGCATTTTGTTGACATGGATGTCGATGCAACTAGCCCAGCGGGAAAGATGTTCTTGGGGATGGTCGCGATCATGGCGAGGTTTGAGCGAGACATGATTTCGGAAAGAACCAAAGATGCCCTTCGGATCAAAAGAATGAAAGGCGAACCTGTTTGCAGTGCGCCATGCGGTTGGAAGATCATCAAGAGGGAGGACAAGTCTGTCTTCCTTGCTGACATCAACAGAAGAATATCAGCAACATCCGCCCGTGATCTTTTCAGGAAGGGTATGTCACGCAATCAAGTCGAGCGACAGATTCGTCATTTCACAAAAAAGCATAAAATGAAAGTGCCTACCAGCCATCGAACACTAATATCCGATGCTGCTGCGGCAAGCCTTGGCTTTCCAAAGTGTAGTTGGTCGTTTGCGGGTCAAATGCTTGGGCTTAACATCAACAACATTAAGTTTTTGCTTCGCGATGACCATGAGCAACTCAAATCCCAGCTTCGCGAAAAAGCTACATCGGAAGGTATTCAGCTATGGGACGAAGGAAACGCCAGCGTATCCGAAAACTCCACACAGTAAGTCTGTTCAAGAAAGCTCTGGGAGGGGATCGGGATGCCGTCACCGAACTGATTGAAAGGCAGCAAAACGGCAAGGCGCTTCGCTACTACCCCAATGGGAGATCGTCGATAGACGATGAAGGCGCGGTGGTGGCGTCTGTTCGCGCAGCAAACGGAGTGGTGGAGATAAGATCGGGGCGACCGTGGAGTACGCTGACCGTATCTCAAGAGATTGCATTCGATTGGATCATCGGAATCCCACGATGCCTGTCAGTCGCAATTGACGAATACACATCGAGCGGCATGAGCCACGAAGATGTCTGCGATCAAATGCGACAGACCAGCACTAAGGATTTTGAGGCCAGGATTTCTGCCTACTACGGTGATGACTCAGTGCAGGTAGCGTTTAGCCCTGCCGGTCACAAGGCTTGGAGACTAGATCCGTTGCAATGTGCGTCCCTTGTGAAAGCAATCGCAGAGGCATGTATGATGATGGACTGGCAGTATCATGAAACAGCATCAAATCACGACCTATCTCTCATTAGGTCGCTGATCAAAGATGTCGATACTGAAATCGAGTGACTACCAAGCTTTGCACGACCAGTACCTAGCACTCAGCTTCGACAGCTTGCCCTTGTCGCACTTGTGCCTCGCCCGAAAGCTTTTCCTTCGCTTCGGGTTGTCCTTCTTAATCGTCATCTTCGGGTCGCCAAAACGAACAAGCTTGACCTTGCTGCCTTCCTTCGCGAGGACGGCAGACTTCTTTGGCCCGTTTGGCGTTCGCTTCGGCTTGTTGTAGCCCGAAAACTTCTCACCTCGATATTCGATCATCCTAGCTCTCCAATGCGCTGATGATAACTCTGCAAGATGCGGTATCCGCTTTGAGAAACAGCGTCGTACTCGTATTCAGCCTAAACGGTCCAGCGAGTTCACCGGCAAGAATCTTTCCGCCGTAGACGCCCGTACTGAAACCCCACTCGACGAAGTTGGTTTCATCGAGGTTCTGGATTGTTACCCAACCGGGGACCGTCAGTTCAGGGAAAGCAGTTGATTCCTCTGATGTCCCAACATCAATCATGCCAGGGCTGGGACCGCCGACTGCCGACTGATCGTAGGTCTTGGTTCCGTAGTTCTGCGAATAGGTCATGTTGCCGTTTTCGACATTGACACTCGTCGAGATTCTAATTTCATCAGCCATCGACTAATCCCTTTTCTGTTTCCTGTTCAAGAAGTTTTTTGTTTGCACGACGCTCCTTGCCTCGCTTACCAAGCTCTTCAATTAACGCCATGTAATTGTCCGCAATTGCCTTGTCATCTTCGCTCATTCGCTCGTAAACGTCATCTGGAATGTACCTCTTGACGAACTGGCGACCACCGATCCCTTGCAGATACTCCTCTGCCCTTTCACGCAGAACAGCGTCCTGACGCTCTGGGGAAACAGACGTTACACGGAATCCCGTGAGTGGGGCTACAAACCTGCCACCAAAGCCTTTGCGGTCGTCTGCCATCTGCGAGATCGTCTTGATGTATCTCGAAAGTGGACTTGAACCAGCGAATACCTCAAAAGCTTTCCCAAGCCTTACAGGCTGATCGTCTTCACGATCCATTAAGTTGGTGATCATCTGACCAACGGGTGGTCGAGCGTCATCGAGGTCAACACCTCCGCTTACTCCCTCTTGAAATGATGACTCATCGAAAGCCAATTCCAACGGAGCTTTCAACAGTGGATTCATGTTGCTGATACCACCAAAGAAAGCCTTCGCTGGATCAAAACCGAACAGTGGAGCAGCTTGCTGAACCGGCTGTTCGTGCATCAGACCTAGACCTGTAATAAAATGGCGAGTCCCATCAGGGTTGCTTCCAACGGGAATTGAAAGACCTTTGCTGACGTAGGTTGGAGTCGCCACATCCCTGTCCCTGGTTTTGTTTTGCGCCCTAATCGTCATTCCAACAGGACCAGCGGGGCGAGTCATTAGCTCATTGCTTAGATACTTTGCCATTCCCCGGCTGAACGAATAGAAGGGAATCGCGCGACGAAGATATTCCTTTTCAAAAGTCGATAGGTTTGAGTAATCGACATGCAATAGGTTGATTCTCTTTGCTGCCTCAGAAGCAGAGTAACCTTGTCTGCGAAGAGCAATGAATCCACCAACGCGATGCTGGAACTCGACAACATCTCCAATCGCTCTCGATGCTTCTGCAACTTGTCGGAAAGAATCTGAAACAGAGTCCAGGGCTAATCTGGACTTAGGCTTTTCGGCTTTTGCCGCCTCAGTGACAGGTGGAGGACCGAACGGCGACCTTGAGCGTACAAAGTCAAGCATGTTATTGCTCTCAGACTTTCCGACCAGCTTGCCACCAACATTGACCCCTGGTTGCGGTCCAAGCAACTGGGACGACAGAGGAGATCCAGAGACTCCAGGCATGTCACGGTACGACCCAGGCTGCTCGATTACGCCATAAGCAAGCAACTCTTTCGCTAACTGCTCTGTCGCTTCCAAGTCGGTCATCGACTGCAAGCCTTCTATCTTGTTTGCTTCCTCGACCGCCTTGCGATACATCATCTGGCGACCGTCGCTATACATCGCAGTAAACCTGCGAGGGTCATAAGACGAGTATCGAGGGTCATTCACATCGTTCAGCACGTTCTGGACAAAGCCAGAGAAGAAGTTGCGAATGTGGAAACCAGGATGCAGTGACGTTACACCAGACTTGAACAGTGCGCTGTAACCGTCGAACCACTTCAAGAATGGGCCGACATTGAAGTCATCCTCAAGATAGTTAATTCCTTCTTCCATCTTGTAGAGATCCTGAGCCAGCCAGTTAGGGATCTTTACCTGACGGAGCCTTGAGTTAGGCGATACCGCAAAGCGTATTCCTAAGTGGCTGCTAGGAGTCCGGCCCGATTCGCTTACGGTGTTGCGGACCTCATCTGCCTCATCGAGCCATTGATCTGCATCCATTTGCTTGATCGCTTCTAGGTCGTCAACCTGACGCTGCAATCGACGAACCTTGCTTGGGTCTTGCATGACCTCTGGATCTTGCATCCTCTCAAGCTTTTGCTGAATCTTGGAGTCAGCGGTAGATTTCCTGTGTTCAAACCGCTCACGCAGCACGTTTCGATTAGCCTGAGTTGCCTCCGCGCCAGTCAGCATGGCATCCAATCGCGCAGTCGCAACTGGTCCCTTGCTCTTTAGCTTTTCGTTGATCGTGCTAAGTCTGACATCATCAGTACCGAACGGCTGATTCATTATGTCACCGAAGAACTTTCGCACTCGATAGTTCCTGCCAGCCTCAGTGTTTTTGCTGACAACCTCTCTTGCCATAGCAAACAAGCCGTCAAAGTAGCCCCCAAGGCCAATAGGTGGTTTTATCTTGCCCGTCGCGTACTTGGCAAAATCACCTGACATCCATTCCCTTGCAGTCTTAGTGACCCCGTCCCTTTCAACTATCTTGTCCCAGTCGCCATCAGTAGCTCCGTACAAAAGTCTGGCCGTTGCTTCCAACTCAGGTGAGATGTCTTCAAGATGACCGCTGTAGATGTTTCCTATCGCCTCAGAAAACTCCTCGCCCGTTGACTTTCGCAAAGCCTCAATGACCGTCTTGCGACGAGATTTCGCAAAGTCCCTTTGTGGCATGTTCACGCGAACAGAGGGATCGCCGTCTGGCCCCTTAATGTCAATCTTCTGTGGGTCTAGCCTTGAATGGTAAAGCACATTCGGAGAGTCAGAGAATGTACCCCGGTTGCTGACGCTCTTAACCTGATTGCTGTTAAAAACGACGACATGCTTCTGCATTTCGTCCGTTTCAACAATCTTCCTTAGCTGGTTGTCGTAAAACCTGACTGGCCTCTCGTAAATAATCCCATCGTATCCTGCGTCTTTCAACGCAACATCGGGAGATTCCATACCCTCTCTACCACTACCAACATTGGTGTAGTCGTCGAACCAATCATACAATTCTTGTGGATCAGACTTCACGACAAATGGGTTTTCCACACGAGCATAAACCTTCATAATTTGTGGGTTTTCACCAACGGAAGCATACGAAGTAGCTTCGTTAGGGCTGGTGGTCATGTAAATGCCTGGGCCAAATTCACCAGAACGCGACGGCCTGAACTCAGTGAAAGCAGTTCCAGTACCGTGATAAAGCGCCTGCGGGAATGTCTTGGACTTCACCTTTTCGGTCAGGACTGAATTGCCAAACCACTCCTTGAAGTATTTGCTCTTCGTCCTCTTGTAAGCGTACTCACCATAAGCATCGAGGTTTGCATTCCGACTACCTCGCTTTGTCACCTCACGAACATAAACAGTGTTGCCTATCGACATGGCATCAACACCCTCGATGACTTCTTCACCATTACGCTTGTCGTAAAAAAAGCCAGACTTCTTAGGGTTGTAACCAACGGGTGTCCAGTCATCCAAGTCGCTTGGAACGACCCTATGGTCTGCGCCTTCATAAAGCACGCCTGAAACGGTAGCTATTGGACTCTTGTTTTGGACCCCACTGGCTATCTTTCTTGCCGCTCCTTCCCTTGATCCAAACACCACCTTGCCGCCAAGTCGCCCCATCCCTGAATACCCCAGAGCAGCGCCTTTATGATCAACGGCCCTGGTGTATTCATGAAGAGTCACAACGTACTGCCCTGTCGTTTCGTAAGCAGGTATGTCAATCCTTAGCGACTTCTTCATTCCATCAAAAAAGCTACTAAAGTCAGGGACGACCATGCCTTTTTTCTTGTCTCCTGAAACAGCAGAGCGAACCATTTCCTCTGAAGGAATACCGTTTGCTGCTAACCATTCACTGTTCGATAGAGTGCCGACACTTGAAAAATCACCGAACTCATCTGACAAGTCCGAACCAAGCCATTTCTTAAACGGAAGTGAATGAATGCCTTCGCCTTTGGTGATGACCCAATGGTCAAACTGAGAGCGATACTGCTCTGGCTTTGATACTGCCAGCGCATACTGATTTAGCTCATCGCCTTTAAGCTTGCTTGAAACATCATCAGGTACACGGGCAAGGTTTTCGCCAGCGTTGTAGTCTGCCTTTACCTCAACACTGCTAATGTTTTGTCCTTTGATGAGATCACCAGCAGTCTGCGGCTTGCCTCTGCCCTCTCGGGGACGCTGAAACAACTCTTCTTGACCTTGAAAGTCGAAATCACCAGATGTGCTTCGCGTGTCAGGCAGAATATCTCTATTAAGCATCCCAGTCTCTACCGCTTTGGCGATGACAGCGTCATCGTAGAGGGAAAGTTCTATGTCTGGAACGGCATCCCTATCAAGGTAGTATTGCTTGTTACCTCTTCTAACTGACGGTATCGCCAATAACGCCCTGAACAACGCATCGTCACCCTCGCCCTCAAACGCTGATTTGTTTATGGATTTTATTTCCTGAGCCATTTTATCCAAGCCAACCATCCTGTATTCGTATCCAGGCGTGTCAGGATCTATAGCATCGAAATCACCAAGCTTGTTTTCAGCCTGATGAGCTTTGTTGATTAGTTCGTTAAGCTTTTTATTAAAAGAGTCGCCAGCGTTAGGTGCTACGATGACCTGACGCAAGGTGTCGATAAATGACTCCTGCTGATTCTCTGCCAGAATGTCTCTTGCTTGCGACAAAGCACCTTCAATCTTGTCCTGTAGTATGTCCTCTTCTGGGCCTGCGTTTTTGGCCGACTTCCAGTTACCTCTGCCTGTCAACTTTTGAAGACTCACCCCGATAGCGTCTGCTATCTTTCTCTTTTCTTCTGGACTGACAACATTTCTTTTGGAAGCTCTTGGTCCTGCCTTGCCACCCATCGCATTTGATTTGCGAGAGCGAGGACGCGACTTGCTAGGAGTGACGGCTGGCTCGGCTCCCTGCATCCTGGCGTACACCGCCTCAAGCTTGTCCTGTGACTTGGTAGAAAACTCCGACATCGTCAAGCCACGGTAAAGGTCTTTGATCCACTGAGCTATCTTTTCGTAAACACCTTCAAGTTCTTTTGTTGGCGCAACTCCCTTCGATAGATAAATCTCCATACCTCTCGCAAACTCTTCCTTCTGCGCAACAGTCCAGTTGTCGTCAACAGCACCGACTGCTTCATTAGCCTGACGCTTCAAGTCTGGGTCAATCTCAGCAAGCTTCTTTTCGGCGTAATGCACAAGCTCATGGACGATAGTGTCTACATCTGTCTCCCCGTCAACAAACTTAATGATTGCAGTGTGAGCATCAGGATCAAACGTAATAGACCCCTTGGCTCCCTCGGCAATAGAGCCAGGATCAATGACCACTACATCGCTTATCTGATCGTAATACTCATCAGCGTTTCTTCTCGTTGATCTTGCCCATGCCATCGCCGTAGCATCTGAAACCGCTATCGCAGTGGCTGCTTTTTCACCGCCTAGCAACTGCGTTGCTTTTTGAATCAATCCATCGCGACCCGGCGCGGTAGCCGTTACGTTTGATGTGACATTCTGCAAGGCTTTGCTTCTCTGCAACTGCGATCTAACCCGATCCATGTCCTCGATCAGTTCTTTTGCTCCCTTCTTGCTGCTTCTTTGCATCCTCCCATAGAAAGCGTTGAACATGCTTTCGTCCTTCTTGAGCATTTCAGCCAGAACAGATTCACGAACATCTGCATTCGCTCGCATGATTGCTCCGTATGGAACCTGATTTGCTCTTACATGCGGAAGTGCGCTAGAGGGAATGCTGTTAATGGCTTTTTGCAGATCATCAAACTGACCAAGCTTTTTCGTATCGCCTCCAAACAACTGTCCTTTTGTGTCGAGGCCAGGGCGATTTGGCAATGCCTCAAATGCGTCAGGGTCAGTGGTAAGCCACCGTGGCAACTTTCGATTGTTTAATGCGTAATAGGTTTCTCCTCTATTGTCGTAAGCGACCTCAACAAGGCCAGATTCTCTCAGGCTTTTTAATACTGAATGACCCCCTGGAACTTCTGATCCGTACTGCCAACCCCTTGCTGCAACAAGATTGTTCGCAGCCGACTGAACTCGCGAATAGTCGCTTCCTTTGCTGCCTTTGTGCCTGAGAAAGTATTCCCGATCCCCAGGCTCCAAAGCCTCCAAATGCCTCTGCATTACAGCATCTGATTCCTCTGCAATATCTGACCTAGTGAGATCCTTCTTCGGAAATGGAGTCGAGTCTTTGCTGGCAAAATTGCGATCAAGCTTTTTGCCCTGGACAGATGAAATGACTTCCTCTGCTTTTACATGGCCGACATAGGATTCCTGCGTAAGCTGACTGCCTCTGTGGGCAATCAAACGAGGACTACGATCTTTGCCTTTTGGGAAATTGGAAACAGAAAAATTCAGATCGTCATAGTAAGAAGTCAAAGTCTCCACGAACTCTGGGTTCACGGCAACGACTCTTGATGTCTGATCCTTAAAGCGATGGACGCCTTCCGCCACACTCAGATCCTGACTGACCCTGACTGGCTCTGCGCCGCCGCTGCGATTGGCAATGTCATCGACAGTGACTTTTATCCTGTCGATAAAATTGTCGCTACCTCCACTTGGCAAAACATCCTCGGTCATCATTGCCTGATAATCGGGAGAATCAGAAGGCAGGCGAACAATGAACGGAGTGCCGTCTGCGTACTGACCATAGAAAACTCCCTCGAATCCTTCTGTTGCCATCACCTCTTTCGTCCCAGGCACAGCACGGGACGCAAGCTTTTGTTGCGTTGACAATGAGGCTTCTTGGACTTGCTTCCCTGCCTTCTCCCTTGCAGCAGCAATCGTCTTGTCGAGAACGTCTCTTTTCGATCTACCGCCCTTAGCAGAATCATCAAGACCAGCAGCGGTCCTTAAAGCTTTCATCTGCTTCATGCTGTAAGAGTCTGAAAGCTTAGTAACCTCTTCTTCTGTCAGGTTTGCTAAGTCATCGACAATGCTGTCAATGGATTTACCTTCCAGTCCCTGCTTAATTGAATCAGCAAATTCCTCCACTGCCTCGGAGGTGTCTCCTAGCTGACTTGCACTTGGTTCAGCAGTCTGCGATCCACCAGCATCAGGAAGATCAATGTCCTCATACTCGTTATCCGCAACCTTTATCGTGGCTTTCCTGTTTTTGGGGTCATACATGACGACATCATATTCCTCCCCATCAACGACCACCTTAGCAGCGGGAGATCCATCTTGAGTCCTAAAGAAATCTGGATATTCTTCATCAGGGACTGTGTAGAGTTCAAAGCCATCGTCC
>Ga0208917_1001911_pt1 | contig 10190 bp, 31 predicted proteins | sample DEB08_DNA_10_FD_185500 | JGI IMG/M metagenome (GOLD analysis project Ga0208917, IMG submission 185500) | Aqueous microbial communities from the Delaware River and Bay under freshwater to marine salinity gradient to study organic matter... | ecosystem: Environmental > Aquatic > Marine > Coastal ...
TCTTTAGCTTCATAGTAATCCTCAAATCCTTCAAAATGAATACTAACAGAATTACTAGATTCTGAAATAATCACAATAGCATTTATTCTGTTTTTATATTCATCCGACATTGGGGTCTCCTTGTTTATCTATATATACCTCCTAACGCTAATAACGAAGCGTTATTTTTTAATTCTTCGGTGGGGTCTGTTTAAAAACCCTACCTATTAGCTTTTTACAATACAATTAATAGTTATTACTGATAATCATCTATTCTCAGTACTTCTTAAGAATAGAAATCAAGCTTGTTTGTGTGTCAGTCAGGTTGAAATGTTATTTTTTTATTGCTCAGGCCTTCTTATATCAAGTGAGGGCAAGTTGTTTGTGTGAAAGTTCCATAATCTAACAATCTTAATTAAAAGATCATTGAATTATTATTGATTTAATTGATTTATTGTTAATTAGTCTTTAGACCATTTTACAATTAATGGTTTATTATCAGCGTTTGAAAGCTGTAATTTTTGTGCATTGTCGTTATATTTTGGAAGTAATTTAGACGCTTTCCACTTAGTTAATGCAACAGCTTCTTTTAATAAATGACTTGTTGCAAGGTCGCCTTTGCCTTTCTCTTTAAAATCTTCAATCATCTTTTTTAATTCAGTTTGGCTTTCACTTAATAGATAATCAACGCCATCTTGCTTTGCTAATTCGTATTGCTCTCTAACTTTGGGTTTTTTATGACATAATTGTCTAAATCCTTCCCAGCTCAAATTCAAGTCTTTTAGAATTGTTTTTATTCCATTACCCAAAGCTAATTCACTGTAAATTTTATTTAAGACTTCATTTGTAAACTTAATATTATTCATATAATTATTTTAATTATTGCTATTGACAATTTATTTACAATAATATATTTATGTAAATATGTTTAATTTATACATAAAAAACAACTAAAAAGAAAGGTTAATTATGATTACATATAAAACAATTACTTATCATTATCCGAAGCAAAAAATACAGATTGATTATAGAGGTAATGGAAAGTTCTCTATTTGGTCAGTTGATGACACAGGCCAAAGAGATTATGAGCCTCTTTATCAAGTATTTGATCCTATTGTAAAAAAATATCCTAATTTTAATAATATATTTGCTGATACTTGGGTAAGTAATAATCGTAAATAATTAATAATTAACAATTAAAACGCCAGTAATTAATTTTATTGGCGTTTTTTTTTGTCTATAATTATTTTAAAATATCTATTGACAATTTATTTACAATATAATATCAATACATTAAACAAACAAAGAAAGGTTAATATGACTAAAAAAGAAGTTAAACAACAAATAAAAAAAGAAGCTATTGATATATTAAAATCATTAATAAAAAAAGATGATGTTTTATATACTCAATTAAATCATGTATCTCAGTCAGGTATGATGAGGCATATATCTATTAAATACATCAAAGACAATAAGCCGATGGATATAACAGGTTATATTGCTGAAGCTGATGATTGGAAAGAAGCTAAAAATCGTTTTGGTGGATATAATGGTATCAAAGTTGGTGGTTGTGGAATGGATATGGGTTTTCATGTTGTTTATAATATATCAAAAACTCTTTTTAACGATGGTTATGCTATTAAACATCAATGGTTATAATCTATTGACAAGATTTAATCTTAATTATAAATTGTCAACATAAAGAAAGGTAAAACATGGAAACAATAATAACACTACTTGCAATTGGTTATGCGATTGGCTTTGTAATAATTGCTTACTTTGGAATTGTAGGCACAAATGAAGTTATAGACTATCACAACAATAAGAAAGGTTAATTATGAAATATAAAATAGAATATAGATCAGCATTTCAAAGACCAGAATACTTTGAAACAGATTGTCAAATTGAATGTAATGAAATTATTTTAAATGGACACCAACAACAATACTTAGTTTATTTGAATAATGAAAAACAATCACCTACTGTTTATAAAATAAATGATAAACAATGGACAAATCAAGAAGGATATATCAATCAATAGAAAGGTAAAATATGAAAGTTAAAGACTATAAATCAATCACTGAGTTATTACAAAAAAAATACAATAAAAAGTTTTATGATTTTGAAGACTTTGAAGACTGTTTAAGAAAGCTTAAAAAAGACTTTAAAGACTATCAATCATATTACAAAAATAATTTAAAATGGAATATGAAAGAAAGCTTTAAAGATTGGTTAATAAGATTAATTGATAATGATAGTCATTTAATAGACAAACTTAAAAGAAAGGTAGGTTAATTATGTTTTATCCAACAGTTAAAGAATACAGGCCAATACGATTTAAAGGTTATGACATCTTTTTACAACTTAAACTTAATAATATGATGGTTGCAAGTTGTTTGCATGATGATGGACAAAATTTTACTAAGTCATTTATGGATTACACAAAAAATGAAGTAGTAAATTTAATTAAAGATGAAATCAAAAATAGAAAGGTAGATTATGAAACAATATAAAAATAAATGGATAGAAGTTTTAATCGTTGAAGATAAGCATCATCTATTGAGAGAGAAAAAAGATCAAGGTTATTTCTCTTATCAATTTGAAAGACTGTTTTTATTCTTTAAACATTTAATTAATGGTAAGCCTGAATTACCTAGTTATTAAACTATGACTTTGTTTGAAGCTTTTATTATTTATGAAGTTATAATGTTAACAATATATGCAATTAACAATTAGAAAGGTAGGCTAGTTATGTATGTAATTGATTATCCTAATCAAAAAATAAAAAAGTTTTCTAATAATGAATTGGAAAGCTTTTTAAATACCATCATTAAAAATAGATGGTTGTTTGTTAAAGATAAAAAGAAAGCTAAAAAAGTATTAAATCAAATCACACTTAATAGAAAGGTAGGTTAGTTATGAATGAAGGTATGCAAAATCTAATAGAAATAGATGAGTTAGAAAACAAAGTCTATCAATTAGAAAAAAAAGTTAATGATAAAAACTTTGATATTGCTTGTCAGTTAGCTGATGATTTATATTTTAAATTCATTGATAGTTTGCATGATGATATAGCAAATGAATATGTTGTTGCTGATGAAGATAATATAGGTGGTACAAAGAATACTGAGAAAGGTAGTGAACTATATTGGGATATAGAAAACACTATTAAAAATACATTAGATAAAAAAGAAAGTGAGGTCAGTAATGAAAAAATATAAAGTCTATTGTGAAGACTTAGGTTATGAGCAAATAGTTGAAGCTGATAACGATGAAGATGCAATCTCAATGGGTTATGATGAAGTATCAAATAACCTACATGAATATGTTGAGATCAATATAAATGAAATAAAAGAAAGTGAGGTTAATAAATGAAAGTATGGAATATTAGAGTTACCGACAGAAATGGGTTTGATAGCTATTCTTTTTTACAAGAAGATGAGCCTACCAACGATCAATTAGAGGCCATTAAAAAGATATATCAAAATTCAGGTAGGTATATCCCAGAAGACATTGACGACATCTATGTTGAAATTAAAAGTTGGTTTGACAATGATAAGATACCAACATACCCACAATTAATAGATGATTTAAAGCAACACTATAAAAAGATTAAATGATTATTAAAGGTTATCCAATACACAGAAAGTACATTAGAATTATTCTAATCTTTTGGGCTATGGTTTTATTAGTTGTTTTAGGTATTATTATTTTATAATGTGGGTCAATGAAAGGTAGGCTACAAAGTTATGAGTTGTTTAAACTTAATCTTGAACTGTGTGGCGTAGATACTTTTGAGAAAGATGATAAGATTAGAAAAAAGTATGCAAAGTACATCGAAGATCAAAAACAGGTTGTTGTCCAATTACCCAGAAAAAATACAAACAAAAAAGATAAGATTGTTATTAGCAAGAACTTATTGGAACTTAAAAAGAAAAAAAAGAGGAGGATAGGGGGTTAGAAAGAAAGGTAGAAGACCCCCTTATCCTTTTTAATACCTAGATATATTGTTAACTTATTTAGAATACTTGATCTTAAGTTTATTAGCAATTTCTTTTTCAAAGTTATTATTTTTTTCCACAGCGACCCAGTATTCCCTGACAATCTCATCTATTTTAGCGTCAGGTAAATTACTATTTCGAAGATAATTAAGTAGGTCTATCAAGGGGGGGTGTTTAACCTGATTTTTACGATTTCGTATGATAGCTTGTTTATAATGAAAATTAGAAGACTTTCTAATTTTATCTAATTCATATTTAATAGTTTCAATAGGTACATATTTCTTATTCATACTAATTACTCTAACTAGTTAACTAGTTATATATATTATATATCTATATTTAGGTACATTTTATGTACCCCCCATCTAGCATTTAATGTACCTTCACTAGCACCCCTGCCAGACCCCCTGTTAATAATATGTTAACTGTTAATTACCTTTATCCCCCTCTTATTCACAAAGTTATCCCTCAACTTTTGGTTGTGTATATTTTTTTGCTTTTGAGACATTATCCTTCTCAATCTTAAGTTGTCTTGCAATATGTATTGAAAGTCTTTGTTATCCCTAAAGTAATATTTATTGGTTAAATTTTTACCTCTATTTTTCCATGTGATATAGCCAAATAACTGAAGTCTATCCAAAGCCCTTACAAGCGTTCTCTTATCCTTTATTTTAAGTTTTCTTTTTAGATAAGCATGACTAGGGGTACACCCTCTAATCGCAGTCCTAAGCCTTCTCAGAAGGATATACAGCATCTTTTCAGTAGGGGTAAGCACCTCATTATCCAATAGGCTATGCTCTACTTTTTGGAATGGTTCTAAACTAGGTTTTTTATTCATACTTAAAATTACTAATAGGTTTAAGTTTATCAATAGGTATCTTCCAAAAATAAGGCCTATCAGGTTGGTTTTGATTAGTCCAAATGCCATATTTTTGACAATCTTTGGCCTGTATGTAGCCATAGAAATAAAAGGTAGGCATATTATCTATGACTAAGAAATAATAATCTTCAGGTTTATACTTTTGTCTTATCGTTAAAAACTTTTCATACTTAGAATACAATTGGGATTTAACTTGAACAGGTTTTTTATTTATTGTGATGTCTTTGCCAAAAAAATTATTCACTGAATGGTTGAAATAACTATCCATCTTTTTTGCTAATGCCATTTCACAGATACAACCTGAAATTGTTTGACCCCATTTCTGATAGGTGTTAGCATTTTGTCCATGACCCCATTTCATATTTTGTCTTAGGGTTTCAATCTCTCTAATCATACCAGTTGATGCACCAGATAATATCTCAGGCCAGTCTAATGTAATGCTTTCTTTCATTTCTATTTTAATACATTAAAAAAAATAATTTGCAAGAGGTATTGACATTTTTGTAAATCTTTTGTAAATATAAAATCAATGATATTGAAGGAAAGGTTTACCGATACAGCTTGGACAAGTGGGGATTTGCAAAAAGCAACAACAAGTCCATCACAAACTGCACTTAGCAATTGGCTTTGGTTTTTAAAATATCAATTAGTTCCATATTTAAATTTCAAAAAAGAAAAAGATAGTATCAGTTTTAAATCAGGTACTTTTGTCCATGAATGGTTTCAAAATATTTTATTGGGTACTGCTAAGATAGAAGATTGTGAAAGTCATTTTAAAAATTTAATTAATCATCTTGAATTAGATGAGAAGAAAAAAATAAAAGCAAATTTTATTTTAAAGTTTATAAAAAGTTATGTTCAAAATCATTTAGACGCAATCAAAGAAGTATCAAATAATAATATGGAAGGTTGGCAAATAGAAAAACCTTTTTCAGATTGGTATGATGATCAATACATGGGTCAAAAATTAAATATAGCTAACGAAGGTTATATTGATTGTTATAACGATACTTTACAAATTATTACTGAGCATAAAAATAGGTTTGGCAGTGTCAGAAAAAATCCAATAACATCTAAAACAAGAAAGACTGATAATAGAATTGGGGATTGGGTGTACTCTAAACCACAAAAAGTTAATAACCCACAGTTTACTCACTGTATACAAACAGCAGTTTATTCTAAGCACTTTAATAATAAATATAAACCTTATTTAATTTATGTTTCTGAAAGTGAATATAAAATTTTTACACCAGAAAATTGTTGGGAGTTATCCCCTGAAGGACTTAATTATTTTTTTAGAAAATTTATTCAGATCAATATTCAAAGACAAGAAATGCTGAGAATGTCAGGTGGGGATTTAAAAAAATTGGCCTGTATGATTGGTGTCGATTGGTCTGAGATCAGGAATTATAGAACTAACTTTATGTTAGAAAACTATGATGAAGAAGATATGCAAAAATTAGAAGACTTTTACAATAAATTATAAGGAGAAGTATGATTGAAAATATAAAAAAAAAACAAGTTAGAAACGATACATATATTTTAAATAAAGTTATGAATTATTTAAAAACAAACTTTCATAAAGTTGTTAATGATGGTGATTTATATTTTATTTATGACTACATAACTCAAAGCAGAAAGAAAAAAAATGACAGATAAAACAATGATGGAGTTAGCTAAACTTCAAACAAATAATAGAAGACAAAGAGAACAAATAAAAGTTTTAGAAAGTAATTTAAGAAATAGAGATGAACAAATTCATCAACTTAAATTAGATTTGCAAGGAGTGAAAGATGAACTTCTGTTGTCTAAACATCAAATGAAAAAAACAAATAAAAAAAAGAAAGGTAAAGAAGATGTATAAAAATACAAAGGTTGATCTTAATAAAGTTGATCCAATTGTAAAAAATATTTTAAATGAATTAAAGTTTAATCCTGATGATTGCTTATGGAATAAACATAATGCTGTTTGCATGAAGCATAAATATATTGAGATCGCAGGTCAAAATAAAGGGGTCATCATTGAAAGCTTAGATGAGATTGAAAAAAATTCTAAGGAAGGTGTGGTTGCAATTAAATGTACTGCATCATTAGATGGTAATAGAGTTATAACTTATGGAGAAGCAACACCTAAAAATAATACTAATGCTTATCCTTATGCGATGGCCGAAAAAAGAGCAATTGATAGAGCTGTTTTAAAATTAATTGGTATTCATGGTTTTGTATATTCAGAAGATGAAGTGGATAATAATTTTGAAAGTATGCCAATCAATAAACCTATTGCTAAACCAATTACTAAACCAATAAATCAACAACAAGATAAGGTTGATAAAGTTTATATTGCTACAGCACTAGATAAAATTGAAAACAATAGTGATAAAAAAAATTCTTCAGGTTTAAGAAAAGATATTGAGAATCTTAAATCTAAGATAAATCAGTCTATGGGTTGGGATGCGTTTATCAAGACTGATCAATTTCCAAAGTTCAACGCATTAAGAAATCAAATAACCAAACAACAAAGGAGTTAAACATGGCTTTTGAATTAAAAGAAGGCGAAGGTTATCTAAATAGAGACAATGAAAATCCAGAAAAATTTTGGGGTTCATTCAAACTTAGTCAAGATATGAAAAAAGGTGATATGATCAATCTTACTGAGTGGATTAACACTAAAGATGATGGAAGGGTAATTCATAAATTACAAGAGAGAAAGCCTAAACAGGCTTAATCTGTAATAAATAGGGTGGTGGTATCATTTTTTGCTCCCTCAAAAAAGTTAATTAACACTACTGCCACCCTGTTTTATGAAAGTTATTTTTTATTTATATTTAATATTAGTAATTGATGCTCAAACTTATGAAGTACAGAAAGTTCCAATCATGCAAGATATAGATTGCTTACAAGCTTTAGATAATATTGCACAATATAAAAAAAATATTGGGTACTTTTATAATAACAAATTAATTATGGGTCATTCTTGCTCTTATGAAAATTAAAAAAAAAGATGATAGGGGAAGCTGTGATCTTGAGTTGATTATAGAAAAATTAAAAAAAGAAAATTACGATTTAAAAAAACAATTGGATTTTGCAAGTGAAGAAATTCAATTGAAAGAATTAATAATAGCAAAACTAAAAGGAGAAAGAGATGAATGATGATAATGTGAAATGGATAGATATTGGTGAGAAAATGGTTAAGCAAATGTTAGAAGGTAAACAAAGAGAATATGGAGACTTTGGCCACAATGCTTACATCATATCTAATTTTATAAAAACTGTTTTAGAAGTAGTTAATAAAAAGAAAATTGATGTTCCAATTACTATTGTACCACAGCTAATGATCGTTCTTAAATTAACTAGAACAATTAATGATGGTACTAAAGAGTTTAAATTTAAAGAAGATACTCATAAAGATATTGCAGGATATAATAATTTATTGAGAGAAATGCTTATCAATTCTGCAGAAAGTGAGAAACAAAGTGACTAAAACAAAAATATTATTCAGTCCACAAATCAAAAAAATGATTGAATTTATGGGCGATTATTATGAAAAAAATGAATGTTATCCAAAGCTAACTGAGATTGGTGATGTTTTAAAAGTCACAAAACAAAGAGTTAGTATTCTATTGAAGGATGCAGAAAAGCTTGGACTTGTAAAATCAAGTGATGTGTTTATGAGAAAATATAGCTTGATTACCTTTCCTAAAAATAGTAAATTGAAAGTCAATAATTACTATGAGTTGTAAAAAAATATATCACTATGAGTTTACAGCAACTCTTGAGGAGGAATTTGATTCTGTTGAGAAGGCAGCAGGTCAAAGGGATGCTTCAGATAATGCAGTAGTCACAGATATTACGCATAAAAATCTGATTCATTCTTTAATTAAGAAGAAGGAGGAACATGAGTCTAACAAATGATATTCCTAGACTGTATGGAAAACTTCAAAAGTGCCATAACAAAATCATGGCATCTATTGATAACAGAATGTGTGTCCATACATATCAGGATTACATAGAGTATAAACAATTGATTAGAAGAATTGTTGAAGCTCAAAATAATGACGCAAAAGTTATTTACGAAGCTTAGTAAATAATTTAAATGACAGAAAAAGTTAACAGAAAGGAAGGCTATCTATGTCATCAAAAATAAAGACACAACAAAAAATAGCGTTTGATAAACACATGGGTATCAAGCTAAGAAATAAAAGAGTAGAAAGAAAAAAAACACAATCAAGAATAGCTAAAGTTCTTGATGTCAGTCATCAACAAATTCAAAAATATGAAAAAGGAAAGAATGGATTAAATTCATTTGATGTATTTAGGCTTAGTCATTTCTTTAAAATACCTATTACATATTTCTTTGAAGGATTTAATCCGACTACTTATGAAAGCAATCTACAATATTCGGATAAGCTTCCAGAGATTAGTGTAAATAATCAAATAAGAAATGAGAAGTTATATCCTAACCCAAATTCTTTTGATCAAATAACTGATCAATCGGATAATGCTGAGAAGTCAGTATTTAAATTAACACAATAACAATGGGGTGGCTAGGGGGTCTAAGAATAAGACTGCCCTAGCCTTAAATGAAAGAAAGGTATGAACCTAACAATATCTAAAAATAAAAAAAAATACAACCCACAATATGATAGGTTAGAAGGTCTGTCCAATAGACATGATGAGCTAGATAAATTAGCTAATTTGTATAATAAGACTAAAGATAATCAGTATAAAGAACAATGGTTCAAACTGGTTAAAGAAATGGTTAAACATTTAGGGGTTTAATTGACTGTGGTTTTGTTTGACACAATCATAATGTGCGTTTTGATATTGATACTTACCTCTTATTACTTTTCCAATTGGAACGAATGAATCTTCGTTGGTCATTTCTTGATTACAGAATTTACAACTACCTACATTAACAATAATCTTTTTTGATTTAACCCAAGTTTTCTTTTTTAATTTTGGCATACGAATATTATTACCCCTCCATCATACCCAGTTGACTAGCAACTACACCTAATAACAATTATTTTTTCTTAGCAGTTTTCTTTGCTTTTTTCAATGCTTTATCAGAAACTGTGCCTTTACCTTTTCTGCTTGTACCTGCTTTTTTTCTTTTATTCATGTAATAGTACAAGCCTTTCTTTACAGTTCTTCCATCTTTAGTTTTATGATAACCTTTTTTCATTATTTTTTCTTCTTCTTTTTCTTTTTCTTTATAGCCATTAAATCAGCTCTAGTTATTTTTTTTCTTGGTGGTGCAATAGCAGCTAATTTCTTTTGCTTTGCAGAGTATTTAGAATAAGGCATTAATATTTTTTGCCTTTCATCTA
>Ga0208917_1001915_pt1 | contig 10179 bp, 9 predicted proteins | sample DEB08_DNA_10_FD_185500 | JGI IMG/M metagenome (GOLD analysis project Ga0208917, IMG submission 185500) | Aqueous microbial communities from the Delaware River and Bay under freshwater to marine salinity gradient to study organic matter... | ecosystem: Environmental > Aquatic > Marine > Coastal ...
CGGGTTCAGTCGGCAGAACTACAACCGCACCGTCGGGGAGTACAACGAGCAGATCGCGGTGTTCCCGGCGAGCATCGTCGCGGGCATGTTCGCCTTCACCGCGGGAGACTTCTTCGAAGTCGCCGATCCGGCCGCCCGCGAAGCTCCGAAGGTCTCGTTCTGAACGAGCGGATGCCGAGCACCCGCCGAAGCATCGCTTCTTCGACGCGTTCCATGGAGGGCTCATGAGCCGCGACCGAGTGGTGTCGACGACCGAAGCGAATCCGCAGGAGGAGCAGTCCAACGTCGCCCTGCGTCCGGTCCGTCTCGCCGAGTACGTCGGTCAGCCCGATCTCGTCGAGCGGCTCTCCATCGCCCTCGAGGCGGTCAAGGCCCGCGACGAGGCGATGGAACACGTCCTGCTGCACGGCCCACCGGGACTCGGCAAGACGACGCTCGCCCACGTCATCGCCAACGAGATGGGCTCGCGGGCCTATGTGACCAGCGGCCCGGCGCTGACCAAGGCCGGCGACCTGATCGGCACGCTGACCCGCCTCGAACCCAAGGACGTCCTCTTCATCGACGAGATCCATCGCCTCCCTCCGGCGGTCGAGGAGTACATCTATCCGGCGATGGAGGACTTCCGCGTCGACTTCACCGTCGACAGCGGCATGCACGCCCGAACCGTCACCATCAACCTGCAGCCGTTCACCCTGATCGGGGCGACCACCCGGGCGGGACTGCTCACCCAGCCCTTGCGGAGCCGCTTCGGCATCTCGCACCATCTGGGCTTCTACGGTCTCGACGAGTTGTCGTCGATCCTGCGTCGTGCGGCGGGGCTGCTGTCGATCAAGCCGCCACCCGAGGTCGAGCGGTCCATCGCCCATCGCAGCCGCGGCACGCCGCGAGTCGCCCTGCGCCTGCTTCGGCGAGTCCGCGACTTCGCTCAGGTCCGCGCCTCGGGCCGACTCGACGCCGACGTCGTCGAACAGGCCCTCGCCCTCGAGGGGATCGATCCGATCGGGCTCGACGAACTCGACCGCCGCTACCTGCGGGTCCTCGCGGAGACCTACGAGGGCGGGCCCGCCGGTCTCGAGGCGATCGCCGCGACCATGGGCGAGGACGCGAGCACGCTCGAGGATCTCGTCGAACCGTACCTGCTGCAGTCGGGCTTCCTCGCCCGCACCCGGCAGGGGCGGATGCTCACCAGCGCGGGCGCGGGTCATCTCGGCGTCGCCGCGCCGCGGTCCTCGGGTTCCCGCGCAGCGGCCGACTCGGATCTGATCTGAGGGGTCGACCTACTGCCCGAACGCACTGAGGGCGTTGGAACCGAACCGCGACTTCGACACCGCCGGCAAGGCGAAGTTGACCGAGAACGCCACCTCGTCGAGCACGAGGTCGTAGCCGCCGGACAGGATCAGGTCGAAGTCGGGGAAGTTCCGCTCGAGGGCGCCGCTGATCGCCCGAAACTCGTTGAGCCTCAGGTCGTACTGCGGACTCAGCTGCAGGCGGTAGTTGCGACTGATCTCGTATCCGAGTCCGCCCTGCAGCAGCTCGGTCCGGCTCGGCGCGAGATAGCGGTACTCGAGGAAGCTGGTCACCGCCGGGTTGTGCCGCATCGAGAACCCGACGGTGCCCAACGCGAGGTTCTCCAGCGCGCCGCTGGTGGTGATCAGCTCGCGATCCTCGAGCATGTAGATCGCCTGTCCGGCCAGCGTGAAACTGTCGCTGACCTCCCACGCCGCGGCACCTCGCACGTGGCTGCCCCATTGGCTGAGCTCGGGTCGCCACTCGAAGAATCGGGGGATCGGACTCTGGGCGTACCGCTCACGCGTCGTCGGATCGGTCGGATCGGGCTGGAAGTCGTCCTCGGATCGGTTGAACACCGCACCGAGATCGATCGTCAGGAAGTCGACGCTGCGCCACGCCCCGGCGCCGCCCCGTTGGGTCTGCCAGCGCTGACGAAGGCCGACCGACGCGACCGCCGCGCCGCTGGCGCCTTCGATCGTCTGGTCGTAGACCGGCAAAGGACTGTCCGCCAGCGAGTCGTACCCGTACCACAGCGTGGCGTAGGGCTCGATCACGTGCCGCACGCGGTTGATGTCGAGGAAGCGGCTTCGCATCCGGTCGTCGATGCGCGAGAAGGTCGCGCTCATGCGGGTGCCCACCGCGCCGAGGAACCGGTAGTTGGAGAAGTCCGGGGAGTACCGCTCGAGGAACTCCCCTCCGGAGTAGCCGGTCAGACGCATCGAGGCGTAGGGCACCAGCTTGAGCGGACCCCACGCCAAGGGCATCGCGAGTTCCTGACGCGTGTCGAACCGCATCAGGCTGTCCTCGCTGTAGCCCGAGTCCGCGTAGAGGTCCTTGACGGGCGCGTTGGGGTCGTTGGTGGCGAAGGTCGCGGGCTTGACGCCCAGCGACTGCGAGGTGCCCGAGGTCACCGCGAGGCGCATGTAGTCGTAGCGGTACTCGCTGGACCAGGTGAGGGCGTCGGAGAACAGGCTGTCGCCGATCCTCCGGTAGGCGACCGAGGGAAACCGATCGACGGCGTAGCCGCGGCTGGCAAGCAGCCACGAGTTGGAGATGAAGCTGTCGAGGTCGTACTTCAGGTACGCCTCGAACGCCGCGTTCTGCGACGCCCACGCGAGACTCAGCGAAGTCTCGTACTGCCGTCGGTTCTTGTAGTCCAGACGACGCCAGGTGGTGATGAAGCTCTCGTCGGAGATCCAGCTGAGCTGGCCCCTGATCGTGGTCTCCCGGGAGACCGCGGTCATGAAGTCACCATCGACGTAGCCGCGGAAGCCCGAATCGGTCTGCTGGACGATGCCCGCGTCGGTCTTGTCCTCGCCGGAACTCTCGTAGAGGCCGTAGGCCACGAGGTTCGCGATGGTGTCGCTGTCGGCCCATGTCAGGCGAGTCCCCACACCGGCGCCTCGGGCGGTGTAGATGTCCAGATCCAGATCCGCCTCGAGTTCCGGCGGCGCGTCGAGAGCCAGCAGCGAGATCAGATCCCAGCGGGTCTCGATCTCCATGCCGCGGTCGGCCTCGTAGCCGAACCGAAGTCCTCGCAGCGGGATCTTCTCGGGACGACCCTTGAACCCCGGGAACCACATCAGGGGAACCCCTCCGGCGCGAAGTGTGGCGTGCTCGCCCTCGACCCAGGCCCCGTCGGGTCGTTCGGTGACGGTGAACTCTCGCATGCCCAGCGAAAGGTGCGGGGTGAAGAACTCGCTCGTCGAGACAATCGCCTCGGATGCCTGCCACTGGTTGGCGGCGACCTGCCGCATCTCCTCGGCCCGGGCGTAGATCGGCAGCGTCTCGCGAAGGCGCATGTAGGTCCGCAGCACCGCATCGACCGCGAGGGCCTGGTTGCGCGGCAGATCGTAGAAGAGCTTCGACGCCCGCAAGGTGATCTCGCCATCCGTCGCGACGACGCCGCCCTCGAGATAGATGCCTTCGACCGAAGAGACGTCGATCGAGGACGCGCCCTCGCGGAGCGAGGCCATCGCGCCCTCCGCGGTGAAGATCACCGCGCGTTCGGACCGCAGTTCGAGGCGACGGCCCTCGCCGAACCCCGGATCGCGGTACTCCACGATCACGCCCTGCTCGGCGACGATCGCATCGGAGGACGGCTCGGCGACGGTGCTGCCCGCGGTGAAGGCGACCACACCGCCGGGCTTGAAGATGGGCACGTTCTCGAGATCCGGGCGGGGCAGCAGCACCGCCTCGGGAAGTTCCGGATACGCCTCCGAGGGCGGGGCCGTCGGAGGTCCCGGTTCGAGGGTCTCCCGGCGCGCGACCGGCACATCGAGACGGGGGCGGGCCGCCAGCGACGGCAGCGGTTCGGCCAGCAGGCGTCGCAGATACGTCGCCAGGCGGGCTTCGGCCGCGGCGAGCTCCTTCGTCCGCGGCGCCGCCCGCCGTTCGAGCGAGGCGACCTTCAGGACCACGTTGCCTCGCCCGCTTCCGGTGACCAGCAGGTCGCGACCACCCGCGGTCAGCCCGGCCCGCTCGGTCGGCTCGCGGACCTCCGCGAAGTGGATCGCGAACTGGTTGACCAGACCCTCGGCGGTGGGAAGGCGGTTGATCCAGACGACCGCTTCGTCCGCTCGAAACCGATGACTGCCGAACTCGACGAAGACGTCGCCTTGAAGCACGAGGCGTTGGGTGTCGTCGACCGACCAGACCCACGCCCGGGCCGCCCGAAGCTCGAGGTCCTCCACCAGCGGCGTCACCGGCAGGACGAAGCCACCGAGCGATCCACCCGAGACGGGCATTCGCACCGTGCCTGCGGGGGCGACGTCGGAATCCTGCGCCGGCGTCTGCGCCGGCGCGATCGCGACCGGCAGAAGCGATGCCAGCGCCGCCAGGACGGCGAGAGGAGAGTGCGGGCGAACCGTCACCTCCGCAGAATAGCGGTCGAACCCAGATCCGCGGGCGTCCCGGTCAACGTCGGTAGGCGACGGGGCGGTTGGCGAGGGAGGTCAGTTCCCGAATCGCGATCATCACCGCGATCCCGCAGAAGGCGAAGGCGGCGAAGCCGAGAGCCGCTTGCACCTGACCGAGCGCGAGCAGCCAGGCGACCGCGTACAGGCACGTCCAGAGGCTTCCGTAGCGACGGATCTTCTCCGCCGCGACCGCCGCGGGCACGCCTCGCGTCTTGCGACGGACGTACCAGGCGAACGCCGCGACCGCCAGAATCGGCCAGATCAGGCCACCCATGGTCAGACTCGAAGGCCAGAAGCCGCCTTCGTCGGCCTGCCACCATCCGCGGCCGAGCAGCAGCACCGACCATGCCAGCCAACCCAACGCCAACGCCGCGAACGCGCGAGGGGTGAGGGCGGGGCGCTTGTCTTCCAGCAGATGAAGCGTCGTGGCGACGACCACCGCGTGGGTCGTGGCGAGCCACACCGGAAGGGTGAAGGTCAGCTCGTGGTTCGGGATCATCATGTGCACGCCGTGCACCAGGCCGATCACGAGGAGTCCCATGGCCGGGACGTGCTTGCCGGCGGCGTCGTAGAAGAGAATGCCCGCCGCCGCCAGCGCCGTCAGGAGGATCCCTGCGGTCCCGAACGCCGCGGCGGCGACCATCGCCACCAGCAGCGCCCCGAGGGTCACCACCGCGGCCTGTCCGGATCGCACTCGACCGGCCGGAATCGGTCGGCTCGGACTGAAGGCGCGGTCGTGCCGGGCATCGAGCAGGTCGTTGAGCGCGCCCCCGAAGGCGAACAGGCCCACCGCGACCGCGGCCCCGACGAACAGCACCCCGACGAAGGGCAGCCGGGCCGCGGGCATGTAGGCGTACTCGGGCGCCTCTCTGGTGATGAGCACCACCAGCCACAGGTCCGCGACCGCCCCGAAGGCCATGGTGACCCGGGTCAGCTGGATCGCAGTCAGCATCCGCAGGATGGCTCGCCTCACCCGCGCGATGCTACGACCTGTCCACGGTCCCGCCAGTTGCCTCCGGCGGGGTCGCGCCCGGCGATTCGCCGGCATGCTGGAGGTTCGGATGGACGCGACCTACGATCGTCGCTTCGACATGAGATCGGACTCGACCATCCAGCACGATCGCCCCGACGCCGCCAATCGATGCGCGGCCATCGTGGTCAGCCGCTACCACACCGAGATCACCGATCTGCTCGAGGAAGGGGCCCGCAAGGCGTTTCTCGAGGCAGGCGGCTCCGCGGACCATCTCGCCATCGCCGACGCTCCAGGTGCGTTCGAGCTGGTGGCGATCGCTTCGGCGTGGGCTCGTCGGCCGGAGATCGACGTCGTCGTCACCCTCGGCTGCATCGTGACCGGCGAGACCCGCCACGACCGCTACCTCGCCGCCGCGGTCGCCGAGAGCCTCGCGAACCTGTCCTCGGAACTCTCCAAGCCCATCGCCTTCGGCGTGTTGACGGTGTCGGATCTCGATCAGGCCCGGGCCCGCTGCGGAGGCGCCCACGGTCACAAGGGTCGCGAGTCGATGCAGGCGGCGCTCGCCGCGGCGAGCGCCATCGACGCGGCCCGAAGGTGGCGGCCCAACTCCGGCAGCAGGTCCGCTCCCTCAGCCGCCGCGACCGCGAGACCCTCTTCCCCATGAGCGCCCCTCGACTCTCCCGACCCATTCGACACGCCACGCTGGTGGCCCTCTATCAGCGCGACGTCGTGGCGGAACCGGATGCCGACTCGCTGCAAGCCGCGGTCGATGAGGTCGAGGCGCCCGCCGGCGACCGTAGACGCGGTCTCGACATCGCCGAGACCGTCTGGAACGCTCGCGATCGTTTCGATCGGCTGTTGGCGCCGCTGACTTCGGAGTGGCCGCTGCACCGCCAGCCGGTCATGGACCGAAACATCCTCCGTCTGGCGTGCTGGGAGATTCGCGACGCCGGCATCGACATGCCCGTGGCGATCAGCGAGGCGGTCGAGCTGGCGAAGGAGTACGGCACCGAGCGCAGTCCCGCCTTCGTCAACGGCGTCCTCGCGGCACTGGTTCGAGGCTCGACCGAGGCGGTGCCGGCCCCGGCACTGCCCGAGACCGGGGCCTGACGATGGGGATCTTCACGGCCGCCGCCGCAGCGCTGCGACGGGGACTGTCCCGAACCGCGGAGACGCTCGTCGGCCTCACGGCGTTCCTCGCAGGCCGGCGCATCGACGAGGACCTGCTCGGCGAGGTCGAAGGACGACTGCTTTCCGCGGACGTCGGTGTGACCGCCACGAGGGAACTCGTCGACGCGCTGCGTCGCGACTGGAAGGCCGGACGGATCTCGACCGGCGAGGAGGTGGTGCCGTTTCTCAAGGCGGAACTTCGCCGCCGCTGGGAGGGCGTCGATCTCTCGCTCGCTCGCTGCGAACGGAAGCCGACGGTGATCCTCGTCGTGGGCGTCAACGGCTCGGGGAAGACCACCAGCGTCGCGAAGATCGCCGCGAGCCTGAAGGCCGAGGGCCGCACGGTGCTGCTCGCCGCCGCAGACACCTTCCGCGCGGGCGCGGTGCGTCAGCTCGAGATCTGGTCGGAGCGCCTCGGGGTCGAACTGGTCAAGGGCGTCGAGGGCGGCGACCCCGCGGCGGTCGTCTTCGACGCCGCCGACGCGGCGCTGGCCAGAGGCGTGGACGTGCTGCTCGTCGACACCGCCGGGCGCCTGCACACGCAGGACTCGCTGATGCGTCAGCTGTCGAAGCTTCGATCGGTGCTCGCGAAGAAGATTCCCGACGCGCCTCACGAGACCCTGCTGGTGCTCGACGCGACCGCGGGACAGAACGCGATCCGACAGGCGGAGGTCTTCACCGAGGCCGCCGAGGTGACCGGAATCTTCCTCAGCAAGCTCGACGGCACCGCCCGCGGCGGCGTGGTCATGGCGATCCGCGACCAGATGGGCCTTCCGGTCAAGCTCGTAGGCGTCGGGGAGCGGCCCGAGGACGTCGAGGCGTTCGATCCGGAGACCTTCGTCGAGGCGATGTTCGCCGAGAACGACTGATCCGCGTCTCACGCCGGTCCCGATCGAACGCCGATCCTGCTCCGATGCCATCCGCCGCATCGCCGCTGATCATCTACCGCGACGATGGCCTGTGGGCCACCGCCAATCGCGATCGGTTCGAGGGACTTCGGGTGCTGCAGTGGCGCCCGTCGATCGTGCCGATGGATCCGGGAGTCGATCGGATCGATCTGCTCGAGGGCCTTCCGTTCGCGGACGGCTCGACGCCGTGGATCCACGCCTTCCATGTCCTCGAGCACCTCGACCTGCACGAGGCGAGAGCGTTCCTCGTCGAGTGCCGGAGAGTGCTTCGACCGGGCGGACGCCTCCGGGTGTCGACACCCGAATTCGCAGGACATCTGCGCCGCTATCTCGAGGGCCTCGAGCGAGCCAGACGGCGACCCGACGATCCGCAGGCCCTGACCGACGTCGAGTACCTGCGACTGCTCGTGCTCGATCAGCGAGTCCGCCGCCGCAGCGGAGGTCGGATGCTCGATTTCCTTCGGACCCGCGAGGTCGACCGCGAACTCGCCACGCGGGCCCTCGGACTCACCGGTCCGTTTCTTCTGGATCTGGTGCGGGGTCGAGATGCTTCATCGGCCTCTGCGAACGCCGCGTCCGGCGACGCCGTCGCCGCGCGACCGCCCCGCCGGTCACTGCCGAGTCGTGTGATCGGCGCGATTCGGCGACGCCTGCCGTGGCCCCGATCCCGGCCATGGTGGGCGCTCGACTGCCGCGAGACGCGTGAGCTCGAGATCACCAACTGGGACGACGTCTCGCTGGTGCGGGAACTGAACGGCGCAGGATTCGAGAGTTGCGTCGCGATGTCCGATGCGGAGTCCGGCATCGAAAGGTGGCCCGATCTCGATCGCTGCCCCCGCAGCGGCTCGAGCCTCGAACGATCCTCGATCGCCGAGGGGGTGCGGCCATGAGGCGCCTCGAACCGGTCGCGGGTCGCGAGGGGCGCCGGCGCCTGCACGTGTGGCGCTGCGGCGACCCCTATTTCGCCGAACGGGCCGAACGCCTGCGGGAGTGGACCTGCGTCCGCTTCTCCCACTGGCCGAGTTCGCCGCCGGGCGTCCACCACCTCGACCTGCGACAGCCGCTGCCCTTCGCAGATGGCGTCTTCGACGACGCCTTCACCCAACGCGTCATCGAGCATCTCTCGCCGGAGGACGCCGCGGGATTCCTCCGCGAACTCGCCCGCGTGCTCCTGCCCGGCGCCGTTCTCCGCCTGTCGTTTCCGGATCTGGAGGAGATCGCCCGCGCCTACCTCGCCGCCCTCGACGCGGCTCTCCGAGATCCGAGCGACGCGAATCTCGTCCGCCACGAATGGCGCAGCGCCGAACTCTTCGACCCGCTGGTCCGAACCCGATCCGGCGGCCGGATGCGGGAACTGATCCTCGAGCAGCGATTCGACATCGAGGACCTGCGCGAACGGTTCGGCGACGCCTTCGAGATCTTCGCCGGCACCCCGGCCATCGATCGCCCGCCGCCCACGGCCCTGCGGCAGTGGCTCGGCGCGATTCGGTCGCCGCGACGCCTGCTGCGGATGCTCGCGGGGCCGCGGCGCTTCGCGAGGGATCTGAGGGCCCGCCGCACCGTCGACCCCCGGGAGACCTTCGAGAGCCACGAGTGGATGTGGGATGCGGAGTCCGCGCGGAAACTGCTCGAAGACGCCGGCTTCGGCGAGGTCCGCGCGGCGAGCTGGGACGCCTCGGCCATCGCAGGCTGGGAGCGCTTCGATCTCGATCGCAGCCGCTCGGGAGTCGGGCCGTGGGAGCCGGCGACCATCCTCGAAGCCGTTCGACGCTAGAGCCGCCTTCTCATCCGATGCCGCAGCGAGCGGATGCCGCGCCGGACGGACAGGTGCACACGCGTCGGCCAAGGCAAGGTCTCCTCGAAACGCGAGAAGAGGTCCGCGATCATGCCGTCGAGTTCGCCGGCGCGGAGTCGACGCACCGTCAGGCTGTCCGGTTGCATGTTGAAGCAGCCGACGACCCGGTCGATCAGCACCGGTCGGATGGTCCGGGCGATCCGCAGCAGGAATGCGAGATCGAAGAGCGCCTCGCGCTCGTCGTAGCGGCCCGCGACCTCGTGGATCGACCTGGCGTAGGCCATGCATGCGGGATTCCATGGATAGTCGCGGTCGAGCAGGATGTCGCGAACCCGCATGCGACGGGTGCGTTGGATGCGGAAGGTCGCGCCGTGCTCGTCGAGGACCCGAAGTCCTCCGATCACCAGACCGGGGGGATGCGACGTCTCCACGACGTCGACGAGGGCTTCGAGGCCGCCTGGCTCGAACGAGTCGTCGGCATTGAGGACGACCACATGGGTCGACGGCGCGGCGTCGACGGCGCGATTCAGACCCTGCACCATGGTCTGCTCGATCGAATCGAGCACCACCAGATGCGGCATGCCGGCGGCGTGTTCGCGGAGCCGCTCGGACGTGCCGTCGACGGAGCCGCCGTCGGCGACGACGTGCCGCACCCTCGACCGCAGCGCGACGGGAACCGAATCGACGTAGCGGTCGATGAACTCGACCGCGTTGCGAACCGTGCCGACGACGCAGATCGATCCGCGGCGGGTCACTCCTCGGACTCCCGAGAGGCGCGGCCGGCAAGGGCGTGCAGGCGCTCGGCGTAGCGCCGACGCATCGTCCCGACATCGAAGTTCGCCTCGGCGTGGCGTCGCTGGACGTCCACCACCTCGGCTCGCAGACGCTCGTCCTCGAGCAGGGTCG
>Ga0208917_1001918_pt1 | contig 10169 bp, 13 predicted proteins | sample DEB08_DNA_10_FD_185500 | JGI IMG/M metagenome (GOLD analysis project Ga0208917, IMG submission 185500) | Aqueous microbial communities from the Delaware River and Bay under freshwater to marine salinity gradient to study organic matter... | ecosystem: Environmental > Aquatic > Marine > Coastal ...
GTTCTTACTCAGTCGGTGCTGGGACTGAACGCGCTCTGTCAATACCAACGGTGAACCGTGCAGTTGGCTTGATCACCTCAACCATTGCCGGCCTTGATTTGAAGCAGTACACGTTGGCGTGGGATTCCGGCTCCGAGGAGTACGAACGCATCTATGTGCCTGGCGAATCGTGGTTTACTCGGCCAGATCCAAACGTTACCCGCAACTTCATCATGTCGGCCACCGTAAAAGACCTCATGCTCATCGGCCGCGCTTTTTGGTATGTATCCAGTCGATACAGCACCGGTTTTCCTGCCTCGTTTATGTGGCTACCAGCCGACCAAGTATCAACGCTTGATCAAGCCGGCCCCGAATGGTTTGGCCCGTCAAACGACATTCAATTCAACGGCGTAGACCTTGACGTCAACAACGTTGTGCAATTCCTGTCACCGCTCGACGGCATCCTGTGGACAGGTGGCCGAACAATCGACATCGCCTACCGCCTTGACGAGGCAGCCAAACGTTTCGCATCAACCGAAATCGCAGCCGGCTACCTACAGCAAAAAGACGGCGAACCAATGGCCGGCGACGAACTTTCCGAACTTGCTGGCGCTTGGGCTGAAGCACGTTCAACGCGTGCAATCGGTGCGCTAAACCAGCATGTTGAGTGGGTTGAGTTCAAATCGAACCCTGCGACGTTGCAGCTGATGGAAGGCCGCCAGCACGCAGCGCTTGAACTGTCCCGTGTCTGCCAGGTTCCGGCATGGCTAGTTGGTCTCAGCGTTGGTGGAATGACCTACCAAAACAGCCAACAGGCACGAACAGATCTCATCATGTTCGGTGCCTCACCGTTTATCAATTGTATTCAAGAAACGCTTTCGCTCGACAGCGTGACACCGAAAGGCCGACACGTTGAGTTTGATGTGCAGCGTTACCTAGAAGGCGCCGACATTATGCACGACATACCTGTTGAAGGCCCGATTGGAGAACCCGCCAATGATTAGATTTACTGCACAATCCGTGACACTTGATGCAGCTGCAGGTGACGCACCGCGCACCATCTCAGGCATTGCCGCCCCTTATGGCGTACCGGCATCCGTGTCAACCGGTCAAACAATTAGGCTTGAAGCAGGTTCGCTACCTACCGATGGCCCTTCCCCACGGCTGCTGCTTGAACATGACAGCTCGGCACAGCCGGTGGGAATGGTCACAGCACGCGAAGACACACCCGACGGCATGCTTTTCACCGCCGAAATCGCACGCACCCGTGCAGGCGATGACCTTGTTGAACTATTGAAAATGGGCGCATACGACAGCGTTTCAATCGGCATTGAGGCCACCGAAGTAGAACAAGACGGCCGCACAACCATCGTCAAAGCAGCGAACTGGAAAGAACTTTCAGTTGTCTTCGAGCCAGCGTTTGCTGCAGCCAAAATTACACAGATCGCCGCATCCGCAGAGGATGAGGAGAGCACCGAAAACCCCGAAACCACTTCCGAGGAGGAAGCACCTATGTCAGAAAACACCCCTGAGGTCGTGGAAGCAGCAGCCGAGACGACCCCGACACCAACGGTCTTTGCTCAGCCAAAGTCGTTCAAGTTGCCTTCAGCATCCGAATGGATCGCAGCAGCACTTGAAGGCGGCCACCGTTGGCACCAAATGAACGAAAACATCCGAGCGGCCGCACCAGATGTGACCACCACGTCAAACGACGGCGTGTTGCCAGAGCCAATCGTTGGCCCCGTTTACAACGATTACCTTGGCATTCGCCCAGTCGTTGATGCGTTTGGCGCAAAGGCAATGCCCGGAACGGGCAAAGTGTTCATTCGCCCATCGGTCTCGACGCACACTTCAATGGCTGCACAATCAGCAGAACTTGCAACGCTTCAGGCCGGCGAGTTCCAAGTGCAAGAGAACCAAGTGACGAAGGCATCGTACGGCGGCTACGTCACCGTCTCAGAACAGGTGTCCGACTGGTCATCACCTGAGATCATCAACCTCATTCTTGAGGACATGGGCAAGGTGTACGCACAGACCACCGACAACGTTGCAGCTGACGCACTCGCTGCAGGCGCAACCACCACCGGCAACTTCACCGTCGCAAACATCGGTGACCCAACCGAATGGCTTTCATGGTTGTACGCAAACGCCGCCTACATCCTCGAGAACGCCGGCAACGGCGGCCACCTGCCAACCCACCTCTTTGTTTCAGCAAGCAACTGGGAAGCACTCGGCAAACTTGAAGATGGTTCAGGCCGGCCTCTGTTCCCACAGGTTGGCCCAATGAACGCTTTCGGCACCACGACACCGGGCACCAGCAACTTTGTTGCGTTCGGCTTGCAGGTCGTTGTTGATACCAACTTTGACAACACTAGCAACGGCACCATGATTCTCGGAGACACAACCGGCTTTGAGATCTTTGAACAGCAAAAGGGCTTCCTGCGAGTGCAGAACGCAACCGTGCGTGGCACCGATATCTCATGGCTTGGCTACTTCGCCACGCTCATGCTTGATTCGTCACGCTACGTCAAGGCAGCCTTCGTCTGATATTCCACTAGGGACAACACCACGCCATGACCACCTTCGAAATCATCCAATCATCACGCGTTGATGGTTATGGCGTGGTGCAAACCCTTGAACCAATCGCAAGCATCCCCCTCGGCTCACCCGTCAACATTGTTGGCAGCAGCCGAGGTCTCGACGGCAACCAACAAACTGTTTGGTCACTTGTCGATTACGAACTGATCAGGGTAGAAACCAACGGCACACTCGTATTCGATTACGACGTACCACGCCCACAACAACTGATCTTCCCGAACGCCGGCGACGATCTTGAATACGGTGTTGATACTGGGGAAATACGTTGGGAACCTGAAGCCACTTGGATTACCTCAGATGAAGTGATCGAATGGCTAGGCATCTCAGCGGCAACAGCGAACGACACCGCTTTCATTGCGACGTGTGTTTCGGCAGCCAACACCTACTGCTATCGGGCAAGGCATGAAGCCGGCTACCACGACGACTCTGATGCTGTGCCTGATGCTTCGGTGTCTTTGGGTACTGTCATGTACGCAGCGACGTTGTATCGTGAACGTGGTTCGGTTGATTCGTTTGCATCGTTTGATCAGATGGGTGGCGCTGTACCGTTCGGCACCATGTCACGCATCAAGCAGCTGCTTGGTGTAGGAAGGCCGCAGATCGGTTGAGATGGCTGCTACTGGCATTCTTGCTGCAGCATACGACAACGTATGCACACGCCTTGCCGATGCTGGCATGGTCGTGGTCAAAGACCCGCGCAACGCCCGACCAATGTCGGTGTTCGTAGAAGCACCAACCGTCAACGGGTTCAACACCAACATCATTGACGCAACAATCGTGTGCCGCATACTTGCCGGCGGCCCCGCCAACAGCGATGCCCTCGATTACCTTATGACACAAGCCGACATCATCATTGAAAATGTTGCCGGCATTATCGACGCACGGCCTTCGGCTGCGCTGATCGGTGAACAACAAATCCCCGCATACGACCTAACGGTCAGAGTTTCAACAAGGAGAAACTGAAATGGCAACAACCACCGTGCTCAGCCAACCGGCTTTGCTCATCAACTCAGTTGATTACAGCGACCAATGCACCTCAGCAGTCGTCACAATCAACTTTGAACAGCTCGAAGCAACATCGTTTGCTGACGGCGCCCGCAAATACACCGCCGGCCTCGGCAACCATGAGGTGACAGCGACGCTCATGCTCGCGTACGGCACCAGCGAAGTCGAAGAAAATTTGGCATCGTTGGTGGGCACGACGACCTCGGTGGTTGTGTACGCAACCGACAGCACCACCGCTGGCACCGATAACCCTGAGTACACGTTTACCGGCATGTACCTTGCCAGCATCACCCCGATCAACGGCGCACTCGGTGCATTGCAGACCATTGATCTGTCGTTCACCGGCGGTACCTACGTTCGCTCGACGACACCCTGACCTAACAACATAGAAAGCACCGACAATGCAACTCAATATTCAAGTCACCACAGCAGATGACCAATATCAGGTAGAAACCAACCTGTTCACAATCGTGGCATGGGAAAGAAAATTCAAAACGAAAGCCAGCAACCTAGCGCAAGGCATCGGGATGGAAGATCTTGCCTACCTGGCATACGAATCATCAAAACAAGCCGGCCATGTTGTGCCGGCCGTGTTTGATGATTTTGTGAAGAAAGTTGTGAAACTCGAAGTGATTGGAGAAGGCGACGAACGCCCTACCAACGAGGCACCCACCGACGAGCACTAGCAGAACTGCTAGTTGCTGTTGGTTGGTGGCCTCATCACATAGAGTTCGACGTGAAAGACCTGTACACCGTAAATGACGTAGTGAAAGAACAGAACCGTGCTAAAAGGCGTTGAAATCGACACACAAGGAATCGGTGTCGTTGTGCGCTATCTCCGAAAGGTAGAACCCGAACTAGCACGCCTGTTGCCACGCGAAATGAAATCAGCTGCACGACCAGTTGTTGATCGAGCACGCGAACTTGTACCACAACCCACAGCCCTAACCAATTGGGGCAAGTGGACATTGGCACGCTCAAGCGGCGGTGACCGTGCATGGACAAAAAAAGCACGTTCAGGAATCGTTGCACAAACCGATGTGCGCCCGATCGGCCCCGACAACAAAATTAACCTGTTGTCAATTATCCAAAAAGACGGTGCCGGTGCAATCTACGAAAACGCAGGCCGACACCCACAAGCCGACACAGCACGCGGCCGTGCCTTCATTCGCAACCTCAACGCCAAACACGGCGAATCACCACGCTATTTGTGGCCGGCCGTTGAGCAGAACCTGTTTTATCTAAACAGGGAACTTCAGGACGTTATTGATAAATGGTCGTTGGAACTTGAAAAAGCATTAGACAAGGCAGCATGACATGGCACGGATACCGTTAGTTACCGAGTTTGAAGCCAAAGGTCTTGACCGTGCCATCAAGGAGTTTCAAAAACTGGAAGGCGCAGGCGCAAAAGCCGGCTACGCATTGAAACAAGCGTTTTTGCCGGCCACCGCTGCTCTTGCTGGTTTAACAGCCGCCGCTGGTCTGTCGGTCAAAGCAGCGATTGAGGACACCGCACAACAAGCCGAGTTAGCGCGCACACTTCAAGCCACAACTGACGCAACTGAAGCACAAGTTGCGGCCGTTGAAACGTACATTGCGGAAACCGAAAAAGCGGCAGCGGTAAGCGATAGTGAACTTCGGCCGGCGTTTGCGAATTTGGTGCGTGCCACGGGTGACGTGACCAAAGCACAAGAACTAATGACTTTGGCGCTTGATGTTGCAGCTGCGACCGGCAAAGACCTCGAAACCGTCACCGAAGCATTGCAAGAAGGCTTTCAGGGCGAAGTAGGGCCACTCAAAGAACTCGACAAATCGCTAACCGACATGATCGCCAGCGGTGCCGATGCCGATGAGGTAATGGCACAGCTGGCAGACACGTTTGGTGGTGCTGCACAAGAATCAACTGAAACGCTTGAAGGTCGTTTCAAACTCATGAAAATCGAGTTGGACAACGCCAAAGAAGCAATCGGCAAAGCATTGTTGCCCGTACTTGAACAACTGTTGCCAATCCTTGAATCAATGGCGAACTTCATTGGGAACAACACAGATCTCATCATTGGCATCGGCGCCGCAGTCGGTTCGTTCTCCGCATTCATCGTTGGCGCGAACGTGGCGTTAAAAGCGTGGAACACAATTTCGGCCGTAACCAAAGTAGTCAACAAAGCAATGGGCTGGTCGTTCAAATCATTGTGGGTTGCTACAGGCGTTGGCATCATTGTGGCAATCATCGCAGCCATCGTTGTGTTGCAAATGAAGTTCAACATTCTCGGCAAAGCCGTTGACGCTCTCAAATTTGTATTTAGCAAAGTGTGGGACGCGATCAGGGGATACATCAATCTTTGGATCGACGCCCTTAACGTCATCATTTCAGCGATCAACAAAATACCCGGCATCGACATCCCACAGATACCAAGATTGGCGAGCCAAGCACAAGAAGCAGCTGAACACGTTGATGCGCTCGCAAACAAGTCGTTGCGAGCACTTGAACAAGAAAGCAAAGCAGCCGACGAAGCAATTGTCCCGCTCATGTATTCCATTGAAGGTGTGCGGCGTGCCGGCGACGATTGGGAAAGCACACTTGGCCGTGTCAACGTGCAAACAGACAAACTTAACGAAGGTGTAGAGACCGCAACGACACGCCTTGATCGTTTCTTTGAGTCACTTGACCGACAAGAAGCAGCTGATGACTTTGTTGAAACACTTAAAGAAATCGAGACGCAGCTGCGTGGTGTTAAAGAAGGCACCGCCGAATGGGAAGAGCAACAGAATCTTGCTTATGAAGCGTTAAGAGATTTACGCACAGAACGCGACGACCTATCTGATGCGTTCCTTGAGGTACTGAAACTAGAGATTGACACAGGCGATCTCGAACGCGCCTACACGCTGATGGCAAACCTTGTAAACCTCGGCGGCGTACTCGACGTACCATCAACATTCCAAGATTTGCCAGGACTCGGCTTCACAGCACCATCATTTGCCGATTCGGAAGGCATCTCATCAAGCGCAACAACCGTTGTAAACGTAGGCGGCATTACCATGCCGGCCGGCACTAATGGCGACGACGTTGTGCGAGCGTTGCAACAGTACGGCCGCACAAATGGCGCAATCAATGTTCCCATCACAGACACATCGAGGTTGTGATGACAGCTTTCAGCGGTTGGCGCATAGACATTTTTGAAGGAACGGGATTCACCGAAATCACTTCTTTTGTTCAAGGATTTACCACAACGTCAAAAATTGAGATTGGCAGACCGTCAACGCTGAACGCTGTGCTAACACTTGACAACGATGAAGGCGATTTTACACCTTCGGAAGGTGGCGGAACTGGAACGTATGCTTCAACTAACTGGTTAACAGTAGGCATCAGAATCACGCAACAAACAAATCCTGATACAACACTTTCGTTCATTGGGATCATTACCGATTTCAAAATTGTTGACAACGGCACGAATTCAACCGTACAAATCATTGCGAACGATTGGTTAAGTGTGGCCGCTGGTGAAGCAGCAAACATCACAGAATCGTTGACCGGCACCGACCCAACCCAAATCATCAACGATTTGTTAAACGGTATTTTTGGTGCTGGTGTTGTGTTTCCGAATTTTGGTCAATCTGGGGCTTCGTTAACGCCGGTTCAGTCTTACGCAGCTGACGGCGTAAACTGGAATGTTGGTCGAGCAGCGGCCTCATCGGTCACGGCCATTGACTACATCGTTGTTGATATTTTGGCTGCGATACCTGCCATCATGATTCCGTCATCAATTACAACGAACACATTCCCCGCAACAGCAATCTATTTCAATTACGAATATTTCACGCGTTCCATAACACGCAAAACTGCTGAACGTTACGAATTTAATTTTTCTGAATCACCGACCGGCACAACCTTACCGTTTGTGAACATCGCACCAGGTTTCGATTTTGACGGCCTCACAACTATTGCAGAAGTGCAATCAGGCATAACCGGCGTAACAAGCCAAACCTCAACCAGCGGCACCTCATCTTCTTATGGCACAAGATCCCGTTACTATTCTGGCACCGGCAACTTGTACGAAAGCGATTTTGATGTTTACGGCGGCGCACTTCAGGTAGCAGAATTTTGGACAAAACGACAAGCAGATACAAGATATGTGCCACGCCAACTCACAACATCAGTTGAACTAATTGAGGACAGAAACAGCACAGCAGCTGCAACACCAACAGCAAATTTGCTTTCAATCAAAGGTGTTTGGCAACCTTGCGCGATCACCTACACACCTACCGCCGGTTCACAAGTCACAGCCAACTGTGTGATCTCAGGCCGCACCATTCAAGCAGTACCAGGCCGCACAACAATCACACTCGATTTGTTGCCGGCACAGGATTATCAGTCGTTTGTGCTTAACTCAAGCACTCTCGGCGTCTTGGACACGAACAGATTAGGATGAAACTATGACAGCATTGGGCGATTTCAGCAGCGGCGATGTATTGACTGCTGCCGACATGAACGCAATTGGCACATGGAATTCATACACACCAACAGCAACTAATTTCGTGATCTCGAGTATTAGTCGAAGTTTGTACGTGCAAATAAACGAACTTGTTGTTTGGTCTGTTGCAATACGCGTGTCAAGCGGTAGCGCAGGTGTGGCTGCTTTATCTTTGCCGATAACCGCCGACGGAACAAACACCTCTGTGGGCTCACAAGGTTCAGGTATGTGGTATGACTCAAACGTCGCCGATTCATTCGCTCTTGCTCCATACAACCCGACAACAACAACGATGTCGGTTTACACAAGCAACTCCACCACTCCCGCCCCTTTGCAAGGCAGTTCACTAGGTGCTAGCGACGAACTGAATATTACGTTTATTTACAAGGCAGCGTGAAATGAATTTAAACACACCGTTTGACCCCGAAGAAGTGCCTATTGAATGGTGGGCTGACCGTATGCGTAAGCATCGCAACCGGCTTTTAGCAGATAGCGATTGGACACAAACCAACGATGCACCCGTAGACCGTGAAGCGTGGGCAACCTACCGCCAGCAGTTGCGTGACTTCCCTGCAACATGGACACCCGGCCCAACCGCCGACTTTCCAGACCCGCCGGCATGATACGCAGCGCAACGATCATTAGTGTCGGTCTGCTGCTGTTGCTTATCGGCATGTGGGGCTTGCAGGAGTGAAAGCGGCGATGGTGGCCGCAACAATCCTTTTGACCGCCGGCTGTGGCTTCGATGGCGGTTATCGGTATCCGTGTCAAGATCCTGACAATTGGACTACTGAGGATTGTTTGCCGCCAAAATGTACGGTGTGGGGCACCTGCCCTGACGATTTGGTGCCGTCGTGTGGTGCAATGATGGGCACAGATTGTAAAGGCGTGTAAATGTTTAGACCTTCTCACCGTTACAGCGCTGATGAGCTGAAAGCACGCCTGGTGTTTGTTGTGGGCTGTTCGCTCGCGTTCGCGTTCGTGTTGGCAATGGCTGTCATCCTCTACGGCCTGCTGTTCGTGACACAACCGATCGAGTACCAATCACCGAACGATGCCGCAGCTTGGGGCGTACTGAACCCAATGGTGCTATTTCTTACAGGCGCACTCTCAGGTGTGCTTGCCTCAAACGGGCTGAAAGGAAAAAGAGACAATGACCAATGAACAAATGCGTGACTACGCCGAACGAGCCTTAGCGACCGCTGTGCAGGCCGGTATCGCCTCTTACATGGTTGGTGCAGGCTGGAAAGCCGCCGGTGCAGCTGCGATTGGTGCAGGCCTCGCAGTAGTGAAGGCCGCCACCAAACAGCGCCTTGCAAAGCCTAAGGTTGAACAATGAGACCGTACACAGGCACAGACAAAATCGCCTCAGGTAAGCGTGCAGGCACCGAAGCCCTAGTCGCTGCAATCCAAAACGCCTCAGGCCGGCAAGTGTGGAACAACGGCACGTTCGGTGTACGCAAAAAGCGTGGCGCACAATCCTCAAACCTGTCTGGCATGTCAGTTCACGCCACCGGCCGTGCCGCAGATCTTTCTCGGCGTGCTTGGTCTGGCCGCCCTGGCTGCAGCCGTGCCGATCTCGAAAAGGTGATTGATTGGCTCATTTCGGTTGCCGATGACATCGGCCTCGAATACTTGGCAGATTACGAGTACGGCTCGGGTGGCCGTGGTTGGCGTTGCGACCGTAACGATTGGAACGTCTACAAGCCTGGCGTGATCAAAGGCGGCGGCTCAGGCGATTGGATACACATAGAGATCGACAACGAGCACGCCGACACAACCGACTGGGTTGATGCCACAATGTCATCGTTCCCACTCGGCACCCATGTACCAGCCGAAGACACCGTGACAGGCTGGAAAACATGCCGGCTCGGTGATCAAGGCGACAACGTGAAAGCCGTACAAACAGCATTAGCAGCTGCTGGCTACAAAAACTCGAGCGGCAAGAAACCTATTGTCGTTGATAGCGACTTCGGTGCAAACACAGACAAACGTGTACGCCAATACCAAAAAGACAACGGGCTAGTTGTTGACGGCATTGTTGGCCCACAAACCGCCGGCCACATGAACATTGCTTGACAATGTGACACCCTGAGCGCATAATGAGGTCTCCAGCCA
>Ga0208917_1001931_pt1 | contig 10126 bp, 5 predicted proteins | sample DEB08_DNA_10_FD_185500 | JGI IMG/M metagenome (GOLD analysis project Ga0208917, IMG submission 185500) | Aqueous microbial communities from the Delaware River and Bay under freshwater to marine salinity gradient to study organic matter... | ecosystem: Environmental > Aquatic > Marine > Coastal ...
ACATTTCACCGGAGGGATCAGGAGCTCAAACTCTTAACGATCTTACAGATGTAACGATCACTGGTACACCTTCGGTTGGTCAAATTCTTGTATATGGTGGCAGTAGTCCGGAAGATTTCGAAAACGTATCGGTAAGTGGCGACATTACTTTAAGTGGTACTGGAGTCGCAACATTGATTGGTTCAGCCGTTAAGTCGGTAACAACCGATTCCGGTGCATTGACACCATCTGGTAATTCTTTTTCGATCCTTGGTGGAGAAGGAGTTGATGTTACACATACCGGAACTACGATTACGGTTGCCGGTGAAGATGCTTCGGACACAAACAAAGGTATTGCCACATTTAACTCGGCGGACTTCAGTGTTTCAAGTGGAGATGTAACGATCAGTGATGTAACACTTGGAACACAAACAAGTGGTAATTACGTTGCTTCTTTGGCAGATGCTGGAAATAGTTTCTTTACGATTGTCAATGGTGCCACTGAAGGTGGTGCTGCAACAATTGATTTGGTTTCGGGTAGTATTACTCTTGGAACACACACCAGCGGAGACTTTGTTGGAACAATTACGGCCGGTGATGGTTTGGCTTCAACCGGAGCAACAAGTGGAGAAGACACGGATCATACTCTTTCGGTTAATGTTGGAGAAGGTATCGCAATTGTAAGCGATGCGGTTGTTCTAAAGAACTCGGCGAATCTTACCGACACATATATTCCACGATGGGATGACGGTAACACTCAGTTGACAAACGGATCGATTAGTGATGATGGTACTGGAACGATCACAATCAACTCGACGGATTCTCCTCAAACCGCTACGATTCGTGCCAATGGTGATCTCATATTGGATCCCGCTCCATTTGATTCTCCTTATACGGATTCCAGCCCCGAAGCAGGTGGTAATGTATACATCACAGGTAATCTGATTGTAAACGGATCGACCACAACTGTCAACTCAAATGTTGTCAATGTTGGTGACTCGATCATTACTCTCAACAGTGATGAAACCGGAGCTCCTTCACAGAACGCTGGTATTGAAGTAGAACGAGGAAGTTCTACTAACAAAACTCTCATCTGGGATGAGTCCGCTGATAAGTGGACTGTTGGATCGGAAACATTTGTTGCCGCTACTTTCGAAGGTAATCTTACCGGAAACGTAACAGGTAATGCCGACACCTCTACCGAATCAACGAATGTTACGGTTACGGCAAACAACTCTACCGACGAAACAACATACATCACCTTTGTTGATGGCGCAACTGGTACACAGGGAATTGAGAGTGACACGGGTCTTACCTACAATCCAAGCACCAATACTCTTACGACTACGATCTTTTCGGGTAGAGCGACAAACATCGATGGTGGCGCCGCCAATCAACTTGTTTATCAAACTGCCGCAAATACTACTGGATTTGTTGCGACGACCGATAACGCCGATGGATCTCCGGCGGATAACCTTACCGGAACTGTTCTCGTACAGGTAACGGGAGGAGCTCCAGCGTGGTCAAGCGTAATTGACGGCGGAACTTTCTAGTATAAATAAAGACAGAAAGGTCATCTATATGACCTATAACTCGGTCTCTATAGACCATAAGAGGAAGATTTTTATCTAATATGTCTACATCTATACGTTTAAAGAAGTCATCCGTTTCATCTAACGCTCCAACGACCGGAGATATCGACTATGGAGAGTTGGCGATCAACTATGCGGATGGTAAACTCTATTATAAGACATCATCGGACACGATAGATTACTTTGGGGCGTCCTCAATAGGTGGAGGAGGATACTGGACACAAAATGGTAGTGATGTATACTATAACACCGGAAACGTAGGCATAGGAGTCACAAGTCCGGGCGAGGCGCTTGAAGTCGATGGAAACATAGAGATTACCGGAGAATTCATTGGTGATCTACGAGGCCCAGTCACATTTAAAGCGGAAGCCGGAGAGAACTTAACACTCGGAGATGCCGTTTATATCTCGGGTGTAACTGGTCAAACACCAATCGTTTCGAAAGCGGATGCCGACGATGCAACAAAGATGCCTTGTTTTGGTTTGGTAGAGGCGACAACCACAAGTGGAGGTCCTTGTACGGTTATTACCTTTGGTAGTTTTATTGGATATGATACGGTTAATACTAGCGATTCTCCAACTTGGGATCTAGGTGACACGCTCTACGTATCAACTGTTGCCGGTGAAATTACCAATGTTCCGCCGACTGGAGAGTCTGCGCTTATTCAGAATATCGGTAAAGTTCAAAAGGTTGATGCCTCCGCCGGAAGAATCAAAGTTGGAGGCGCAGGTCGAGCAAATGCTACTCCCAACTTGAACGAAGGTCGCCTCTTTGTTGGTAACTCAAGTAATCGGGCTGTTGCGGATGGTACGATTCATGTCGATATCGCAAATACACGAGTTGGTATCAATGACACAACACCTTCGTACACTTTAGATGTCAATGGAACATTTCGTACAACAGGCAATTCTATCATAGGTGATGGAGTTGGAGATACTCTTACGATCAATGCCGGAACAATCGATGTTCCAAGTATTTCGTCGGGAACAGATAATACCGTCTTAGTATATAATGGAACAAGTATTGTCACGGATGAGATTGATCCACGGGTTTGGGGATCCACACTAGTCGATGGATCCGGAACTGCAAATAAGATCGCAAAATGGAGTGATTCGAATACTGTTACGGATAGTACAATCACTGATGATGGTTCAACAGTATCAACTTCTAGTGATATCAGTTTAACTACCGCAAATTCAACCATTAGTGGAGCAACGGGTTTAACACTAGAAGAAACGGGAGATACTTACGGAACAGTAAGATTAAAACTTCAAAATCGCTTTGGTGTCGCAGGCGCGATGTTTGAACAAGCTGGGAGTGTAGATTTAGTTGATTTTGTTTTTAAGAGTTTAAATAATCAAGCTAATATTAGATTCGAGGATCGATCATCTGCTGTTGATATCGGAGATCCCGAATTTCAAATTGGTGAGGCGGACGATCCAACGTTTATTATTAATGCGGCAAGTACCGTTACTTATGGGGCGTACTTAAGGCGAGGACGAATGGGTATAGCCACCGCAACTCCCGCATACGACTTAGATGTCAATGGAACATTTCGCGTAACCGGAAATTCTATTTTGGGTGATGCCTCGGGTGATTCAGTAACGATCAATGCCGCGACTATTGCATTGGCGAACGTCGCAGCCGGAACCGATAATACTGTATTAGTATACAATGGTTCTTCAATTGTTACCGACGAAATCGATAGTCGAGTATGGGGATCAACATTGGTTGATGGATCCGGTACAACGAATTACATTACAAAATGGAGTGATTCCAACACAGTAACCGACAGTGTAATCACTGATGACGGAACAACAGTTACGATAGGTGGAAACCTTACGGTCAACGGAACAACCACAACACTCAATGCAACTAATTCAGTTGTTACGGATAATCTTTTTGAGTTGAATTCGGGTGTTACGAGCAATGCAAACGATTCTGGTATTATCATTGAAAGAGGATCGACCGGCGATAATGCATTGTTTATTTGGGATGAATCAGCAGATAAGTTCGCCCTTGGTACAACTACCGCAACCGCAGATTCGACCGGAAATATTACTTACACCGACGCTGGACTCAGAGTGAGTACGCTTGAAACATCAGGTAATGTCACACTTGGAGACGCTAGTGGCGATTCTGTAACGATCAATGCCGCGACTATTGCATTGGCAAATGTCGCAGCCGGAACCGATAACACAGTTTTGATATACAATGGAACAAGTATTGTCACGGATGAGATTGATTCGCGAGTATGGGGATCAACACTGGTTGATGGTTCGGGAACTGCAAATAAGATCACAAAGTGGTCGGATTCCAACACAATAACTGATAGTTTGATCACCGACGATGGTACTACAGTTACCATAGGAGCTAACGATTTTGTTGTTGATACAGATACACTCTTTGTGGATGTATCAACAGATCGAGTAGGCATTGGAACTTCGACTCCAGCCAACACTTTGGATATTAATGGTTCGTTGAAAATCAATGGAGAGGTTGTAGAAAAAACTGTCAATACAACCGGAGTTACCGGCACAACCGCATTAGATCCAGCAAATGGTACAGTTCAAAGATTGGTCTTCTCGGGCGATGTTACTTTTACGGATTCACTTGCGGATGGTGAATCAATCACTCTACATATCGATGATGGAGCGGGTAATGTAGTCACGGCGTGGCCTACTATCACTTGGGCGACAGGTTCTGCTCCAACTCTTAATACTTCTACTGATACTATCGTTGCCGTTTGGAAAGTCAATAGTACACTTTATGGTGCAACAGTAGGAACATCACAAGATGTTGTATCGGATACTACTCCTCAACTTGGAGGTGATTTAGATGTCAACGGAAAGGATATAGTTTCGGTAAGTAATGGAGATATTGAACTAGCACCCGATGGCACAGGTGTGGTTGTCTTTAAGGGAGATGCAACAAAGGGGTCCGGTCAGTTCAAACTAAACTGCGAACAGAACTCTCATGCTATAACGATTAAGGGCCCACCGCATAGTGCCGCTGCTTCATACACACTTACTTTACCAAATGATGATGGTACGTCAAATCAAGTTTTGACAACAGATGGAAGTGGCAATCTTTCTTGGTCTACACCTTCTGGTTCCTATGGTGATTCTGACGTTGATACACATCTAAACACTTCATCGGCATCCAGCGGAGAGGTGTTAAGTTGGAACGGATCGGACTATGCGTGGGTTGCAAATTCTGGTAGTAGCGGCGGTACTAGTGGAACATCAGATCGAATCATATCGATTGATGCTGGTGCTTTAGTTGCTCGTACAACAAATGGAGCTGCAACTGCGACCGAAGAGTACGCAACAAACGATGTGATGAGTGATCACTTTTTGTTTGATGGTGCGACCGAAGAAGGTGTTCAGTTTCGTTTTCACATGCCGGCCGATTGGGATGGTAATGCAGTCAATGCAAAATTTTATTGGGATGCGGCAACCGGAGCAAGTGCGGCGGATGGAGTCACATGGGGTATTGCAATGCAAGCATTTCAGAACGATGATGCTTTGGATAATGCATTTGGTACATCAGTAGACACAGATGACGCAGTGATCGCAGTTGGTGATCTTCATGTATCTCCTTTATCTTCCGATATTACCATTGCCGGAAGTCCTTCGGCCGGTGATTTGATAGTCGCTGAGGTTACAAGAGTTGTCGGAGACGCAAACGACACAATGACAGAGGATGCCAAACTCATTGGTGTTACTATTCATTACACCGCATCGGTATCTTCACAGGTTGCGATCAATGCACAAACCGGAACCACATACACAACTGTTTTGACGGATGCATCAAAACTTGTCACATTAAATAATGCATCGGCAATAACACTTACCATTCCACCCAATAGTTCTGTTGCGTATCCAGTCGGAACTAAAATAGATTTATTGCAGATTGGAGCGGGGCAAGTGACAGTCGCTGGTGGATCGGGTGTTACTGTAAACTCAACACCTACCCTAAAGTTAAGAACGCAGTATTCCGGTGCAACTTGTATACAATACGCCGCCGACACGTGGATATTAGCAGGTGATTTAGCGGAAAGTTAAGATGAGTAATGGTTTAGGATTTGGATTTGGTTTAATTTCGTCATCGAATATTGCGGGCTCTGCGGGCATCACACTTGAGGATTCTGCCGTAACGACGGGTCTTAGTTTCTCTTCACCACTTAACATAGATGTCAACATACCAGCGGTTTCTGCTAACGACATCTTATTGCTGTTTTGCACAACCAACGACAATTCTGATCCAACAACTTCTCCCCCATCCGGTTGGACAAAAATAGCCGAGCAAGATGGACCAACTAGTAGCGTATCAACTGTAGCGGCTTATTGGAAACGTGCATCTTCATCGGCGTCAGCCACAACGGAAACGTGGTCTGCATTCTATCCTGGCACTGAAGCTTATTACGTTTGGGTGGGCGCATATTCTGGTTGCGTGACAAGTGGATCGCCAGTTGATGCCTACGGGTCATCAGCAACTAATTTTAGTACGCCGTGGTCTGTCAATGTTACGACAACAACCGCAGACACGATGATCGTAACTATATCTGGGAACACAAATGGAGGCATAACGCATACTTGGTCAGATGGTACAGAGTTAATTGATACTGCATACTATAGCGGTGGCGCAGCTGTTTCTATAAATGAAAAAATAGAAGTTACTACTGGATCTAAAACCAGAACCGTCACGCCTAGTGTATCAGGTTCAAATTCTATGATTGCAGTGGCGTTGAAGTCCAATGCGACCGATTATGTATTAGATGATCTTTCTGTTGGCGTCGATTTTGCCTTTTCTGTTAGTAGATATTTGTCTAGTACATATGTGGGTTCATCCGTGGTAAAACTACGCGAGGATAATGGGGACACCACTAGCGATTTCAAAATAGTCAATGGTGCTTTAGTCACAAACGATGCAAACGAATACACAGTTTCTACATGGTTGTCTAACGCAAGCGCCACAAACGCCTATGTTCAAACGTGGTACGACCAAAGCGGAAACAGTAACGACATCCAACAATTAACAAATGGTTATCAACCCACTTATGCTGCATCATGGACAAACGGCAGGGCTTCGGTAAATAATCCAAGCGGCCAACACTTTCTAGCAACAGTTTCTTCTTTTACCGCAAGTAATACATCTGGAGTAAGTTGTTACGTTGCTTGTGAAGAAGTCAATTCGGGAGTCTTAGGAGGCATTTTTGGAGATCCCAATAGTACAACATTTGGCTTAAATTTTAATGTTCAAAAACCATTGTATGTGGCAGACTTTGGTGTTGAGGTCAAGACCACGAACGACGTTAGCAGAGCTCCCCATGTGATTTCATATGAGGGAGATGCAGGAACTGGAGCAGTGCCTGTAACTATAAGAGTGGATTCTGTACAGGATGCAAGCGCTTCGATGGCACACGACCAAAGGTCTGGAAATTGGTTGATGTTCAACTCAAGGTCATCCAGTTTTAATCAAGGTAACATTTTCGTCGGATATATCGGAGAATTGATTTATGCCAAATCAGAGTTTTCTACTGCTGATAGAGATGTTGTAGAGGATTCAATGTTAAATTGGTTTAACATTAGTTAGTCACCGCTGGTTGGACAATTCAAGATGGAGGAACTGCATAGGAATAAAGATAATGTTCACACTTCTTAGACATAGACGAAAGTCGTTCAGGTATAACAACAACCTTGAGTTTACCGTTCGCACGACTGGCTCAAGTGAGGTTGTGGATTTGACTCAAATGACTTGGTCGCAGTCGTCCTACAATGCCACAATTGATTGGGGAGACGGCAGTACAACTTCTACGGTAACCGCTTACAATGATGCCGATCTAGCTCATACTTATTCAACCGCTGGGGACTATTCAATATCAATAAGCGGAACATTTGGGACGGTGTATACATCCGGCTCGTCTCAGCTCGGCTATGGGAACACACTTAGATCTCAAATTATATCCGTTCAGAATGTTGGTAGTTTAAGCTACACAACAGCGGATTATTCTTGGCAGGGATGCACAAGTTTAACGACATTTAATTTTGGAAATGTTGATTATTCTGGTATTTCGGCCGATGGTTTGTTGACTTATTTTAGCGGTTGTTCTAGTTTAACGAGTATTAGTTTCGGAGATTTGGACACTAGCAGCGTGACCAGTATGGCTAGCATGTTCAATGGCTGTTCCTCGCTGACCTCTATCGATCTTTCCTCCTTCGACACTAGCAGCGTGACCAATATGACTAACATGTTCTTTGGCTGTTCCTCGCTGACCTCTATCGATCTTTCCTCCTTCGACACTAGCAGCGTGACCGGTATGAGTTCCGTGTTCCGTAACTGCTCCTCGCTCACCTCTGTCGATCTTTCCTCCTTCAACACTAGCAGCGTGACCAATATGGCTAACATGTTCAATGGCTGTTCCTCGCTGACCTCTATCGATCTTTCCTCCTTCGACACTAGCAGCGTGGTCACTATGATTAACATGTTCAAAGGAATGTCGTCGTCTTCTCAACTTACAATTACGGGAATTGAGGACTTTGACATTACTGCTGTAAATGCAAACAGGATGACCAGCTTTATGGCTAGCACTGGTGGTCTATCGACAACCGTTTATGATGAGTTGCTGGTCAACTGGGAAGCACAAACAGGATACAATGCACAAAATCCCAATTTCGGGTCATCACAATACACGAGTGGTAGTGCTGCAGCAACTGCAAGAGCAGATTTAGTTACTGCTGGTTGGACTATAACAGATGGAGGAACAGCGTAGGAATAAATAAATTCAATGTTTCTTTTAAAACAACTTATAGGAGCTGGATTTAAGTCTACTTCTACTACACCAACGACAATGGACTATCTTATTGTAGCTGGTGGAGGGCCAGGTGGAAGCGGTAAAGATCGAACAAGCGGAGGCGGAGGCGGAGGTGGTGTTATCGCTAAAACCAATCAGAGCATCACTTCGGGTTTTTCATATAACATTGTCGTTGGTGCAGGCGGAACCTCTAATACAAATGGATCAAATAGTTCATTTAATGGAGAAACCGCTATCGGTGGTGGTTACGGTGGTTATTCTACTGGTTATCCTACTTACTTTAATGCTGGGTCTGGAGGTTCTGGTGGTGGTGGACAACACAATCCTAGTTCTACTTTTGGGACTGGAACATCCGGACAAGGATCAAATGGAGGCGAAGGATATGACTCAGGAAACCTGAATATGATGTTTGGAGGCGGTGGCGGTGGCGGCGCCGGAGGAGTTGGTGGAACAGCATCTTCAAGTACATCTGGTTCTGCTGGGAATGGTGGAGATGGTGTCCAAAACAGCATAACTGGCTCGGCTGTATATTATGGAGGCGGTGGTGGTGGTTCTGCACAATATGGCACTAGTGCCACTAGTTATCAAGCTGGTTCTGGAGGACTTGGTGGTGGCGGCGCCGGAGGAAGATCTGCCGTAAATGGTGGAAGTCAATCAAATGGGACCGACGGCACGGCAAATACTGGCGGCGGCGGTGGCGGCGGATCACACACAGGTGGTTCTAATTCATTTGTTGGCGGGAATGGAGGTTCTGGTGTTGTAATCATCAGGGTACTTGGTGAGGCATCGACTACAACAGGTTCACCAACAGTTACGACCGATGGGTCTTACAATATTTACACATTTACAGGTAATGGGAGTATAGAGTTCTAATGACCAACCTGACGTGAGTGGATCTAAAGCCCATTTAAAATATATAAATATACCTATAGATTATGAATATGAAAAAACTCACTATATTATTTTCTCTGATGTTCGCGTCAATCGCCTACGCCCAAGAGATCAATCTAACATGGAACGATAACTCGAACAACGAGGATGGTTTTGTTATTGAGAGAGGAACTGATAATACGACCTTCAATCAAATAGCAACGGTCGGTGAAAACATCAACTACTACACTGATACTGATTTCACTCTTGGTCAAACATACTATTATCGCGTCTATGCGTATAATGAATTTGGAAATTCTTCATATACCAATACAGCGTCGATTTATGCTGGAGTACCCGAAGCACCTTCAAATCTTCGAAGAGGATTACCTGAAACTATGTCTCGTATCTTTAGGGGGATATTTCGAAAAAATCTCAAGGGAGAGTTTAGTAGTTCATAATAGTATAAATAGAGAATATGGCAACACCAGCAACACGACAACAACACATTGACTATTGTCTACGGGCGCTTGGTCATCCCGTGATTGAGATCAATGTGGATGATGATCAGCTCGAAGATCGAGTTGATGAATCACTTCAATTCTACCAAGAGTATCACAGTGATGCGGTTGTTCGTAACTTGCGAAAACATGTTCTCACACAGGCCGATAAAGATAATGGTTATATCGAAATACCAAACTCATCCAATATCTTTACGATCAATAATGTCTTTACGATCACAACGGCTCAATCATCGACAAGCATCTTCTCGGTAGATTATCAAATTCACTTTAACGACATCTTTGATCTTGGTGGACCTTATGGTGGAATTATGAACTATGAGATGACAAAACAATATATGTCTCTT
>Ga0208917_1001939_pt1 | contig 10112 bp, 15 predicted proteins | sample DEB08_DNA_10_FD_185500 | JGI IMG/M metagenome (GOLD analysis project Ga0208917, IMG submission 185500) | Aqueous microbial communities from the Delaware River and Bay under freshwater to marine salinity gradient to study organic matter... | ecosystem: Environmental > Aquatic > Marine > Coastal ...
ACGTTCCTCCCTTGGAGCAGGACGGAGCTAGCCACATGGCACATGAATAGAGACTTGCCGACACCCGTACCAGCAAGAGCGACATTAAGAGTTTTGTTAGGGAGACCGCCTTTGGTAATTTTGTTAAGGTATTCAAGATCAAATTCAATTTTTTCCTCCTTACGGTGATAAGATTCGTATCGTTCTTCGTAGTCTTGTAGATAGTCGTGACCAATATGAGTATCAAAACTTACTGACAGTGCATCAGTAAGAATTGAAGGAATACTATCTACACTCTTCTTATCATCTTTACCATCAGCAATATGAATGGATTCCATAAGTGCCAAGTAAATAGCACGTTCTTGGCACCATTCTTCAGTTTTTTTAATTAACCAATTAAATTCTGCAGCAACATCATCAAGACAGTTGATAAGATGAATAAGTTCCTTAAAAGAAGCTTCATTTACATCATTTCGTTTTTCAACTTCAATGAGAAGAACTTCTTTTGTTGAAAGTTGATTATATTCTTGAATGAACTTTGAAATTTCTTCAAATATAATCTTTTGGTTTGGATCTTCAAAATATTCAAGTTTGATAAATGGTATTACTTTTCTAGCAAATTCTTCATTGTACAGAAGGTTTCTAAGAATTAGAAACTCAACCTTCTCCATAACTAAATTCCTTTCGTGCAATTTCGTCCAATTGTAGCATCACTTCCTCAGTAAAGTAAACCTCAGGTTCTTTGAGTATTTGTTTGGCATAGATTTTTTTTCCGTCAAACTCATAACGTCCTGCGACATTCTTCCAAAGTCCACCGATCTCACCGAGTTCAAGAAGACCGTAATATCGATCAAGACCACGCTCATCATAATAAAGACGTACTTCCACATCTTTGTTCTCCTTACTCAAACGCGACTTAGCAGTCTTAGCTTTGATAATATTGCCGACCACTTCTGTTCCATCTTTTTCTTTCTTTTTGCTGAGATAAATGATTGAAGACGCTGCGTATTTGAGTCCGCTGCCTCCACCCATTTCTTTAGTTGGTACGTAAGATCCGATAACATCGTAGGTATGATTAGTAACGATCATTGGAATTTTTGCTTGACCAAGTTTAAGAGTAAGCATTCGGAATGCACCCTTTACAAGTTGAGATTTGGTCATATCCCTAACTTGCTTATCATTCAGAGCATCATTAATCTCCTTCTCAGTCGAAAGCATACCCAGAGAGTCTAGCACAAACATACAAGGTTTGCGTTCTTCTTCTGGTTTCTTAAGGTATATATCTACTGCCTTAAGTGCTTTACTGCGGAAGTCCTCAATAGTTACAACATTAACAACTACAAGACGAGAGGTGTCAATACCCCTAGATTCAAGTAGGGACTTGGTAATAGCTGCCTCAGTATCAAAATAGAGACAATAACCATCGGGATTGGAATTGAGAAAATTCTTAACAACGGCGAGGCTGAAGAAAGTCTTTCCAGTAGAAGACTCTCCAGCAATAGCAGTAATCTTATTCCCAGATACACCACCAAATACACTACCTGAAACGAGTGCGTTAAAGATGTAAGAACCCGTATCAACATAAGTTTCAGTTTCATCAATGTCTGCTGCGAGTTTGGTGTAGTCATCACCAATCTCTTTTACAATATCTTTTAAAAAATCCATTACTTTACTCCATTCACTTTTTTATTGTTCAATGCAAATTTATATGACCATAATTTGGCATATAAATCTTTATCCACATTTTTAATTGTGGTAATTATAGTTTCAAGTTCTTTATATGTTATAGGCAAATTCATTAGCAAAAAAATGATTCTAAATTTGAGGTTCTTTCAACATTCCATCCAATCGAATCAAGAATAATCTTCAAAGGTTCTAGGAATGCCTTACTAAATTGCAATTCATAGTCAATAAATTTATTAAGACTCAATTCCTTAGGAAAATCCTGAATGAATGAAATGACATTCTCATGAATAGGATTGGGTTTTTTAAGATAAAGAAACTTAATCTTTTCACCATTTTGAATGAGAGAATACTTATTCGTTAGTTTATTCTGCTTAATATAATGATTAAACAGAAGAGCACCTCTAGCGTGAATTGGCGTCCCCTTAGTATAGATTTCGCTATGAGATTTATACTTGACTACATCAGAAACACTCCTTGGAAAAGAAATTTCTTCTGGTGGCAACTTCTTAAAGTTATTTCTACACTCCGCAATAAAGTCAATTACATCATCTTCAGTACCACTCATCATCATCTTAAGAGCATCCTTAATCATCTTACGGCAAGGAGCAGGTGTTGAAGATTTAACTGCTTCAATTCCCATCATCTTCAGTTTAGGTTCCGCATAACGAACTCCCTCACTATCCCATACATTAAGAATATATCGCTTCTTTGCAGTCCAAATACCACGATCAGCAATATTCTCTCGCTTCATAAACATTTTTTGATCATACGCATTAACGTAATCCGCCAAATCCTTATAGCTCTCCTCAATGAATGGTTCAATCTGACTTTCGCAAGCCTTATTGAGAAAGTCAACGACCTTCCCTTTATCAGATACTCCTGTATTAAATACTTTATCAACCAAAGGACCCATATTAAGATAGATAGAATCAGTATCAGATGCAATGACATAATCAACGTCATCCGTCTTGAGCAATTTATTTAGATACCCATTCATTCGGTTCTCAATCCAACGGATAGAGACCTGACCAGAGAGTGTAATCGCCTCTGCGTTTGCAAGTTTGTAATATCGAAAATACTGATTACCGATGGCACCATAAGCAGAGTTAAGAGAAATCTTCTTAGCCATTTGAATGTTATTGCACCTTGCAATTTCTTTCTCAAGAGTTTTTGTAGGAGTCTTTTCATACTGCTGTTTTGCGGCAAGCATTTTCTTTTTAAAGATAACTCGATCTCCATACATCTTTTCCATTAATTCGGGAAGAATTCCCCTAACATCTTTACGGTACATTGCACCGTTAGCACATACAGCACTATCTTTATACAATTCAAAATTAGTTTCCTTTTCAAGAATCTTGTTCACCGAAACATTGGGATGCCTGTCATCCAAAAGAGTTTCTGGTGAAATATTGTATTGCATGATCAGGTGAGGGTATAGAGAGTTAAGGTCAAAACTAACTACCCAATCATAAACTCCTGGAACAGGTTCTTTTACATAAGCACCAGCATACTTCTCATTCTTCTCACTCTTGTCCTTTGGAGGAATTACAATATCCCTTTTCTTGAGATAATTGTAGATAATATTATCCCACATCCGAACTTGAAAGAAAACATCACTATAGTTTACCTTAGCATCATATGCCATAGTAACTGCAAGTTCAATCAGTTTCATCTTGTCTTCCAAACGGTCAACAAGTTCCACGTCAACGATGTTATACTCTACAAACTTTTGCCAACCATTAGTGTAAAAATCTTTAAAGGTATCAAACTCAGAGTGATCAAGTTTCTTTTGCCCCAGTTCTACATTTGCAATGTGATCCAGTCGATACGATTCTTGTGCCTTATAAGTAAACTTCTTATAAAGATCAAGATAATCTAGTTGAGAAATCCCACCAACATCATAGCAAACTTGCTCACGATTATTTGCGAAGACTTCTTTCTTGGTAATTAGACCCCAAGGCGAGAAACTCTTCATTCGTTTCTCACCAAGAACTCGATTCAATCTCCCACAAATATAAGGAACATCATAAAACTGAATGTTCCAACCAGTAATTACTTCTGGAGGATTATTGTCCCAATAATACAAGAACCTATTAAGCAACTCATACTCAGATTCGCAGAGATGATAAGTAACATTTTGTTGCTTATTAATAAAAGGACGAGTTCCCCAAGTAATAATTTTCTTATTGGAATAATCCTGAACTGTAATCAAAAGGATTTCTTCATCACAGTTCTTAGGATCTGGAAACCCATTCTCGGAAGCAACCTCAATATCAATCGTAAGAAGTTTGATCTTAGTTATATCAAACTTAATTTCATCTTCAGGATACTTGTCAGAAATATATTGATAGACATACCTATCGTTTCCATAGATTTTGAATCCATCTACGTTATCATATTTCTTATAAAAATCTCTACAGTCTCTAACCGTGCCAGGAATAATTTTTTCTACATAATCACCTTCCAAAGTCTTATAATTTGTTTCTTTTTTTGAAGGAACGAAGAGAGTGGGAGAATATTCCTCCTTAAACATAACACTCTTTCCATTATCATAACCACGAACGAGAAACTGATTCCCGATCATTTGCACGTTAGTGTAAAATTTCATTTAATAAGGTCTTGGTATTTCTCAAGTAGTGTTGGTTTTGGATCCGCAATAGTAAGAATCTGATCAGAACTCATCATAAAAACATCCTGACTAACAAACCCACAAAGGAATGGTTCCATTGTTTTATCATTCTTAACAACAAAAGGTTTTATAAGTTTACAATCAGGTTCTCCCAATTCGGATCCAACTTCTTCAATCTTGCTGATCAGAATCAGATTGTTCGTCAGTGCTAGTATCTTTATCATTTTTCAAAACCTGCTTTTTATACATATCGGTGAGTTTATCTACTGGTTCTACAATTGTAACAACCCAATCAGAGGGAATAGGAATTGTAGACTCTTTAGAAATTGGAATCCAAGGAAATAGTGCAACTTGAAAAGACCTATCCTCTTTTTCAACAATATCTCCTGGATTTTTCATCCTAATTGTGCAAGGTTTTTCCAAAAAATACCCCACAACTTTTTCTTCAATAATCATTTCCTTAACGTCGGAGATAATATCTTCTCCAGACTTAAGTAGAACTAATTTTACAGTCATAAATTTTCACCATTACCAATAGTATTTTAGCAACAAAAAAGGGAGGTGTCAACTGGATTGTGCCAGTTACCTCCCTGTCTGCGCCGACGATATTCAGTTTTATTTATTTACTTTTTAGGTGTAATTGCGAATGCTCCTCCCATTACAGCAGAAAAGATTGCGAGTGTTGCTAAGATTCCCATGGTTCAACAAGTATTATGGTAGTGTGTTTGCGATAGGGACACCGATAAAAAGAGTCATCAGTGTTCCAAATACTAGGGTAGTGGCGGTGTAGTTCATAGTCCGTCCTCCAAAGTACGTAACTATCTATATTATACTGTATCACTGTGATACACTTCTGTATTCATTGCTACGCATTTATACCTATTGTGTTATGATTTATAGATAATCTTTTCTTTGGTGGTGCTCTGGCACGATCTTTCCCAACACAATTGTTAGAAGCCCATCTTCAAAAGTAACTGATCTAACTTCCGTGTCATCAGAGAGTGTCCAGGCACGATTAAATGACCGTTGAGCCAAACCTTTGTGCAAATACTTGGTTTCTGTTTCCTTATCCTCTTTCTGGCCCTCAACAAAGAGTTTACCATCTTGGGTGTAGACATAAACTTCCTCCTTCTTAAATCCTGCTAAAGCAAGTTCAAGTCTGGATTCCACGCTGCTAACTTGAACTAGATTGTATGGAGGATAATTTGTCGTGGTTTCGTGAAGTTTAAACACACGATCAAAATATTCATCCAATCCAATACTGTTTCTATTTATCTTATCCATTAGGGTAGACAAATCTGCAGCAGTATACCTTGCTAGGTTAGTCATTATTGTAGCTCCTTTAAAAGCGAGTTTGTGTTTTGTGGACCCTTTCGGCATCCACTACTAATTATACAAGATAACAAAAAAAGAGGAACGGTAAAAACCGAACCTCTTTATACGGTGTTCCGACTTTGTAGAGTGCCGCACGAATGGCACAAAAATATTTATGCCTCAGGGGTCTTTCCTTTCTTGCCAATATTATATTTCTGCTCAAGAATCCAATCATTCTTATCCTTATAAGCAAGAACTTTGATTTGATTCAATGGAGCAATGTCTGTAGCAGATTCTTCATTGACAAGAGTAATCAAACCCCAATCAGAAAGAAGTCTAGCGATTCTATTCCTACGCTGGACGTCATTAACAGTCAGATTTGCGTGTTTACCATCAAGAGCAAACAACTCCTTAAAGTGAACAAGATAATATCTACCTTGCTTGTGTAGAATGTGGCAACTCTGATAGAGTTTCTTTTCCTTTCTAGAAGCAACTCCAATACGAGTTAGAGTTTCACGAACCTTTAAAAAATCATCAGGTTCGTTAAGAGAAACTTCTACCATCATATTTGGAGACCATTCTACCTGAGGCTCAATCGTATTTGTCATTTTTTTCCACCCGTTTCAAGTCTTTTCTCGATAAATTCAAGTTGTTCTTTATTTATAATTCTTAGAGCTTGATTGGCTTTTTCATTACTATAACCATAATATTTTTTAATTGTCTCCAAATCTTTTTCCTTATTCTTTTTCATCCAAGGAGAAAATCTCTTTTTCTTACGGAGAGCATTCAGATAAAAAGAATATTGCATATCTTTGGGCAAGTGATGATTCATATTCATCTCATTTGCATAAAGAACGCAATCAATATGACCAGACAAACACCTATTGATAATATAAGGTGGATAATCTTTAATTTCGTCAGATAAATCTTCTTTTGTAAAATTAATAGAATTCAACCAATCTTTAAGTTCCATAATCAAAATACTGCTGTCACACTTACAACTTTTGCATTAGGATTGCGGGCAAGAGCAACTTGCCGCGCATCCTGATAATCTTTGGCAATTACTTCTTCTTTGAAGACCGTTCCTGCCTTATACAATGTTACTAGGCATTTCATAATTAAAAAGAAGAAGTTCTTTACGCCCCTTTTGATCTCTCATATATTCACCAACAGACCTCATTGTATAGGTAAGGTCAAATTCGGCAGCTTGCCAATTAGTGAAACGATCCTTTACAAGTTGATCTGAATTATAACTTACTAACTGAGGCATACTGCAAGCAGAGCAATCAGTAGCAAACTTATCATGATCAAATCCTTTGTGCATAGACCCCTTTTTGCCGTAGAGGTTATCCTTAATGTCATAAGGAGGATCAAGATATACAAAAGTGTTATCTTCAGCAGTAAGAAGATAATCATATGAATAATTTGTTATATTCCAGTGCTTAATGATTTCAGAATACGAAGGCAATTTTTCGATCCCCCGCAAACTGAAGTTACTGTTGGATGCCTGCTCCGAAAAAGATGAACTTTCTGTGAGACCACTGAAAGAACACTTATTAACAATATAGAAAGCCACAGCACGATCAATGCTTGGCAAACTTTTGTCATTAACTTTCTCCTTAGATTTTAGAAATAAATCTTTTGCTAATGTAGGAGTGTTATTAGAAAGTTTATAATCAGATAATTGCTCTTTGATGTCATCACCAAACATTTGGAGTTGTTGCCAAAAGTTTACAAGAGGTTCGTACAAATCATTCACCCAAATATTTAGATGTGGATATTTTTTTGTGACATGAATTGCAACACTTCCGCCACCCAAAAAAGGTTCACGAAATTGTTTATAATTTCTCAAATCTGGAAAGTATGGGTCCATCTTAGTGCAAGCACGAGACTTGCCACCAGGATAACGAAGTGGTGTTTTAAGAGACTTATCAGTAATTATTGCCATTTAATCACAGAATAATTTTCTTTGAAGATGAAGATGGAGTTACAATGTTTGAAAACATTTGCTTATATTGATCTTCAACCTGCTCTTGAGTTTCTGCAATAAAAATAACGTACTTTTTAGTCACTTCAACTTCCTCATCTTTTCCTTTAATAAAGGGTGCCCAGGGAGCAAATCCAACCTGTCCCTGTTGACCAGTAGGAACAGCAACAATTGGATTTCGAAGAACAATAGACTCTTCTTTTTCTTCAACAAGTTCGGTGATTACATCTTCACCAGACCACATACGAATAACTTTGATTTTCATAGTTTTTTTACTTAAAATTACATTCAACCATTAGTTCAGTTAGAGCCGCCAAAAGGTTGATTTCTTGATCGGCAACAAATGCGATTTGATACTGATACTTAGCAACAATGAGGACAGCAGCAGGAATGCTAGCGTTTTCCAGGGATGTAAGAAGAGCATCGTAAATACGCCTAAGAAGTACACCAGAATCATTGTCCAGATTATTGACGACCCATTTACGTACTTCCGTAAAGTTCTTTTCTTTGAGACTTTTAATGAGATCATTGATATTTACGTCAGAAAAAGAAGCAAGAATAGCAGAGTCAATACTGCCACTAGTTGAGTACCTTTGGCACTCATTTAAAACACGTCTCCAGTCAGGAAAATGCTTATTAATCAGTTCCGCGATAACTTTTGGATCATATTCAATACCCTCTTCCTCAAGAATAGTCCTGAGACGGTTGAAGAAGTTTGTAGCAAGTTCTGCCTTTGCTTTTCCACTAATTGAGAAATCGACAACCGCACACCTTGAGTGGAGTGGTTCGATGATTTTGTTTTTGTAGTTACAGGTGAAGATGAATCTGCAGTTGCTATAAAACGTCTCAATATTTGCCCGTAGAAGGAGTTGTACGTCGTTCCCTGTGTTATCTGCCTCATCAATAATGATGACTTTGTGTTTTGCAGTCGAAGAAAGTGAGACGGTCGAAGCAAAGTTTTTTGCTTGGTTCCGTACCGTGTCCAGAAATCGTCCTTCGTCAGATCCGTTGATGACATAATAATCTACTCCCAATTCATTACAAAGTGCTTTTGCGACTGTAGTTTTACCAACTCCAGGAGGTCCAGCAAGAAGAAGGTTTGGAACCTCACCCTTATGTAGGAACTCTTTAAATGTCTTTTTTGTTGCTGCTGGAAGAATACAATCTTCAATAGTCTTTGGGCGATATTTCTCAACCCACAAAAATTCATCACGCATTATCAGGTTTCCTCAATTCAAAAGTTCCGTCTTCACGGGTAATCCATTCTAACTCATCACCTTCTTTCCATCCAAGTTTATCAAGAAACCCTTCTGGAAAAGTAATGAATCCATCATCATCAACTGTTATTGCTGTTCTCATAATCAATCAAAAGGATTTGGTGCATCTTTACAATCAACATAAAAATCCCCATTTACATAACAAGACCTTCCTGGTTTATAATACCGCACTCTATCATATCTTGGTTTTTCTCTCAAGCAGATAAGTCCATCATTATAAACATAACCCTCAAGACACATTATAGTAACTATAGGTGCTAAAAAATTAATTGTATTCATATCCATTCAGGTTTGCGATGTGGCAGTCGAAGGTAGTTATCAGATACCCAGGGTTTAGATGCAATGTACATCTTGTAAGCCGTAAAAGTATCAATACTGGTATCCAACTTATACTCATCGGGCATTGCCCTTGCAAAGGGTGTAGGATCCTTCCCAGAGCGCCCTGTGGGATCTCCTGTAGGGAAGATCTCACGCGCTGCTAGGAGGGTGCTGAAGCAGGTGTGAACCTTGCCGTAGCGTGCCGCATACTCCTCACAGAGAGCGAATCCGTGAGCAAGGAGCCACTGCCAGTTCATTACAAACTCAGATGCCCACTTGGTACAAGGATGATTGCGAAAGGCACCCTTCTCAGTGCTGTACGGCGTACCGTCTGATTTGGGAAGTGTGCCAAATCCATGTCCCCACTTGTCAGATGCAACGATAGCGAGCATCTGACAAGTTTCGAGTGGCATCTTAACGATGTGTTTGTCAGGTAGTACCCTTGCAGATTCCCAAGGGTTAGGAGAGGTCACAAAAATGTTCATTTAATGAATTGCATAATGTAGTTCACACCCAATTGTAAATGCTCTGGAGCAATTTCGGTGATGTGTTGTGACAAAACTTTTTGTGCCTCAAGGATTCTATCTTTACCCAGAACATTATACATGCAGATAGAAATTTCCATGAATTCAGAGAAGGCATTTAGATCCGTCTTACCTTTCAAATATAAGTCCCGAATCTCGCCAAAGATTTCTTTGAGATCATCACCAAATACCATGGTTTCTTCGCCAAGAGGAATTTGCATTCTCTTGATACATCCCATGCTGAACTTCATGGCACGTCTAGTCTCTTCAATAGAAAGAGCATTTTCAGAACCATCTCTGAAAGCATACTGAATTACGCCGTTAGTACATTCCATCACACGAAGAACAGCAAGTTTGTGTTTCTGTTCTTCGTTAAATGATTCGAATGTTTGTTTCCA
>Ga0208917_1001940_pt1 | contig 10110 bp, 20 predicted proteins | sample DEB08_DNA_10_FD_185500 | JGI IMG/M metagenome (GOLD analysis project Ga0208917, IMG submission 185500) | Aqueous microbial communities from the Delaware River and Bay under freshwater to marine salinity gradient to study organic matter... | ecosystem: Environmental > Aquatic > Marine > Coastal ...
GACCATGAATACATGGTAACCAACGGCTGGTTCACTGACGACGAGATATGAGCTTCATCCTTGAAATGCTGGCGTACTTCACCGCCACGCCGCCGCCTTACAACGTCAAGTACGATTTAAACGCTGACGGCTACATCACAATTGCCGACCTGCTGCAATACATATCGACGCTGTGATTACCAAAGCAGTTAAGACCGTAACCTTGTTTGCGCTCGCCTGCGTAGCCATGCCCGTGGGTTTGCTGTACGGCACGCTGCTCGCCATAGCGTACACAGCGCAAAGGCCGAGGATGTGGAAGCGCGAGATATATGAAGCTGCACGAAGCATGAGCAAGGTGTTGAGCATCTTGGCGGCGGAACTGCTCAACCGCGCCTGCATCCAGAAGCAAGGCCGCAAGTTCGGCACGCATTCCGTCAGTGCGGTGTTGGGAGCAAACGACAAGGAAGGCACGCTGCGGCCAATCGGTCAGCTGCTGGTAACGACGCTCGACAGCATAGAGCCACGGCACTGCGAACTCGCTGCCATGCGTGCAGGATTGTGATGAATAAGAAATTGCCTAAATTGCACCCATGAAGGTTACAATCATGAAGGCGTGCAAGCTGCGCGGCAACAACTGGAAGAAGGGCGATACGCCCAACGTGGACAATGAGTTTGCTGCGGAGCTGAAGGAGAAAGGATACCTCGACGCGCCCAAGAAGAAGACCGAGAACGAATCTATAGAATCAGAATAAAATGGCCATTTTTAACGGAACCAATTTGGGCGTCTACATCGACGGCACCATCATCGCAGCAGCAACGGACTGCTCACTGTCTCTCAACATGGAGACCATCGACATCACTACGAAGGACTCAGCAGGTTACCGCGAGCTGCTCGCAGGTATGCGCTCAGGTTCCATCAGCGTCTCAGGTTTGATTGACTACCAATCTGCGGACAAGGACACTGTCGACTTGTACACCGCATGGGAAAACCGCACGAGCTTGACCTTGAAGTTCAGCAGCGAAATCTCTTCAGACACCAGCTTCACGGCGAGCGGTTTCTTGACCAGCTTGGAGCAGTCAGGCGGCACAGAAGACACCGCTACTTACAGCGCTACCTTCGAACTTACTGGACAAGTAACTGACGCTACTATCGTATGATAGAAATCAACGGCACTGACTACCCTGTGCGCTACTCTATGAAGGCGCTCAAGAAGTTCGAACGCAAGGCGAAGGTCAACGTGTTCAGCTTGTCCGATCCGTCGAAGCTTTCAGCCGAGGCCTGCGCCTTTCTCTGCTTTGTAGGTGTAGAATGCGGCTGCGACTTCGAAGGCGTGGACTTTAACATGGAGCTGCCTGAGTTCGAGGAGCACATCACGTTGGCTCACGTCACCCAGTGCTTCGAAATCTTGGGCGAATACAACGACCAAAAAAAAGCGTAAGCAAAGACGCCAAGCCTGTCGGGTGGCCTGACGTAATACGAATGGGGATGGGTGTGCTGCACCTGTCCCCTTCTTCGTTCTGGTCCATGACGTTTGGTGAGTTGAGCCTTGCGCTGGAGGCGAACAGGGAGACCGAGGAGATGAAGGAGCGCTTCGAGTGGGAGCGCACGCGATGGCTGGCCACCATCTACATGCAACCGCATCTACGGAAAGGCCGTAAATTGCGACCAAAGGATTTGATGCAATTCCCTTGGGAGCGACCAAAGCAGAACGCAAAGAAACTGACTAAGGAAGAGCTAAGAAAAGTAATTGAAGAGCGCGACAAATGGCAAAGCTGAATGACCTCATAGTTACGATAGGCGCACAGACTAAACAGTTTGACAAGGCGCTTGGTGCGAGCATGTCCAAGATGCGCAACTTTGGACGCAGCACGAAGCGGCTCGGCAAGAACATGACTATGGGCCTGACGGCGCCCATCGCCGCGCTCGGATTCACAGCCGTCAAAGCATTTGACCAGCAGGCCAAGGCCATTGCGCAGGTAGAGGCAGGCCTCAAGTCTACAGGCGGACAGGTAGGCTACACCTCGAAGCAGCTGCAGAAGATGGCCAGCGACCTGCAGAGCAAGACGCTGTTTGGTGACGAGGAGATTTTGAAGGACGCCACGGCGCAGCTACTTACGTTCACGAACATCACGGGCGAGCAGTTTGCACAGAGCCAGCAGGCGGCGCTCGACCTCGCCACGCGATTGGACGGCGACCTTAAAAGCGCGAGCATCATGTTGGGCAAGGCGCTCAACGATCCAGTGGCAAACCTCAGCGCCATGAGCCGCGCAGGTATCCAGTTCAGCGAGGACCAGAAGGAGGTCATCAAGGCGCTTGCTGAAGGTGGCAACATGGCTGAAGCTCAGAGCATCATCTTGGAGGAGCTGAGCAGGCAGTACGGAGGCAGCGCCGAGGCAGCAGCAAAGGCTGGCACGGGTGGCCTCAAGCAGCTGCAAAATGCGTTCGGCGATTTGCAGGAGGAATTCGGCAAGGTCATCATGGACTTTCTGCCGCCAGTGATTGACGGCCTCAAGAACATGCTGGCTGCTTTTCAAAACCTCGGACCCGAGGCCAAGAAGTTCTTGGTGATTGGCGCAGGTATAGCCGCCGCGCTTGGTCCGCTGCTTGTCATCTTGCCTTCTATCATTCAAGGCTTCATGATGCTCATCAGTCCTGTGGGATTAGTAGTGGCTGCCATCGTAGGCCTCGGCATCGCAGTAGTCACCTTTGCCGATGAGGTAGCTGGACCAATCGCAGAGGTGGTCAACTACTTCATAACGCTGTACAACGAAACTGCAGCGGTCCGCGCAATGGTAGGAGCTATAAAAGGTACGGTTCAAACCGTCTTTGATTTCTTTGCCTTTGCCGTCAACAATGTAATCGCAGCCCTCAAAGACTTGGGTGCAATCATATCCGCGATTTTCGAGAGACGCTTTAGTGATATTCCATCCTTGATTGGCCAAGCCTTTTCTGACGCTGCTGATCGCGCTATTGAGTTTGGAAAGAAAGCAGGCGAGAACATTCGCACGGGCATCGAAGAGGAGTTGAAGCGCGAGCCTATTGAGCTGGTAAACAAGGACGCTTTGGCTGAGCAGCTTCGCACGCTAGGCGGATTGACTACCATGTTCTCAGGTATGACTGCAGGCGGTGCGGCTGACGCTGCAGGTGCAGGCGGTCCAGCTGTCGCTGTGCCTGCCACTCTTAACATCGTGGACATCGACATGCCTGAGGACATAGTCGAGGAAGAAGATATTGACGCTGTCATTGCGACTGCAAAGTTGGTGCAGGACCGCGTCGACGCTATGGCGCAAAACATTGCAGGCTTTGTGGATAGCGCCTTCAGGCAGATTGCAGACGGCACGGCTACGTTTGAGCAGGTCATGACCGACATGTTGAAACAGTTGGCCATGCAGCTGGCCTCTCTCATTGCTCAGTTTGTAATACTGTCAGTCCTCATGCCTAGTGCAGGCATAGTAAAAGGCGGCCTTGGCAAATTCATAGGCGGCGGCTTTGGCATTCCAATGATGGCCAACGGCGGCTTGTTCAGCGGCGCTTCGCTTGCGATGGTGGGTGAAGGCTCAGGTACAAGCTCCATCAATCCTGAGGTAGTGGCACCGCTCGACCGCTTACAATCCATGATGGGTGCACAGCAGGTGCAGGTGACAGGCCGCATCTCTGGACGCGACATCTTGCTGACCAGCGAGCGCAACGCAATTGACCGTAACCGTGTAAGAGGATACTGATGGCTGACCCGATCCGACTGTTTGCAGAGTTCAAAGACGACGAAGGCACCGACTGGCGCCTGAACATCCATGACGCTGACTACGTTGGCAGCGCGGTCGAGTTCAACCTCGGCGCCGACGGCTTCGTGCTGCGCTACAGCGGCAACAACGAAGACCGCCACCAATCGGTCATTGGCAGCGAGGTGACCTTTACCTTGACGGAAACGGAGACGGCACACGAGACGTTTATGGATTTGCTGGCGACGTCAGCTGAGCAGCGCTTTAGCGTAAGCATACGCAAAGACCCTGACGGCACCGATGACTTCTACTGGGGCGGCGTGTTGTATCCTGAACAAGTAATTCGACCGTATGACGCGCAGCCGATACAGAACACACTCACAGCAGCCGACGACCTAGGCAACCTGCAAAACATACTGTACGACAACGACGGCACAGCGTACACGGGTCAGGCGTCAGTAGTTGAACACGTGTTGAACTGCCTGAACAAGACGCGAGCCACGCACCTCTGGAGCACGGATGACTTCCTGTATTACGTCAACGACTTCAACAGCTCGGATTATGTAGGCAGCAACCAGCTGAACGACACGCGCATCAGTCATTACGGCCTTTACAATCCTGACGACAATAATGAGAATCAATACTTCAGCGCGTTCACGGTGCTGGAAAACTTGGCCAAGGTCTTCAACGCTCGCGTCTTCCAGTCTCAAGGCAAGTGGTGGTTCCTGCCTGTAGGTGCGCAGAAGTACAGCCAGACGCTGACCGTAGAAGGCACGCAGAAGGACGGCACGGCGTTGACGCAGCAGAGCCTCAGCGCAGCCAAGGCGTTTAGCAGTACGTTCCAACGTCTCAAAGGTTATGAGTACACGTATCTGACGCCGCTCAAAAAGGTCAGCAGGACGCGTAGGTATGACGGCAATTGGCCTATCATTTTGGATAGCGTATACACGGAGGCGGAGTTTGGCACTACAAAACCTGATACCGACATTGACTACAACACTGGGACCGTCTTCGCTGTAAGCGGCACGCTCATTTACAGCTATGACGGCGACGGCACCAGCACGGAAAACGACCGCGTTGGACGTGTACGTTTGCAGTTTGCCATCAAGGCAGGCACCAAGTACCTGCAGCGCTTGGTGACTTACTCTGGATCGGAGCTTGTCTTCTACGGATTCGGTGACGCTACGGACTGGCCATACGAATACACGAGCCACGTATATGGCGCCACAGCTTGGCAAAGCTCAGTGGCCAACTACAACATCGTCAGCGACATATTTGACAAAAACGAAGGCGGCACGATTGAACTGCCTTTCTACATCTTGACGCCTGCACTAGCGACCGACGAGACAGGCCTCGACATCATGGTGAAAATCTTTGGCGTGGACGATGACGGAGCCAACAACACGAACCTCGTGGCTACATCGGGAGCTGACTACAACATCAACGTCCTGCGTGCAGACATAGTGGAAGGCACAGCGCTTGGCGACACGGTTGAGTTTACGGCTACGAATAGCGACGACGCACGCGGAAGCATTGACCAAGGCGAAGTCATCTTTGGCGATGAGGAAAGCGTCAACGCCGATGGCATCATACGTGTAATTGTAGGAGCCGACGCAGTCAGTACGGATTCGTGGGACAGCTTGAACGACACAACGGCCAACCTAGGCTTGAACCGTCTGGGCGTGCAGGAGATACTGGCAGGCCAGCGCAAGGCTACCAAGGTGCAGCGCGGCGAGGTATTTGGCAGCGACATCTACATGTGGCAGGTGATTGACGACAGCAGCGAATACTACGCGCTGTTTGAGATGACGTATACGGCGCGGCCTGTGTATACGCAGCTGGAGGCCTTCTATCTGACGCAGGACTCATCGACGGTTACGACGGCTATTGGCGACGCCATTAACGTACATGATCCAATTATCAATGACCCAATCGTAGGCATCACTGGACGCGCTGAAGCGTTCAACCGATACGCAGGCAACGGTTATGCGCAAATTGGCAGCCGTGACCAGAGCGTTGTTCGAGTCATCGCAAGCCGAGCCGCTTCCACGCAATCTGTGAACGATACGGACCGGCACATATTCAACACGTGGTCAGGCGCGAATGGCTTTGGCAGAATTTTCTTACCACCGATTGCAGAGAGCGAAGGCCGTGCCATTATGTTCCATAGTGACGGCACGATAAGCGCAAACACCTACGTGACGCTGTTGCCTGACCCTAGCGATACGAGTACAACGATTGACGGCGCAATCAGTTACGATTTCAATCGCGCTTATGATGGCATCACTATCTTGGGCCACAAAGATGGCAACTGGTATATAATTCAGAAGAAGGACAAATGATTTACGAGATGGCAATGGCATTGCTGCCAATCATTGCAGGTATTGTTGGCGTTTGGGTCAACCTCAACAGCACGGTCGCACGGCTTAAGAGCCGCGTGATTCAACTCGAGCTGCACCAAGACGAATTTAAACGCGATATGAAGGAGCTGCTGGAGGCGGTGCACAAGATTGAAATCATGCTTGCAAAAATGCAGTCAACATGATTTGGATTATCTTGGCCACGGTATTTGCGAATATGGTGTACAAGGCGCGCGAATACGGCCGCGCCGATATCGCCGATTTGATTATTGCAGTTGCCGCCCTTGGAATCGTTTTCTTATGAGATACTTTAATTATCATGAGTTCGACAGCCCCGACGCGATCGGCAGCGGCGAGCAAATGATGGACGAGGTATTCTTGGAGATGCTGGACAAGGCGCGGCACCTCGCTGGCATACCATTTAAGATTAACAGCGGATACAGGACGCCCGAGCGGAATCGCTTGGTAGGGGGGAAAAAGACCAGCAGCCATCTCAAGGGCCTCGCGGCTGACATTCACTGCGTAGACTCGCGCAGCCGAGCCTACATCATTGGCGGATTAATCGACGCAGGATTTAACCGCATAGGCATTGCACAGACATTCATACACGTTGACGACGACCCCAGCAAGGACGCCGACGTGATTTGGCTATATCCATGAAGCTAGAACAAATAAGCCGCACGGTCCACAGCGTAAAGGTGGACAATCAACACCAGCGTTTCCTGTTCATCTCTGACGTCCATTACGACAGCACGAAGTGCGACCGCGTCATGCTGCGCAGGCACCTCGACGAAGCGAAGCGTACCAACACGCCCGTCTTCATCTTTGGCGACTGGTTCGACTTGATGCAAGGCAAGTGGGATCCGCGTGGTTCGTACAGCGACCTCAGACCAGAGTACAAAAGCATCACGTACCTCGACGACGTCATCGAAGACAGCGCCGAGTTCCTGACGAAGTACAAGGATGTCATCAAGTTCTTTGGACGCGGCAACCACGAGACCAGCATCGAGAAGCGCATGCACACCAGTCCGCTCGACCGCGTGGCGTACATCGTAAACAAGAACGGCGGCAACATCACGGTGGCAGGCTACAGCGGCTGGCTGTGGATGCAGATTATCATCAACGGCAAGCGCCGCAGCTCGACATTCGTGCACTACCATCACGGAATGGGCGGAAATTCGCCTCGCTCCAAAGGTGTCCTCAGAGTCGACATTGACCAGATGCAATTCAAGGACGCCACCATGATCGTGCGTGGCCATACACACCAGAAGTGGCACGTACCAATCACCACGGACCGCATCAGCAGGTACGGCAAGCTGTACCAAGACAGCGTGCACCATCTGCAGCTCGGAAGCTACAAGCTGCTCGGCGACCGCTTCGCAGGATGGGCGACGGAGAAAGGCTTTAACACGCCACGGCTTGGCGGCTGGTTTGTTACTTTGCACAACTCTAACCAAGACCAACCGTATTGGTCGGTCGAAGAAGCACAATAACATGAAGGAGATATTCCTGAACAACTGGGCCGAGATTTGCTTGGCCATCCTCACCGCCGCTGGTACTATCACCGCCTTGACCGAGACGGAGAAGGACGATAAGGTGATTGACGTACTAAAGCGCATCCTCAACGCTGTAGTCCTTGGACGCAGCAAGCGTCGAAATAAGGAATAACTGCGTATATTAGCGCTGTTCTTTCGCAAGTAGGAAACAGATTTTTTTCATTAGGTTTTGGAGAAGCGGCATCTCAACGGAGGTGCTGCTTTTTTTTGTCCAAATGTTTGGACGTTCGTAAAATGTATTTTACATTTGTCAAGAATTCACTACTAATGGAAGACCAGATAATACTACGATTGGACGACGGCCTTGAGATGGTCGTGACGTTCGAACTGTGCGGAGCAGAGCCTGCTACGGACATCTCACCACCTTACCCAGCCACGATCCACATCCTGAGCGTCAGGCTGTGGCAGAAAGGGTACAAGAGCTACGACTGCGTAGACATCACCTGCGCGGATGACTGCCTGCTGGACTGGAACCAAGAGCGCATTGAGCAAGCAATATGGAAACACCTCGAAGACGAAGAACTATGAAAAAGCCTATCTGTGTGCGCAGCAGCGTGCACGTAAAACCTACAAGCGACTTCAACCACTGGCAGCAAGAGATGGCAGAAGAGCGCCGCTTTCAATTACTGATGGAACAATTCAAGGCCGATTTGATTGCGGCCTACACAAACCGAAACCGATGAACATACAAGACATCTACGTGAGCGCCTGCCGTGGCGCCTTCGACCGCAACGTGTACGACGTGCGGCTTATTGACTGGCTGGAAAACGTGCGGCCACAGATTCCGCTGAACGACTACAGTAAGAAGCAGCTGCCTGCCGTCATGCCGCACGGCTTGTTTGGTACGCGACGACAGGACACCTTGAAGCAGCACAGCGGCCTCGTACAGATTGACATTGACCAGAAGCACCAAAAGAAGGAGTTGAAGCCTGAGAAGCTGGTGAGCATGATGCAGGACCACCAACAAATCCTTGCAGGCGGAGTGAGCTGCAGCGGATCGGGCGTCTACATGCTCGTGGCTGTAGCGGACATCACGCAGGAGAATCACCGCGATTGCAGCTACAAGGTATGCAAGTGGGTGGAGTGGCAGTTTGACGTCCTGTGTGACAAGCCAGTGAGCAACAACCTGAGCAGCCTGCGCTTCGCGTCACCACACGCGCCTTACATCAACCTCGACGTTGAACCAATAAATGCAGCATCATGAGCGCGATTGACGAACTCAAGGCATTGTCGAAGAAGTACGACATGCGACCAGACCATTTCCACAAGGACCCACGAGGCTTCGTCATCATGACGCGCCGAGGCGTGGAACACGTACAAGCCAAAATAAAGGCCGTGGTGACCTTTGAAACGGTGCCTGAATGGTCTGACCCCAGCGAAGGACGATATTGCGTTAAAGCACACGCAAAATGCGAAATCGGGCAGGTGGAGACGTATGGAGAGGTGAGCAAGAGCAACAACCGCAATTCCTACCCGATTGCAATGGCGGAGAAGCGGGCGCTGTCACGCGCCATCTTAAAGCTCGCAGGATTCTATCAGCTCGAAGTATACGGAGAGGACGAGATGGAATGAACGTAAGGCTGAAACCTGACCAACCAAACGCAAATGTCAAGGCGTAACCTGTCAAGAATTTACAAGCAAAATGAATGTGGACAACCTTGACGATTTCTTTGACGACGTTGAAGCCGATCAGCACGCACATCAGGAGCGCCTCAAGGACTACGCGCTGTTCCTGCTGCTTAATAGCACCATGCGCGATGATGACGAAGGCCTCGAAGACGAGATAATTGACACGGAGCCGACGCTGGAGCGCTGGCGCGAGATATTCGAGCGATTGAAGCTCAACCAACTACGGACAATCGACCTACCTAACTGGTCACAAACATCATTTAACAAATCCTATAAACATCATGGAATTGACAATTGAAGGCGTTATTCACCGCATCTGCAAGCCTATCGAATTTGACAGCGGATTTCGAAAGTGCGAGGTACACATCCAAGTCGAGGATGGCAAGTATCCGCAGATTGTACCCATCGAGTTCTTGAAGGACGACGTGGACGAAGTAATGGGTCTGACGGTCGGATCGGGCATCAAAGCGCGTTGCAACGTGCGCGGCAAGGAATGGACCAAGGAAAGCACGGGCGAGGTCAAGGCGTTTCTGTCGCTGGTGCCGTGGAAGTACGAGATACTCGACCCCAAGAGCATACGCGAGACGGTCATTGAGAAGAGCAAGCAAGCAGAGCCTCAAGCTGACGACATGCCGTGGTGATGTACAAGGTCAAGATTCAAAACCAAAACACCAGCATCCGCTTCGAACGACCCGACAGCATGCTGAAGTACATCCAGAGCCTGAACACCAAGGGCATAAAGTTTACACTTGAATTCGAGAGAGATGGAGATGACACTGAAAATGTACCTGCAACACCACTACGGTAGCCTCACGGCATGTGCCGAGGCCATCGAGGTGACGAGGCAGACGCTGCACAATTACGTC
>Ga0208917_1001942_pt1 | contig 10106 bp, 13 predicted proteins | sample DEB08_DNA_10_FD_185500 | JGI IMG/M metagenome (GOLD analysis project Ga0208917, IMG submission 185500) | Aqueous microbial communities from the Delaware River and Bay under freshwater to marine salinity gradient to study organic matter... | ecosystem: Environmental > Aquatic > Marine > Coastal ...
GGCCAGCAGAGCGCGAACAATATGACTTACGACGTTTTGCACGAGATTTAGATGGTTTCTTTTCTGTAACGGCAGTTTTTAATTTACTTCCGGGATTTGCACGACGATACGCAGCCACGCCTTTTTGGGTCATTCCCGCCCCAGATTTAGTGGAGCGAAAATTCTTCTTGTTGCGGGGAGGCATTTTGGCTTTTTTGCGTTCAGCCACTACAAGTCACTCCCATTTTGAATGTAAATAAACTCCATTGACGCGGACACATTAAAGTCAACCGACCCTGTAGAAGAAAATGCTCTCATCTCTAAGTCTGTTTTTTCTGTGAACCTTAACGGGTAAGTATAAAACTGTTCGTGTGCGCCATCTGTCAGGGTAAATCTTTCTTTTATTTGAAAGACTTCTCCGTATGGCCTAGCAACAAGACTAGCATTCAAAACGGCTTTGGTGTTGGTAGAGGTTCCTGTGGACAAAGCCATTTTTGTAAGAAATGCTGTATATCCTGCGGGAACCGTCCAAAGGCTCATCAGTGTTTGGTTGTCGCCATCCCCATTTATGGTCAGGTAAATATTAGCTGGAACCCCAGATGTAACCGTACCTGTTCCTGCGTAAATTGTGCCAGCGTTTGCGCCACCACTGCCTGCACTGCGAACAATGCCGCGATTTATCCGTAGGTAAGATTTTGTGGTGTTAACAGCAGTTTGCCCATTCAGCGTAACAACTTCGTTTATTTCGTTGTAATCCGCATCTAGGCCAAAAACTTCTACTGTTCTCGCGCCAGTACCTGCGGCAGTGTCGTTAGCCGAACTGCTTGATATAGTCATTACTGTGGCTGATGCGGGATAAGCGTATAAACCACCTTGTTCCCAAATAGTTTCCTTAGTGGCTCCAACAGCAGCGTTGTAACCAAACTTAAAAACAGTTTTATGGAAAGATATTTGTTTACGAGCAACTTGAAGCTCGAACGGCTCCGAAGTCCCTACCCTTGATATGGAACTAACTTCACGAGCCATTCGAGTTTCCTTTAGTTATAGAACACTGTCAGCGCAGTTATGGCTGTAAAGGCAGAAACATAAATATCTTCTACCCGTATGCCTTCCGCTGGTATGTTCACTGAATGTGAATCAGATGCAAGAAAATCAAGATCAAGAACTGTCGCGCCGCCATTACCATCAGTAACAGTCAAACGCGGAGCTCCTGTTGTCGTGAGAACTTGTATCTGACGAATACGCGCAGGACCAACACCAGCAGAACCAGTAGCTGTCAAGCGTTTTGCTTTTACATCAGAACCAGCCATTGCGGCCTCCTATTAGGCAGCCGCAGTTGCGCCAGTATCTACACGAATCCAGTTTGATCCATCAGAAAACACAAGGTTGCCTGTACCAGCGCCAACACCTTCAGCAGCTTTACGAGCGTTAGATACATAGTAAATGTACCCTTCGTTATCTGCTGAAGCGGTAGGAAGATTTGCAAAAAGGATTGGGGTAGCCCAGAAAGCAGTATCTACCTTCAGTGGACCTGAGAAAGTTGTACGAGCCATTTTAACTCCTTGTCGTGGCTAGTGTCAGATTCACTATGAATCTGTCAAGGTAAATTCACTATAAACGAAAAAAGGACGGCTGAAAAGCCGTCCTTTCGTTTTCGATGGTCAAAACTTACGCTCCTGGAGAACCAAACACACAACGTGGGTCTGAGAAGCCGAAGCTGTAACGCTCACGGGCCTTGAACCGCATGTTGCCAGTATCGAAGTCACCTTCCATTTGAGTACGGACAGGCGCACGTTCGAAGTGCTTGAAACCGTTAGGTGCGTCAGTCTTAATGAAGAACGCATCTGTATCGGTCAAGAAGTGGTTAATGGTATAACCCTGTGGCAGCATACCAGAGCTACGCAGAGCGTTAATATCATTATCCGCTGTACCGACACGGAGGTTAGAAGCCATCAAACGCTCAGCAACAAACTGAAGTGCTGGTGGAATGATCAACTTCGTACCGCGAAGTGCGATCTTCAGACCACGTTCATCAACGAAGCCAGAAATGCTAATCAAAGCGTCTTCTAAAGAAGTTTCGTTTAGATCAGCCGCAGTTGCTGGCTCGTTAGAGAATGTGCCACCGCCAGAAAGCGGGTGCGCAGTCGAACAAAGCTCAACGCCGTCACCGCCAGTAAAGGCAGCGTTAAAGGCGTTGTTAAGGACGTTAGCCGCCTTAACTTGCTTTGTGTGAGCCATTGAACGAGCCAATGCGCGAGTGTAACGAGATGCCAAGCGGTCATACAAGTTATCCTCGACAGCTTCCTCAGTAATTGCGAAAGCCAACGCGATTGTCTCATGGGTGTAGCGGGAGGTAAATGACTCCTGAGCGTTGTCAAAATTGACCGCGCCACCCTCGTTTTTAACAGGTGCGCTACCGAAACCTGTCAGCATTACTTCTTCTTCAAAAGCCCGGTCAGAAGACTCGGTATCAAAGATTTCAGAATGCTCGTTTTCGTAACGACCGTATTCCATGCCAAAGAGAGCGTTTAGACCCGGCTCTAATTCTTTGGCGAGTTGTGCTCTAGAAATGGGCATTATTCAACTCCCTTAGTTAGTGCCAATAGTCTGAGTGTATGCATGTTCGTTAATCAGAACATACACGTTTCCATTCGCTGCGCTCGTATCGCTATTATCTGGGTCTTTTGAAAGACCGATAATGCGAAGTTGGGCTGTACCAGAAGCAGTCGTAGCAGAAATTTCTGCAGACGAAATACCTGTGGTTGAACTACCAGCGCCAATGGTAGTCATGTCAGCGTTAGCTCCAACGTCGGCTTGCGTTACAGTACCCGCGCTTTGTACTTCAAATACAATGCGTGGATCATCGTAAACTTGAGCTACGATATCGCTAGCAGCAATGCTGCCGGGATAATAGTTGCTCCAAGTTGGTTTGCCCGTAGTTGGGTCGGTGTAAGAACAGCCCCAGAAAACGCCTACGATATCAGCATCGCCAGCTGCAGCAACAACAATGTCACCACCTGCACCGTCCATTACAACAGGAGTACCCTGATATATTGGACCAGTAGCACCGGACGCAATAACGTATTCGTTTGCTGTGAAGTTCGAAACTCCACCCATTGTACGGACTGGTTTCAGACCAAAAGCGGAATCTTTATTCGCCATTTTTCCAATCCTTTAACAAAACAAAGTGGCCTATTTAGTATGAGGACCACCAAAGGTTACACGAGAATCCCTCTCTCTCGAGATGGGCATAGAAGGATGCTGTTCCTTCAACAAATCGTTGTCAACCGCCGTCATTTGATCAGCTGTTTGTTGCTGAAAATAATCAGAACGGCTTTCCGCGATTTCTTCAGGCACCTTGCACAATATCAAGCCGCCCACACCGATCACTCCTGCATGCTTACCGTCCTCAATGGTCGGAGCATCGAAGTCTGGGTAATCCTCTGCGCGAACAGGTTCATAACCCTCACGGATACGACCAGAGACGTTTTTGGTATCTTGATACCCACGCACTTCGGTACGAACCCATCTGAATTTATAGCCTTCAGGTGGCTGCGGTGCTTCAAGCGACGAAGATGGTCGCCAAGGTTTTCTGCGCTCTACTTTTGAGCGGGTTTCAGCAGCGCGAGGAGTTCTTTTAGAGATTTCAGACATTGGTTAGGCCTCCTTCACGTGTTTCGCATATTCCTCAAGTGGAACACCAAGTTTCTTGGCTATAGCGACTTGCCTTGCATTCAAACGAACACTTTTGCGCCCAGATTTTACATTTCGCGTGGCAGGGGCAACGGTCTGAGCGGGTCTCCGTGCGCCTCCTGATTTAACTTCCCCAAATTTATGGGGTAACTCTTTACGGAGCCTATTATCAATCTCTTCATAATAGTCTTCCGACGAAGGGTCATACCCTTCTTCTTCGATGAGTGTACGATGAATTGAGAACGCTGTAAAGGTCATAACTTCATCTTTTCCGAACCATTCGTTCTCTTCAGCCCACTTTTGCGCCCTTGGATCAGGTTTTGCAGCGGGTTGTTGAGTGGTCGGAGCAGGTCGCGACGGTTCTTCTACTACAGTTTCCGCCTTGGTTTCTAACCTAGCAACTTCTCTAGTAATACGATCATTTTCAACGCTTAACTTAGCTACAAGCTCTTGGGCGTTTGCCATAGCTTCTGAGTCGCCTTCTTCATAGGCAAGTTTCAAAGCCCTTTTTGCTTCTGCTAGTTGACTTTTTACGCGATTATCAGATTCAGTAATTAAAGAAGAACTAGCTTTTTCATAGTTAGTCTTGAGCTTATCGTTCTCTTCTTTTACTTTTTTAGCGAACGCAAGAGCTTCTTCCTCACGTCTTTCAGCTTCGCGCATTTTAAAAGTAAGCCGATCAATACGCTTTTTTACGTTATCAGAATACTCTTGGTGTTCGTCAGTAGCTTCCTGTTTTTCTGCGGCTAGAGGTATATTTTGCTCTTCGCCGTCATCATCGCCACCTTCAACCTCAACTTCGATTTCCTGAGTTTCGTCCTCAAGAACTTCTTCTCTTTTTTCTACTTCCGACATAACTACTCCTTATACAACTACAATGTCGCGTGGGTCTTTGATAACCGCTAGAATCTCATCGTCATTTAACAAACGAGGCTCTGCGCCATCAATTTTAAAACGGGAACCCGCATACCGACCAAAAAGAACCCAATCGCCCTCTTTACACCAAGGACCTTCTGGAAACTTATATTCGTCTTTATATGCGTCTGGACCTAAACTGACCACATAACCAACATTTGTTGAAAGCCGATTACGCTCAACCGTTTCATCCGCGAGTAGAACTCCGCCTTTGGTTTCTTTAGCAGGAGTATAAGGTAGGATTAAAATTCTCCAACCTGTAGGTTTAGGAAGTCTATCTAAAGCTGAATCAGCTTCGTCTTTTTCGACTTCTTCTAAAAACCGTGCAGGATCAAGAAGATTTGGTTTTTGCGATACTGCGCTTGCAGCTCGGCGTTCCTTTTCTTTGTTAAGAAAATGGTCAGGAACGTATAACCTTTTAGTCATCGTCGGCATTCTCCATTCTTTTTCTGGTTTCTTTTAAAGTTTGCTCAAGGTAGCCCAAAGCTGTTACTTGGCCCATAAAATGGTGGTATTGGTTCATATCGCCCACGCCATTAGACATTAGCGTTTCGCTAATCTGGCTTTGACGTTTTTCGACCTTATCTAAAAGATAGGTAATTAGATCCATTTATGAAATACCAGTAAACCTTGTGCCTTTTACTGCGGCTCCTGTGCCTTTGCACGACCCAGCCGCCAATACTTCATCGCCCATATTATTGTATAACGCACCTGATTTTTTCTGATTATCAGTCATGCCAGAACCGCCGCGAGAACGACTAACAGGCGCTTTTTCCCCGCCCATCTCTATTTCTTTTATAATACGACCGCCCATACGCTGTTTAAATTCATCGAAAGACATAGTCTCGTCGTACTTGCTTTCGAAAAATATTTCGCGGAGTTTAGAATCATCTGACATTATTTTTTCCTTTTATTTAAGCATTTTTTCGCTTTACGGCAAGCCGCTTTTGTTTTGCAAGTAGGACAATTTTTAAATGTTACTGGTTTTTTAGCCATTTTAGCCATTTTAGCCATTAGTTCCTCTTAGTAGCTAGGGTTACATTGGCACGAAGTGCCGCGATATCTTCATCAGATTGTATCTCTGCTTGTTTAAGAGCCGCTTGTTGCTGAAGTTTAGCAGCTTCGATTTGCGCTCTAGCTTGATCTGCCGCCGCTTTACGCTGTACTTCTTGTGCTTCGATCTGAAGCTCTTGTTGTTTGAGTTGTACAATCGGGTCGAATTGACCAGTTCCTGCCGCTTGCTGTGCCATTTGACTAATTTGCTGGGTCGCTTGAGCTGTAGCTTGAGCGAGAGCCGCCTCCTGTTGTGGGTCCATAATTTGGCCTTCTGGTGGTAAAGGCTGACCAAGAATCTGCTCTACTTGTTGCTTATACTTCATCGCAAGGTGTTCTTGCATGTGCGCCATAAGAGTTTGTGAAGCGATCTGGTTCTTTTGAATATTAGGGTCTTGTAAAAACGCCGAGTGGGTAGCAACGTGAGCGTCATGGTTTTGGCTTTGGAAGGCTTTAAGCGGCTTTCCAGTAAGCGAGTCCATATTTTCGCTTGCGGGATCTTTTGGTACTTGCTCTTCTCTTGGTGGCAAGATTTGATCGACATTTTGTACCCCCAACGCTAGATACATACGCTTATATGCTTCATATAAATCATGGAGCTGTGGCGCAGATTGCGCTAATTGCAGTTGGGTTTGCGCCATAGTAACCCTTTGGCTCATGCTGAACATAGCTGGGTCACTAACGGGTACAATATCAATTCTATCGTCGAAATCGTCTACTTTTATAGCGCGATTAGCGTCAGGAACCTGATATGGGTATTCCGGTGGCATGTAGTTTTTAATAACTTCAGCCAAAATACGCAATTCTTGACGCTGGGCATAGTGTAGACGCTTATGGATAGCCGAAAGCACTTTTGTGCCTTGCTCTAACAAAGCAACAGTCGTGCCAACAGGCATTGCTTGGTTAGAATCGCCTATATTTAGATCCGTGACGGACGCAAAACGTCTGCCGCTGTCGATCAGAACGCCTAGCATCTGTAATAAGGTGCCGGATGGTTCTTTGTACGGCAAAGGCATAATTGCCTCGCGGATCGACGACCCAGGAGCATCAACGTCACGGAACTCACCCGGCTGTAGTGGTAAATCTTCGTCTCTAACGCGAAGACCACGAGCCTTAAATCCTGCAGGTAGGTTTGCTAACGTACCAGCGTCAATTAACTGACGTAAAATTGACGTAGCCGACTTAGTCAACCCGCCAATCATGTGTATCAAACCAAAGCCATAAAACCCTAGTCCGGGAAGGAATTTATAATGAGTAAAGTAACGGATTTTGCGTTTTTGCGGATCATCCTTTTTATAGTTTCTACGAACAGATAGTATTTCACGCGAGTCTTCGTGTATGGTCACGATATAAGGAACCGCAATTCCTGTTTCCTCGCCCTCGTCATCTAGGTCTTCATACCCTTCGAGGTTTAAATCAACGTGCATTTCCAACAAGGTAACAACGTCATCGGTTTGTACGTTTTTCCTAAAGCCTGTTAGCTCTTGGACCTTGTCCCCTGCATCTGTGTCTTCGTTTACTTCGTCCCCAAGAACCTCAATATTACGATAAAAGCCAGAAACCTGCAGTTTCCGCAGGTCGTTACTATTCATATTGATAATATGGGTAAAACGCGGACAGGTGTCTAAGCTAGACTCTGTATACGAAACAACTAAGTCATCCGGCGGTACAAACTTACTTACAGGGCGGCTCAAGTTTTGATCAAAATACGTCTTCTTAAAGGTAGACCCAGAAAGCGGTAGATAAAACAGCATCTGGTCTAGCTCGGGATCAAACTCCTCCATAACATCGAGGATTAAGAAGTTCATATAGTTCCGAACACGCTCGGACTGTTCTTCAACTTCCTTAGTACGCTCCCCAATAATACGGGTTTGTACGGGACCTCCCGGTGGAATCAGTTCCTTGTAAGCCTGTGCTTGAAATTGCGTAGCACTCTCCGCAAGGAGAGGATGATAAACGCCACTCGCACCTCTAAAAGGCTCTTCGCGATCATCAGTCTTAATACCAAGTAAGTCCAGACCTTGCGAATATGTGTCAAGCCAGTCTTGGCGAGACTCTGAATCTTCTTCGTAAGCGTCGATAAGGTCGCTTGCAAGATATCCAAGGTCTGTTTCGTCCATTTCTTCAGCAAGGTTTGCAAAGAAATCTCCAGTTTCATTTTCGTCATCCTCTTCATAGCCAACTATAGCTCCACCGTCTTCCAACATAACGGTGTCATCAACCTCAAATAGCGGCATCTGTTCTTCTTGAACTTCAACCTCGGTTTCTGGACCTTCCGTTGGCATTTGTAGCATCTGCGCAATGGATTTTTCTACAGCCATAGTTTACCTCAATAATAAACAAATGTTTTGAGCTTATATTCAAGCTCATCGTCTTCATAATCTGTGTTTTGACGAATAAATCCGCCTTGTCTAAACCTTAAAAGAGCCTGAGTAGTCGAATCAACTAAATCGTCGTGTTCGCCTTGCGGAAATTCGCAAAGTTCCTCAACAAGCTCTTCAGCAAACCTCGTTTCCGGCACCCAAACTAGACCTGACTCGAACATAGGAGCCGCCGCGTTGGTTCTTGCTATCTTATCGTTACCCCTATTCGGCGAATAATTTTGAACAGGAATACCCATAGCACGAAGTTCTTGCGTTAACGGCAAGCCAGACGCCTTTGACTCGATAATAACCGAATCTGGCTCCCAATGTATATAATTTTCGTAAGCGGCCTTTTTCAACTCAGGGAAATCGTACCTATCTTTTATAGAATCTAGCAAAATTATTTGATATTGACCGTTTTCGCGCTCATTTCTAAACACGCCCCAAGTCGTAATAGCACTATAATCCGCCCTTTCGGACTTCAAAAACGCCGTATCGTAGCTTTGAATGATATATTCGGGTATCGGTGGCTCTTTTTTATCCCAAACCCGTATCCATTCGCGCTTAATAATAGCCCCTTCACCGCCAGTAGGCTCTTGCATCCACTGTGCCGCCCATTTCGCATGCGGCAAAGACGCCCGAATGGTCTCTAGTTCTTCAATTTTCCAAAATTCAGGCCAACAAGGGTTGCCAGAAGGCATAATAGCCGGAAATTCTATAACTTCCCATTGGTCAGCCTTCGGATCAAGGGCTTGTGCTTTCAATAATTGACCCGTCAAGTCCTTTTTTGACCACCGGGTCATAACTAAAATGATTGTACCGCCCGGTTGTAGACGCTGTCGTGGACCAGAAGTATACCACTCATAGGCCATATCCATGGCCGTTTCGCTCATCGCGTCTTGTTCAGAGTGCGGATCGTCAATAATAAGCACATCAGCGCCGCGACCAGTAATAGCTCCTCCCACGCCAGCCGCAAAATATTCGCCTCCCTTTGATGTTTCCCACCTTCCGGCGGCTTTTGAATCTGCTCGCAATGTAACATCAGGAAAAACCTTTATATAGTCTTCAGTATCGACAAGGTCACGAATTTTTCTGCCGAAACGCACAGCTAGTTCGCCAGTGTGTGTTGCTTGGATTATCTTTAGATCAGGTTTTAGACCTAAAAGCCACGCCGGAAGAAAGTACGAAGACATTTCTGACTTCGAATGTCGCGGACCCATGTTAATAATCACCCGCTTTAGTTCGCCTCTAGCAATCCGATTAAAGGTTTGCGACATCTTGCGGTGGTGCGCACCTTCAATAAACGAAGGCCATTGAGCTTTTACGAAGGTTAAAAAGTCTTCACGCGATTGCTTTCTAACTTCGCGCTGTTTTAACTCCTCGGCAATCATAAAGGCTTGTTCGGCCTTCTCGCGGGGCAGATGAGAAAAGTCTAGGTTATCGAGCATTAGTCAATCTCATCAGTCGAGCCAAAAAACTTTAGACCAATATCGTCAGCGAGCGACCTATCAGAGTCCATAAAGTCGTAAATATTATCAGACTCAAATATATCATAAACTATTGTATCAATAGTGCCGTCTGGGTTGTCTTTTATAGCTTTATCTATATCTTTTTTACTTCGGAAGTAAGACTCGTCTGACCCCATAATTTGTATAAACTCAGAATCGTCAAGCTCGCCTTTTTTGTAAGCCTCAACGAACATAGCGTACCCTTCTTTATCAATCATTTTGACTGCGTCGTCAATAGACATGTCTGGGTATTTTTCTATAAAATCATTTAAGATATTATCTGTAACACCAAGATACGCGGGTTCGTCGCCTGTTTGAATTAAATCATAATCCCGAACACGGGTTTCACCAATATCAGATAAGACTTCTGCTTTTCCATCCTTACCATATTGTAATTTACCAAAACCTTTAATTCGATCTTTTAATTCTTTTAATTGATATATTGACTGAAACAGTCTGTCCTCAGGCTTACTTTGATTACCTAACACACCCTTATATATAGGCGCAAGCTCGTCTTTTACAAAAGGTAAACTATCTAGCAGCTTGGATCCTGTAACATTCGGTACAGCTTTTGCTACTTTTGCAACTGCGCCCA
>Ga0208917_1001943_pt1 | contig 10095 bp, 9 predicted proteins | sample DEB08_DNA_10_FD_185500 | JGI IMG/M metagenome (GOLD analysis project Ga0208917, IMG submission 185500) | Aqueous microbial communities from the Delaware River and Bay under freshwater to marine salinity gradient to study organic matter... | ecosystem: Environmental > Aquatic > Marine > Coastal ...
ATACACAATCCTTGTATTTCAAGTATCTCATCTATAGTACCATTTTTACTAATAATAATAATATTGTGATCTTTATCATAACCATACTCCCATTTTTTTAACCTATTAATTCTTTTTAAAACATTAGGTCTAATAGGGGTAACGGTTTTTACTAAATTCTGCTCGTACATTATTTAGATCTTCTTTCCGCAAAACCACCAAATGCTTCTTTCTTTTCAATGGGTTTATCTTCCATTAAATTTTTCTCAGCTTCTATGCGGCTAAGTATTTCAAAAGCATCAAATATTGCAAGCTTTTTTGTTGCAGCGGCATTTTTTAATCGATCAGCAGCAAGTTCATCATCGCCTTCAACAATTATCTCTTCTTCCGCAACCCGTATAAGCTCATGTACCGCCTTATACCCAGCTTGTATTATATTCGACTTCAGTTCCTTTGCATTCATATTTAATTGAAATTGAATTAAGTGGTACTCTATATAATCGTTCGCCTTCTATAACAAACTCATATTCGCTATTTGGTGTAAAACCTATTAAATCATTATCCTGCAATCCAAAGCTCTTTAAATCGTCTCCTAAGTGCTTTAAAACGCCTGTTAATGGCTCTTCTTTGTCATTTAATAACTCATTAAAGCTTTTTATTGGCTTTACAAAACAAAATCCATGTGGAGCAAACCATTTACCACTTCTTTTATATAAAAATATTTGATCAGCAAAGCAAAAATATTTATTTTCTTCAAAATAATTTTTACTATTCTTTTCATTGCCTAGTACATCATAGTATCTTCTAAATACATTATGATGTATAATTACTTCATCACCTAGTTGTAAATTGTATTCATCTTTAATAATTGGTGTTTCAATTATAATACCAGCCCTATTTACAAACTTATGATCTTCTATTGAAGTATTTAATATTAATTCTTTACCGTCAACATCTTTCTTATTATTGTATCTACCATCAATTGGTTCAACAATATAAGCATGCGTGTGTTTCATTAATATTCTAAATTATATTCAATTGATACAGCCATATTTTTATTAAAGTTTTTCCAAGGCAACACTTCGTCATTTTTTTTGATATATATTTTATACCCTTCTTCTTCTTCAATGATCTCAGATATTGTATGCCCACCAAAAACTTCTTGGCCTATACTATAATGCATTGCGTCGTTTTTATAATCACGACCAATACTAATCTTCCGTATTAGATTCATTTTCTTCTATTGTTTCAAAGCTACCATCTTCAATGTTAATATTAATCTTACCATACGTTTCTTGTAGCTCGGATTTAAATTTATTTAATTCATCAGTTAGCATAATATTTTTTTGCAATAAACTATACTTACTAGTTTCTAATAAACCAATTTGAGTTTGATTGGTTTTAATAATTGTAATTAAATTTTGTAATTTACTTAACTCTTCTGTTTTAATTTGATTTGACATAATTATTGAATTTAAAAATTTATTATTATTATATTACGTGAATATATGATTTTTTTTATTTTATGCTATTGCTAAATATATATATGTTACTGATGATGCATTAAACCCATTTGAATTAGTTACCAATTCAAAACCCGTGGAGGTAAATTTAACTCTATCGGTTGTGTCTGTATTTTCAGCATCACTATTGTTGGAATTTAAATGTTTATGCACATTGCCATTTGATGAGTTATACCCGCGTTGATTATCTAAAATAAACCAATCTTGGGCACTGTTGGTAGCTTTAATTAACAAAAATCTTGGTTCAAATCCAGTTGATATAATGTTTCCACTTGTTGTACTATTCCCTTGATAACTCCCTATCTTCTGATATCCAGCTACTGAATGGAAGCAGTAGACGATGTAATCTTGATTTAGCACATTAACACCGCCATCAGTTCCTAATGTAATTGAATTAGATGATTGTGCAGGAAAAACACTCGATGCAATTCCCTGTGCTTGATTAGAATTTAAAATTAAATATCCATTTGTGCTTAAATCTTTATGCCATACGCCCCAATTAACATTAACGTCTCTGTTCTTTACAATAAACATTTCATGAGCAGAACTTAATCCATGCCCTACTGTTGCACCTTGTACTCCATTCCCTCTATAACTAACAATACTAAACCCAGCCGCCTGATTAGCCGACACTTGCGAATTAATTGTTCCACTTGTGTTTGTTACCACTGGTCCACCTGCTTTCCAAGTCCATCCTACAAAATTATTTCCTGTATAATTAGAAAAAGCCCCATTTGTACTGCCTGCTTTAACTGTAAAACCACTTGAGCTTGCTGAATCTACCCAACCATACATTGAAGGGTTTCCCCCTATAGTATTACCCTCGGCGCCAGTATTATCTGTATTTAAGTTTTTATTTAATTCTATGCCTCTTACTGAATCAAAAAGTATATGAGAAACACTACTCTGATCGCGATTTTTAATCCAAACCATATCAGGTCTAAAATCACCACCAACCCAACCAACATTGGTAACTGTACTTGTGTGAGTACCTTGTTCATCATTAGCATTGCCATCTAATTTCCAGTGTGATATAAGATTATCTGTTGGTATAGAAGTATTATTATATATATTCAAGGCTTCAGCAGCAGTTAATTCATCATTATATACTCTAACATCATCTATACTACCGCGCATAGAGTATGCAGTTACTGTGCTTGTTCCAATCATGCCAAGAGTAAACCCTAAGTGATTTACCCCGTTTGTTGTTGCAGTACTTAATATTTCTTTATTACCATCTATATAAAGATAATTTGTAGTGCCTCCTTTTATAACAACTATATGATGCCATTGGCCATCCCCATATGTTCCTGATGATGACAACGAAGAGTAACTTGCTGCATTTATCCTAAGCCTAAATCTAATTTGGCCAGATGTTCCTTGATCAATTACCATTCCATTGTGGCTTAAAGAATCACAACTTCCGGCGATACCTCTATATGTAGAATCAAAATCATATTTAACCCACATAGATATACTCCAGTTTTCATCATAACTATCAAGATCTAAACTTGTAGTAATTTTACTTGTTCCCGCACCTCCAGCAAAATAAGCTGCCCCACCAGAAATAGTTGGTCCTACAGCAGCGTTAGCAATGTATGTAATATTTGTAGCAGTTCCATTATAACTTCCAGCTGAATCATTAGCATTTCCATCTAGTTTATAGTGAGCAACAAGGTTCGAGGTTGGAACGTTTGTTTCGTTGTACAAGTTAATTATATCTGAACTGCTTAACGCTGATGTATATACTCTTATTTGGTCTAATCTACCATCAAAAGGATAGTCATTATCAGTACCATATTTATTACCAAATCTAATAGTTGATGTATTAGTTTGTCTTGTACCTACAAAAGTTGCGGTTGTTTCTATTCCATTTAAGGTAATAGACATTGCAGTGCCTGATATTTTAACCGCCATAAAATTCCAACTATTAAGATTATATGTATTAGATGAATAAAGATAATTAAAATTAGGGCTCCCTCCGCCTATGCTAAAAGCTGCTTTTTGAGGATTTGAAGCATTCTGTTCTCTTATAAATAGATTAATTTGAGTTGTATAATCAGAAGTTACCCTTTTCGCCGCCAGCATTTGAATTGATGTTCCTGATACATCTGATGGGTAAAACCACATTGATAAAGTAAAATTAGAATTAAACCAAGTTTGATTACCAACATCTATTTTACTATTAGTCCCATTAAACACAGCAGATTTACTCGCTGGAGCAGCATCAATTGTTTGCGTACTACCGTTACCTACATAAGTAGAAATAGCAAAATTTTCTGTATTAACTAAAGCTGGAGCAGATGATAAACCGTAAAATTCAGACATAGCATCTGGGTCACCCCCTCCGTCAGCTGTATTAACGGATAATGATCCTAGCGATATATTTTGATTAGCACCAGGTGTAGCGCCACTGTTATATTCACTCCAAATTTCTGATAATGTTATTTGTCCACTAGATTGTAACGCCATTGCTTATCCGTTTATTTGTTGTTTTAATGCTTTTACTTCTGCAGATAATTCTTTAACAGCTTCAATAAGTACACCTGTTAATTTTTCATAATCTACAACTTTATATTCGCCGCCATCTATAAATGGTAATTCTTTTTCATGAACTATTTCAGGGAATACTTTTTCAACTTCTTGTGCAATAACCCCTATTTCGTTTTTACCTTTTCTGCTTCCTTGGTTCCACGTATATGATACACCTCTTAATGATTCAACTTTTTCAAGAGCATTATCAATAGTAACGATATTATCTTTTAATCTTTGATCAGATACAGTACCAGAATAAGCAATTACATCGCCGTCAACGTGTAGGTCACCCCCATTTGTCAGTCGCATTTCTTCAACACCTTCTGTATACCATCTAATACCCTCAGAGGCATCATAGAAAGTATAATCATGCGTATTACCACTATAAATATCTGTAGTACTTGAATTTCTTCTGCGGTCATCTTCAAGCCTAAACTGTGTGCCAGACATAGTTAAGCCATAATCACCACTAGCTGAATAAGTAGTATTTGTAGAAGAAATAGTTATTGTTTTTGTAGTAGTACCAGAGCTTGATACAGTTGTTGCTCCAGATCCTGTAAATACAAGTATATCATTAGAGTTTACAGTTTGATTTGGTGTGCCGGATGGAGCTTGTATATAAAAATTAGGGGTATTTGTATCTACTACAGTTTCAGTAGCAGAAGAAATGCCAGTAACGTGACCATATGTATCAAGCGTAATATCCTGAATATATGTACGACCCGAATTATTTACAGATCCTTGTGATGATGTGTCTTGATGATTAAGTGTAATTGTACCATTAGCAAGTTGATTTCCCGTGAATAATCCGCCGCCTGTTAAACCAGACCCAGCAGCAATAGTAATAGTCGCGTTATTTATTGTAGGTGTACCAGAAAAATTTTGATAATCTAAATAATAACTACCATGCTGCCCATCTAAAGTGTCTGAATCAATACCATTTCCAGAACCTTCATCAGCTGTTGTTAATAATCTACTAGTATTATAGTAAGGTGCTTTATTAAACACCCATTTATCTCCAGAAGAAGCATATGTTATTGTTGCATTAGCACCTGCAACAGTAATACCAGCGCCATCAGCAGCGGATGCGGAAGTCGCTCCGTCCGCCACGGTAATATTTAAATCATTAACAGTTAAAGTGGCTGTATTTAATGTAGTTGTTGAACCATTTACGAGTAAATTGCCAGAAACAGTTAAATCATTAAATGTAACATTATTACCACTGCCAAGGCCAAGTGATGTTCTAGCTGTATTACCAGATTCAACAACCCAAGTTGAACCATTGCCAACAATAAAGTTACCATCTGTTTTAGCAAGGCCACCAATGGTCGAAAGGTCAGCGTCATAAGCTTGAATATCTGTACCAATTTCTAAATCAAGCGCAGCTTTTAATTCACTCGCGGTAAGACCCTCAATTGTATTACTATCCGTAAATCTAGCAAACTCATTAGCGCCAGGGCTATTAGCAGTATCAACAGTGCCTGTTGTAGTTGAATATCCTAATCCAGCAATATAACTATAAACATCATCTCCAGTTACAAGAGATGCGCTCCCACTTGAAACAGCAGCTGTAGATATTGTTGAAGATCCAATAGCTGTAACATGCCCATTACTATCTAAAGTAATATCTTGAATATATGTATAACCACTATTATCTACCCCACCCGTTGTAGGAATAATTGGGTGGCTAGACGCAATAGTTATTGTATCACCAACTTCAGTGACTGTAACATTACTCCCACCAGCAATAGTAATATCGTCAGTTGTTGCGTCACTACCAGTTAATCTAATAACCGAAGTGTTTGTAGCCCCGGCTTCAACACCTATAGTATATGTTGTATTAATATCTGATGGGAAAGTAGAGGTGCTAACACTTGTGACGTGCCCATTAGAATCAAAGCCTAAGCTTTGAATAAACGTAGAGCCTGTATTTGTAGAATCTGATGCGGCGCCGGTAATTGTTGGGTGAGCTGATGCTATTGTAAAGTCTGGATAAGTACCAGTTATTGTTATGTTATCACCTTCTGTTAATGTTACCGTTTTATCATATAAATTAGTTGAACCTTCTGCAACAACATCTGTATTTAAAGCTTCTGCTAAAAATTGACCAGATGAACTATCATATCTTAAAATATAATCATCAGCAACACCAGATGTATCAACATCAGTTAAATCAATAAGAGCTTGTGCTGCAGCAGTACCACCAATATTAACAGCGGCTAAGCTTCTAAATATTCCAGCAGTAAGAATTTTTGCTTGACCAGCATTGTTAAGCGCCGTTGCATCACCCTTTAATATAATAGACCCAAGATAAATAGCTTGACTAGCAGTGTTATCCGCTTCATTAAATTGCTCTACTAAATAACTTTTTTCAGCTTCATCAATACTGTTGTAAGATCCTTTACCGTAATAAGAAACTACAACATCTGGGGTTGTTGGGAAGAAATATAATCTTTGAACACTAAACTTAGCCGTGTTCATAGATGTTAAAGTTCCAGAGGCATCATATTTAGTCGGATCTAAAGTGTTATAACCGGCGCCAGCATTAGTATCTTTGACATGCCCGCCTGAACCATCAGAATAATATCTATGTATCTTACAAATAGTTTTAGCATTATCTGTAACTATAGAGGGAGCATTAGGATCAATGGAGTAATTTCTACCAAAAGCAAATGCAGTACCAGCAGCTCTATCAATAGATAAATTTGCCCCATTTGGAGTAATTAAATGCCCTGTTTTTTTCATTGGGCCAAACATTCTAGCAAATTCAGCTAATTGGGCTGTTGCCGCGTAAGCAGTCATTGGGAATGTTTTTACAAAATCAATAGTACCAGAAGAGTGTACCACAGAACCAATAATAATCTTATTGGCTATTTGTGCATCAGTAAAAGCAGTTGCTTGTTGTTGTACTGTGCCTGTTTCATCAATATAAATCCAAGAGTTTTTCTGTTGTGTACTACCAGAATCTAGATTTGAAACTGTAATAGTTTGTTGAGACCAAGATATATATTGTATTTCTGGATATGGTTCGGTAGCCCCAGATTCTTTATTAAGATCATTTATTATACCAGTACCAGCTGTAATTGTAAATTGAGTTGTATTCGCAGCTGATAAAATACCACCAGATGTAATACCAGAAGGAATTACTTCTGTTAATGTATCTATTTTTAAAGTATGACCATGATACCTAAAATACATTGTGTCATGGCTATTTTCTGTTTTAAAATAAATAGCATTATCTTCAGCTGGGTCAGATGCACTTGCAGTAGACAATATTAATCTATCACCAGCATCAACGCTTGCAGCATCTAATTGACCAGTTATGCTAGCGCTTGCGCCACCTATGCTATTTGTTACAGTTAAATTATTACCAATAGTAACGTCATTTGGTAATCCAACTGTCCAAGATCTATTTGTAGATAAATCTTGTGTTCCGCCGGTTACTTCAACTTCATTTGTTGTGCCGTTAATTGCTATTGTGGTAGAGCCAGCTACTACACTTGGCTTATTCTGTATATATGAATCTGATAAATTATTAGTTTCATTCCAGTCGGCTTGTACATTAACCTCTGCACCCGCTGCAATACCTCCCAACTTATTTCTTTCGTCAGTAGTTATTATAGCGCCAGACCCAACAGAAGTTACATCTGCTAGTTCAGCAACATTATGCAATGATAGGTCTGTAACGTCGGTAGGTTTATTTAATATAAAAGAGTCTAAGGCAGAATTTGATTCACCCCAATCCGCTTTTACATTTACTTCAGCAGCATCAGCTATACCTTCTAATTTTGTTTTAAGAGCTGTTGTAAAATCTTCAGTAGATAAACTTTTACCAACAATTACATCTACTTTACCATCTAAAGCAACTTGTAATCCAGCTATATTTGATATAGCTAAACTATCCAAAGTAGATTTATTTGCTTCAATAAAATCTACAACCTCTTGTAAAGTGTCAAGGTCAACATTGTCAGATGCTAATAAAGCATTAATACTATCTATATAACCTTTTAATATATACCCTTGGTAAGCAGATAATGGCTTGCTTTCATCATCGTCACTGCTAGAAGTTAAATTATTCTGTACATCTGATACATTTACTTTTTCAGTAACCGTATTAAATAAAATTCTTTCTTCGGATGTAATAATTTGTCCTGATCCGGCACTTGTTACATCATTTAAAGATGTTACTGAAAATGAGTTTAAGTTTTTAAGGTTATTACCAAGTGTTGATACATAGTATTCAACTCCCTTTTGTAATTGACCTGAAGCGTCTTGATTAGTTAAAATTAATAATTTATATGTACCATAATCAGATATAGAATCAACACGATAAATACCAAAATTATTTACATCATTTTTATTAGTTATACGAATATCATAACCTGCTAATACGTCTATATATTCAGCTACATTGGAATTTTTTAAATTCTTTTTTGATAAATATATTTGTGTAATACCATTAAAATCTGTTGAAGAATATGTTCCTGTTGTATTAGTAATGATACCATACTGATCAGAATCAACATTATAGTCTTGTGCTTTGAATACAATACCATCAAAATGTTTAATAGCGTTAACATTATTAGCTAACTCCAATAAACTATCGACTGTAAAGTTTTTTGTTGTATTATCTTCAGAATTTGTCCCTATTAGCTTATCATTTAAATTTAAGCTCGGATCCTGATCATATGTAAATATTCTAGCCATCTATTTGTGCATTTTATCGCCAAAGACTTTTTCAACTCCTCTTGAGCCAAAATAGCCTCCAATTACTATTGTTAATAAACTTGTTATATTATCTAATGAATAATTCATATACCAACCTATGACATATGAAATTGTTAAAAATACTAAAATTAATGGTCTTACATTTGAGGCAAGCCAAGAACCTGATCTAGCATCTGCAACCCATCTTTTAGTTACGCCATCTATTTCAGCTCTTTCTAGTTCTAATTTTTTTAAAGCTATTTCTTTATCAGCTTCAGACATATCTGATCCGCCAATAATAGCCTGTATAACGGAACCAACTGGAGTATCATTTGCTAATGCTCCAACTACACCTGGAATTTTTTCTAATAAAAATTTACCGACGCCTGTGTCTTTAAATTTTTTTTTATCAGCCATTATTTTTGTTTTTTTCGACCCGCTCTAGTTTTTCCTTTAGCAGCATCTTTAATATCAGTAATTTGGTTACCAACTTCTTTTACAGCGTCAGTAACATCTTTTACTTCTTCTTTAATTCGTTTAGCTCTACGCTTAACTTCTTGCGCGGCATCCTCTATTTTATCTGGAATACCATCTTTGTCCATATCTTTGATTTTACCAAAATGTAAAAACGCAAAATAAACCGCCATTGCTATAGCTAGAATAATAATTAAAATTAAAGTTGTATTCATAATATAAAATTTAAATTAACAATTCCATCTTCTGCGCGCCGCTTTACCTCTTTCTGATGTCCAGCTTTTTGAACGCGCACAAAATGATTTTCTTCTTTTAGCAGCTTTGCTATCCGGGTCTAATTTACTAGGCGGAGTTGTTACTGCCGTTTGTAGTTTACTACCTGGGTTATCTCTTCTGTATTTATTTACACCTTTTTGTGACATACCACCGCCTGCTGCAGCACCAGTGCCTGTTGGCTTTGCTTCATTATAATAACCTAAAGATTTTTTCTTTGAAGGAGCTGGTGGTTTAGCTTTTTTTAATAAAGGCGCTTTTTGCACTTTTGAAGTGATTGGATTATTCATTTGTAATGTCTATATATTGTGTTTTACCGTTTTCTTTTACAGCCTTTAAAATACGCATTCTATTATTACCAAGGCGGTAACTTACGTGTACCCACGCTGGATTTGTGTCATCTCCAAATTCCCAAATAAGTTGGTCAAATTCTAAATGATCTTTTATGTAATTAAAAAAGTCTGCATTTGTAGCTTTGCTATACACATCATCAATGTCAATAGCTTCACCTAAGCAATGCTGTGACTTAGCTGAACCACCAATAGCGGTATTTAATTCAGGGCAGCGATAAAATGAAGATATATATATTGGTTCATTAAAATGA
>Ga0208917_1001946_pt1 | contig 10083 bp, 21 predicted proteins | sample DEB08_DNA_10_FD_185500 | JGI IMG/M metagenome (GOLD analysis project Ga0208917, IMG submission 185500) | Aqueous microbial communities from the Delaware River and Bay under freshwater to marine salinity gradient to study organic matter... | ecosystem: Environmental > Aquatic > Marine > Coastal ...
ACAGCTGGAACGCCATGGGTGTCCCTTTTTCTGCGGTCGGCACTTCGCCGGACCTGAGTGCTCGCGGCAGACCACCCACCCAGAGAATCAGCAGGCCGTGAAAGGCCATGCCGAGTCCCAGTGCGACGATCCAGAATGCAGTCATGATTTCCTCCTTGTCAGCCTTGGATGACGATTTCTTCTTTGGCAAGGAACAGCGCAATGCTGTCGAGATCAACAAAATTGGGCGCATCACTGCCCTGGTCTTCAACCATCTGGCGGGAAACCAGCGCTTCGCTCGCGGTCTCTTCATCCGGCCAGTAAATCTCGGTAATCCCGTCGTAGTGATGGTCCACATCTGAATAATAAGCTGGGAACGGATGAATCTGGATATAGCCGAGGGCGTTTTCCGTCAACGCGGCGATGGGGCCATGCACCTGCCACCAGTGTTGTTGGAAGGCGGCCACCGTCATGCCATCTTTACGGCAGAAGGGATAGACCCCCTTGATCATGTCTCTTTTAAAGAAGTCAGGCATTCGCATCACGACCCGTTCCAGGCCGGCGACCCGGCGCGACACCTCGGTACCTTCCGTCAGCAGCTCAGCCACGTCTCCCTGCGCCGCTGCCAGCGCATCGTCCTCACCGGTGAAATAAAGCTCCAGGCAGCCCGTCAGATCTGATTCCTGCCCCGGCAGCGCGCGTGTCAGGCTGGCGGCGTGCACAGTGGCGAACATCGAGCGGATCTGCGTTGCCGCAACATCGGATTTACTGCTGAAGGGCTCAGGGTCTGATCCTGTAAGCAGATAGCTGATCTTGAACATATGCGCGCTACTCCTTCACCATCAATCAGAGCGTACAGCGAGTTTGCGCTGCTCGCGTTCTTCCTGCACCGCACGAAAGATCAGCTGCGGCTCCACCGAGCGGGCATCCGGCTCGATCACAGAGTTGATAATGGCCTGGTTGGTCCGGTAATTCGTGCCGGTCTCCTCGCGCAGCACGAAACGATGATCAACGAGGTAGCGCCTGATCGTGACGTGATCGAGGTTAATTGGGCAGGTAAATTCCCGCATCCAGTCCTGCAGGGCCTCATTGATTTCAGTCTCTGCATAGGCCGCGCGCGGATCCAGCACGGAAGCTGCGAGTGCGAGAAACAGGTCGGTATCTTTACGGCTTTTCGGCAGGCGCCGAATCGGCCCCCCGTTGACCAGTCTTCTCAGCAATTTTTCAACGTCAGTTCTAGTTGCGCGCTGCATGGCAGATTACCCGTCCTTCAAAATCATGTTACACGTCTTACGGGCTGTCAGCATTCCACAGGTATCTTGGTCAGAGCGACTGGCCAATCATGATGCGATGCCCGTCAACGGTCCTGAGTCCAAACTCGCGCATACCCCAGGGTTCATCCTGGAGCGGTTTAATCAGTTCGACATCATTCGCGGTGACACGGGCATGCAGAACATCAATGCCATCAACCGTCAGATAGGCAAAGTAGGAATGGTCACCCAGCTCAGCCGCCGGCATTGCATCCGGACAGTGGCCAGCCATGATGCGGCACTGATCCTTGATGAAAAAACGCCAGCCCGGGTCGCCCATCTCGTGGATTTCAAACCCGAGAACATCTCGGTAGAAGGCAGCAGACTTCTCGAGATCGGGTACCGCTAGCACATAGGCCATCGTCGTAATCATGTTTTCCCCCGTGAAATCAGTTTCCAGCCGCCCTTGATAGCAATCAGGCCGAACAGCAGCAGAGGTAGATACCAGAAGAGAGCGGACTGATCCGGGTCACCTATCTTCATCATCACCGTCTCCCAGACATAGAGCATAGATAAAAAGAAACCGATCAGGCAGAGCAGCCCCCCGGCCAAGGTCATCATCAGCCTGCGAGGGGGCATCAACGACCTCTCAACCCTTCATTCAGGCGCAGCAGATCCGCATCCAGATCATGCCAGGACGCAGAATTCGACAACCAGATATGGGCATACTCTTCACTGGGGATGCCGGTATCAAGCGAACCGAGGCGTAATGCGACATTCGGTTTTCCATCTCTTCGGCTGTAGACAGGTGTACCGCAATGCCGACAGAAGTATCGCTTCTTGCCGGGCGATGACTCGTAGCAACTCAGGTGCACTTCACCAGTGAGCAGCAAGTCATCCACCGGAACGGAAGCGACGCTGGCAAAAGCACTCCCTGCGGTTTTTCTGCATATTGCACAGTGGCAGTGCACAATGGGCGAGATGTCACCATCTGTTTTGTAGCTGACCGCACCGCACAAACAGCTGCCCGAAATCATCATGATTGAGTTCTCTTTATAAATCCTTTAATTGACTTTCTGAAATAGAGCCCCCAAAGTTGGGGTCCGATGTAAAACGGTTTTAGCCCTTCGATTTGTTGTTCCTTCGTTATGTGGTCTCAATCTCAGTTTTCCCATCGGTTTTTTTGCAATGTTAGAAAGGCGTTTATCGCCGATAATTTAGGGACTTATTTCTATGTCAAATACAGTAAACGGAACAGTTAAGTGGTTCAATGAATCCAAAGGTTATGGATTCATTGCACAGGAATCTGGTCCTGACGTGTTTGCACATTTCAGCGCAATTCAGGGTTCAGGATTCAAAACACTGGCAGAAGGCCAGAAAGTTGAATTCGAAATCACTCAGGGTCAGAAAGGCCCGCAAGCTGAAAATATTGTTGTCGTCTCCTAACCGAGACAAATCACCCGCTTGAACTTGCCCGGCAATCGCCGGGCAACCTGCGTTAACTACCTGATCTACTCCTCAGTGATCTGACGGTCACATCGTGCTCGTTTTCTGCGACCGTTGTCTCCTCAAAGTTTTCTTTCGACAAAGCAGCATTGGTCGCTTTAAGCGGCGCCTGCCTGGTAAAGCGTAAATGCACCAATCATGATGAAGCCGACCCCGGCGATGTAAGAGAGCACTTTCTCGCTGATGAACTCCGACAGTAGTGTGCCCGCTGCAACGCCTATCGCAGAAGCGACAATCAGTGCCAGTGACGCCGCGATAAATACCGTGAGTTTGCTGATCTCTTTATCTGAAGCGAACAGCATCGTAGCAAGCTGGGTTTTGTCGCCGAGTTCCGCGATGAAAACTGCGGTAAAGATGGTTGCGAATACTTTGAGTTCCATTGAGTTACACCTTTGATGGAGAGAGTTAGTCGAAGAGCGTGAAAACAGTCTCACGGCTTCTGGCACCGAATGCAGCGTGAATGTCTTCTTCTATCACTCGGGTACGGGATAGTGGTGGGAGTTCATCAGCACTGAAATAGACAGCGTCCATTGTTTCCGGTCCAGGTGCCGGGAAGCGCTCATCCGTCTGCTCACACAGGAAGAAAAACTTGTAGAAATCTCGCGCGTCCTGATCGTAACCGTGCCTGGCTTTATGGCGCAGGGCATAAAGCGCCTTGACCTCGACAGTAATTGAGGCCTCTTCATCAACTTCTTTTGCAACGTTCTCGGCCGGAGACAATCCAACATCCGCGTAGCCCCCAGGCAATGTCCAGAGCTGGTCGACACGCTCTTTGACCAGCAGGATCTTGTCGTTCTGAATGACGGCACCGCGAACATCCACCTTCGGCGTGGCGTAGCCCTGGGCAGAATCGGGGAATAGTGACAGCACCCGTTCAATCGGAACATCTCCGAGTCGCGACAACATCTGCTGAGAAATGTCAGCGATCTGCTCATAGCGCTCGCGGTCATACTGACCATCGGTGAAATGCATGCCGGTGGAGGCAATGGCCTGTAATTGTTTGGCCCAGGTCAGCCAGATCTGTTCCATCGTTGTTTCCTTGGAGTCAGGCAACATTGTCGCCTATAGGTCATAGACCTGCATAGAGAGATGCTTGCCGCTCGTATCATCGACACGGTGGCCGATCTCCCGAAAGCCCATGCGTGCATGGAAGGCCGCTGAGCCAGCATTCATAGGCTGAGTGCTGTATTCGCAGGTGATACTGCTTTGTCGCCGCTCACGCGCCCGGCTAAAGGTATGTTCGTACAGCAGGCGACCATATCCCTTGCCTGAGAATCCGCTGTCGACAACGATGCGGTCTATGTACCAGAAATCGGACAACCGTGAGTTAAACCAGTCCAGGTTTGCATTCGGGTAGGCGCTGGTTGAGCACATCACCAGGATAAATCCGACGACATGATCAGACTCGGTCAGTACGTCACAGGTCACCCTGTAGTTGATGAGGCGCTCAAGCGCGGCCTGGTCAAGGTCGCTGGTCCATTTCGCTTCCGCCTGGTTCAGCGCGAGTACGTCACCCAGGTCCCTCGCTGTCCCTTCACGTATACGATGCATGGGTTTTTTCTACCTGTTCCGATGAGCGTCGGTTAACTCGGATTCAATCAGGAATCTCTTCCAGAATCTCTACCCGGCCACCTGCTTCGTACAGAGGATTGCCCGAGAGCAAAGCCCTGACTTCCTCAATGCTGTCAGCTTCAAATCGCATGTAGCCTGTGACCTCAGATATCTGCATCCATCCTGCACTTGTCTCCTCTTAAGCATTCCACTCATAGACGAGGACTGTCTGCCCATCTTCTTCATACTCGTCGGATCGAACCAGCCCCGATTTCTGCAACACTCGCTGAGAAGCTTTGTTGCCGTCAGCGACCGTGGCGATAATCCTGTTTAAGCCATGCTCATTCTGGCCATAAGAGATCATGGCAGGAACAACCTCGCTGGCATACCCCAGGCCCCAGCGGCTTTTACTGAATGCGTACTTTATCTCAGCGGTTTCCTGGCCCCCCGGATGGACGAGACCGCAGAAGCCAACAACCTCGTCGCTCTCTTTTTCAATGAGGGTCGACATGCCGTAACCACGCAGAGAGTAGTTACTAAAAGTCACATCCAGCCAGCGAACCGATTCTTCTCGGGTGATGGGTGTGCCATCACCCACCCAGCGCGAGCCTTCTTCGTCAGAGTAAACGTCATAGATCGCTTCAAGATCTGAATCGACCCACTGCCGGCACAGAATGCGTTGAGTTTGGAACAGTACGGTTGCCAACGTTCAAAACTTCTCTGTCGACGGATTTCGCGTTCTGACACAGATCTGGGTCAGGCCCGCGCTGATCGGTGTTTCATCCAGTCGCTCAAAACCATTCTGATCAAGTTGCTGCAGGAACTGATCCAGCCTCCAGAGCCGCCTCAGCCAGACAGACTCCGTGACTTCCAGGGTTCCGTCCGGCGCTTCGCGTTCGTATCGCATACCAATCCGAAGCGTACGACTTTCTTCATCTTTCTCGAGGGACGTCATTGCGAATCGCAACCGGGTGTCTCCCTGGGATACCTGTTTAAACTTCCCGAGGTACTTTTCCATGACGGGGATGTCAGGCTCGTCCAGGTCGATCAGGAGGACACCGTCCGGTTTCAGGCAGCTATGGATAGCTGTCAGGGTGCTTTGCAAGGTAGGTGTCGACCCGTAACCCCTGCCGCTGCGCCTTCTGCTGACAGAGTGCGAGCATATCGGGTGATGAATCCAGGCCATCAACATCAAGGCCTGCCGCAACCAGATCAAGAAGCGGTAACCCCGTGCCGCAGCACAGTTCGAGTGCCGGTTGACCATGGCGCCTGACAAACTCGATAAAGCGTGTTGAATCAGTGATACCCCCAGCGAGCGGCTCATACAGCTCCGCAATGAGACCGGTGTAGAACAGGGCCGGGTCGGTGTTCATGGCGACGTTTGCCCCTCAAGCACTTGCCAGGAGTTAGTGGACCTGATCATCTTCGTCGTAGGTTTCTTCGATAATCGGTTCATCCGATGTATCCAGCACGATCGAGTGACACTCCACGTCAAACCATTCATCAAACAGTTCAAGGCTAAGGTTAGACGGCATTAGAGATTCATCTTCATACCAGCCTGCCAGCTCATTCTCGAACAGCGCAGCGTGATTCAGTTCGACCCACACCCTGACAGTGCCCTCGTCTGCTGCGGCTCTATCGGGAATGAGATATACATTGCGCTCTTCATTAACGCGGTCCAGTTCGATGCCTGGTGAATCTTTGTAAGGATCTGACTCGTTGATCCAATCGACTGCCGGTTGTTTGTATCGAAGCAGTAAAGCTGCGCGGTTAATCATGATATTGGGCACCAGTTAAAGGGTCGGTGAGATACGGCATATTCTCCAGACAGGGGACGTCATAGTCATTGGTGTTATTGTCTGATCTGAGTTTAGCCTTTCGAACTGAATCGTTGGCAGCCTCGACCCAGAATCGCTCAAATTCGATGTCGAGCTCGGCGGCTCTCTCGAGCAGAAGGTCTTCTCCTTTCGCGACTGCCGCCAGAGACACTTCAAGGTGCTCAGCCGACATCTCAGATTCGCAATCCGGATACTTCAAAAGGCCCCTGACCTGCATGAGTTGACCCAGTGTCCAGGATTCAATTTCGATGAGGCGCGGGTCAGGGCCCTGGTTGTAGGTGTAGGAAGTGACGTACCCGAGCGAGAACCCCATGGCGAAAATCGCCGCCCAGATAATGAAACTGCGAAAGTAACTCGTCCGTGGTGTATCTACTAACATAGTTCAGCAAACTCTCCGTCGACCAGCCTGACCAGGTCCTTCGGACAAAGTTCAATCTCCAGCCCCCTGCGACCTGCGCTGACATGAATCCTTGGGTGCTGAAGTGCTGCTGCGTCGACAATCGTCTTGAGGCGCTTCTTCTGGCCAAGTGGACTCACACTGCCAAGTACGTAACCTGTTAATCGTTCTACGTCGGCTGGCTCGGCCATCTTCGCTTTCTTCGCGCCAGCCGCCTTTGCTATGAGTTTCATACTGAGCATGGAGGAAACGGGAATCACGCCGACGGCAAGGTCACCGCCTTCGAGACTCACGACCAGAGTTTTAAACACCTGGTCTTCAGGTATTCCCAGCTTCTGAGCGGCTTCCACACCATAAGACTCAATCGATGAATCATGTTCGTATTCATGAACTGTGTGGGTGATTCCTGCCTTTCTGGCCTGTTCGATGCCTGGGGTCATTTCGATCTCCGCATCCTTTCAACTGATCATCCAGCGTTAACCAGGGTCTTCAGCGACTACCGTTTCACCAGAACAACCGCCAGAAACCGTGCGAGGTTCTTCGTCTGAGTGAAGAGTGAACACATACTTTACATCAGCCAGCTCCTGACCGCTGAAACAGATCACAGGCACATCACCCTGAAGTGAGACCGGAAAATTTGCGTCAGTAAGGTTGGCGCCATCATTGTGCATTCTTTCCTGTAGCACGATCTGTCGTTCACCATCGTCGATAACCACCAGCACTGGATGAGGGCTGAACCAAAGAGGCTCGGGATAACCGGCCAGGATGCTGACCGCGACAGGTCCCTCCAATCGATGAACGTGTACCGGGCTGTAGTCGATTCTCTCTGCGCATCCGATCAGAGCAAATAGCCAAAACCCCAAAGTAATCTGGCCAAACTTCTTGATCCCCAATATCGAATTCCAGCTAAGCATTACCTGCTATATTCATCGAGAGAACAACCTCACCGTTTTCAATCCCAGTTTCAGTGAAGCCCATATTCTTGTAAAGCGATAGCGCCACTTTGTTCTCCGGCACGCTGGAGATACGAATCAGATCCGGAGCAAACTCATTGATCCAGTTCAAGGTTACAGTGAGCAGTTCTTTACCCAGCCCTTTACCCTGGTGCTCAGCATCGATCAGCAAGCGGACGATGTTGATTACGCTGACGGCACCTTGTGTGAACGGGTAGGTCAATATGAATCCGACAACAACATCATCCAGATAAGCCGCACGAGCCAGCGCATCTTTCCAGACATAAGCATCAGCAAGAGACTTCTCAACAGAGGAAACGAAGCCCTCTTGATGGGGTTGCACTGCCAGTGCACGAACTTCCAGGTGGTTGTCCGGGGTAATTTCGCGCAGTGTCAGGGCCTGTGTCATCTGCTTCTCATACTTGGGTCTAAAGATCTATTGGTCAATCGCTCGGAGCAATACAGATTAGTCATGTAAAGGGAATCTGCACACCATAAGTTCGCCGAAGGTAGTGATGGAGCAACTCAGTCGGCGCGAATCCCCAGTGTTTGGAGACTTCCTGGGCATTCAGGGAGCTGTTCACAGTGAAGTAACCCGGGTTTACGCCAGACTCGAGGCACGCGTTCATGCCCGCAGACCAAAGCATTGAGGAATATCCGCTACCGTGATACCGGAACCCGCATTCGAAAAACCCTTCGATCGCATCTGCCGTCATTGAAGACAGCAGGTTCTGCTTACCTTCGTCGTTGAATGATCCGATGATGTACTTACCCGCCAGGTCCACGAGCAATCTGCTGATCGCGGCTGCATCCTCCCTTCGTCCCGCTCGAATCTTCATACTTCGGCCGAATCCTGAAGGGTGTAAACATATCGATGCACGAAAAAGCTACCCATGTCCTTTGGGCTGTGGAACTCGAAACCGAAACCCTCGTATAGATTTTTTAGGGCTTCACGTGAAGGATCAAAATCGACTCTTAAATACTGCCGGCCAAGGCTGCGTGTGGTGTCAAGTGCCCACTGCAGCAATGCCGTCGAGATTCCCTGCCCGGCGAAGCGCCGGTCCACAGCTACCTTGTGAATGAAGGTCGAACTGCCACCATTGATCTCGGGCCAGAAGTCGGGGTCTTCAAGCTGAAACCTGAGAGTGCCTGCAGGAACGTCTTCTACGTAACACAGGTAGTAACTTGAGGTATCGCGTCGTAACACGTCAACGGTCACTTCCTCCACGGGCCAGAGGGGTTGATTTGCTTGTTGCAGCCAGATGGCAGCATCGGTCAGCAGCCTGGAGACCTCGATGATCGACTGCTCATTGGCCTGCACGAACTGCATCAGGTTCTGGTTCTCGGGTTGGTTTCAAGGAACATGAAGGTTTTCAACTGTCACCAGGAAAAGCGTCATCGAGTTCAGGCATCTCAATGATGCCTGGCGGGAATAGGATATCGATCAGGTGCCACAAAGCTGGTTCTGGCCTCACCGGAGAAAAGAACTTTCTCAGAGTAATGGGTCAGCATGATCTCTGGGTCCAACAACACGGGATTCGTGTGAATAAATGTATCCGAAGAGTCAGGATCGTTAGATTCATTGAGGAAATGATCAATGGCCATTATCCAGGCTTTAGTAATCGTTTCGTGGTACTTGGTCGAATCCACACCATTGTGATTCAGGTACCTTAGAAGGGTTCCCTTCATCATTTTGTAGGATTGCTCAACCTCCGCTTCAGCGAGGTAGGTGTAGGCCAGTCGCAGATGTGCGCTGTGGTTGAACTGTTCAATCGGAAAGTTGCATGATTCCACGTCCGCCCTGAACTGTAGATCTTTTTCTGAAGTTCTGTACCTCACTCAGGGACCCCCATTTCCCGATCGCTTCTTGAATAGCGCTTTGGGCTGTATGTTAAGTGCCCGGCGCAGACGACCCCCTCTCTACATGGTCTATACCTGCACGTTGACCTCCAAGCCCCAGTGAGAATCCTTGTGAATCATCAACTTCACCGATAAAAGCGCTGGTAAACAAGGAACTGCTTCTTTCTATCTCCCACCACTCCCTAATACATCTAACCTGAAAGAATGCGGCGAAGTAGTCTTTGTGAATTTTCCAGAACTCATCATCGATCAGTTTCTTCTGGTGTTGCTGATGTATTGCTGCCAAAAGTTGAGTGAGTGATCGAAGAGACAGAATAATTTGTAGTCTCTCTCCTTCTGAGAAATCAGCCAACGACACGTCGTTCCAAACTCGAGTCCACACAGCAATCAACTCTGGCGAAGCTGCAGTCCTTTCATTCCATTCCGACCACTTGACATAAGCTTCAGAGGTCGTGCTTGCCACATGCATTGTTGTATTTCGACGTGTTTCGTAAGCCAGGTACATCAGGGTCATGACGACGGCTATTCCACCGACCATCTCACCCAATGACGCGAGTTGCTCGAGGTTCATCAAACTAACACCGGGTTAAACGGCGAAGGGGTGTGGCCTTCCGACGGCGAGGATCAAATTTTGACGGGTTCGCCTCAGACCACAGATGCATTGTCCGAGCGACTGAATAATACGACAGCAACTGCATGTTAGACGTCTGCGTGTTCATCGTACTGCGGTGCATTGCCCCCTATGTGAT
>Ga0208917_1001949_pt1 | contig 10075 bp, 9 predicted proteins | sample DEB08_DNA_10_FD_185500 | JGI IMG/M metagenome (GOLD analysis project Ga0208917, IMG submission 185500) | Aqueous microbial communities from the Delaware River and Bay under freshwater to marine salinity gradient to study organic matter... | ecosystem: Environmental > Aquatic > Marine > Coastal ...
ACTCAAATAAGATTATATCATAATGGAACATTTGTTACATCTTCAGTTTCTTTAGCTAATAATACAGCGGGTATTATATCGGGTACAGTTCAATATAATAGCTCTTCTAGTGCATCTGGCGAAGTTTTTGTTAATGGTACATCTGGAGGAACTGGTACAACTTCAACAGCCTCTATAGGTAGTACTGCAGTTCAAATTGGGTCATTTAATGGTGCTAATTACTTTACAGGTTATATAGCCGAAGTATTAGTATACGATAGAGTTTTATCATCTGATGAATTAACAAAAGTCCATAATTACTTACAAAACAAATGGAATATAGAAGTAAGCGATGCTAAATGGTATGATAGAACTGCGAATGCATACAATGCAACGCCAACAAATAGCCTAACATATTCAGAAACTAATAAGGGTTACTTTGATTTTGATGGAACTAATGATTATTTTGTAATTAGTAACGGAATGAATAGCTTAGCAGGAACAAGTAATACCACTTTTGCAGCTTGGATTTATATTGATACTGTTACTAGTAGCTGGGATGGTATTATAGCTAATAAAGTAAACGCAACAGAAGGTATTGCGTTACTTGTTTCAAATACTCAAAAAATATTTTTTCAATATGACTCTACATCAGGTAATTATGCTATTGATGGTGGATCAAACATACCAACCGCGCAATGGACATATGTAGCTGCAACATATGATACATCGTATGGATATAAAACCTATATGAACGGCTCATTAAACGCTCAAGAAACTGATACTGGTAAGTCTATAGTTTCAAGCGGTGATATGAATTTTAATATAGGTGCTCAAAGAAGTTCAGGCGGTAATCCCGGTTCATATTTTCCGGGTAAAATAGCAAGAGTTGAAATATATAACAAAGCTTTATCAGCGGCTGAAATTTTACAAAATTATAATGCAACAAAAGGACGTTATTTATGATTAAAGGTGGCCCCAAAATAATAAATGATGGACTTGTTTTGTGTTTAGATGCACATGATGCTAAGTCGTATGCTGGTGAGCCTGTTACTAATTTGTATGGAGATATGTCTACTTCTACAGCTTTGCGCCCTAATAGAACAGAATATAATACAGGAGGAACATGGCCAACTGATATGCCAATGTGTCCAGAGCCTGTAGGTAGGGTTTATAAACATACGAGTGGTGCATTAACATCTTCTTGGTCTAATAATTCTTATGGTTATTCTTATAAAGACATAGCAACAACAAGCGGAGAAACTTATATTTGCACATGTTGGGTTTTTGTAAGTATTGATAGTGATATTGATTACATGTATTTAGGTATAGAAGCTTATTTAAGTGGTGCAGGGATACCGTCAGGTTATACTCAAGTTTATAATTTAAATAATAAAGGGACTTGGCAATTACTTGCATTATATGTTACTGCAGATACTAATGTAAGGTTTTTACCAGTATATCCAAGACGTTCTGGTGTTACTGATGGTTCATTTTCTGGGTTTTATGCGTGGGGCGGAGCGCAGGTTGTTAAAGCGAATTATGTGACTCCATTTGTTTTATCTTCTCGTTCAGCTACTAACGGTTGGGTAGATAGAACCACAAATAATAATGATGGTACATTAACTAATATGGTAGGAACGGGCGCATCTCACTATAGAGATGGTCAAGTAATAATGCCTGTTGCTAATAGTTATTTAGATTTTGATGGAAGTGATGATCGAGTGACAGTTTCTGTTACAGGAACTAAAACTGTTGAAGTTTGGTTTAATCCTGATAGTACTTCTGCAACTAATATACTTTATTGTCCTCATACGAACGGCTATGATAATTGGTTAGATTTTTCAACTACAGTGCGTTTAATTGCTACTGAATCTGCAGATACAAACAATTTCAATATAACAGGCGGATCTATTTCTGCAGGTAATTGGTATCAAGCGGTAGCAATAATTGATGGAACGACAGCTACTCTTTATGTTGATGGATCTCAAGTAGCGACAACCACAAAAACTTTTACTATAGGAAGTTGGTCTGGAAATGCTACAATAGGTAGGAGAGGCGGTCTGTCTCAAAGCTACGCTAACGCAAAAATAGGCGTAGTAAGAGTTTACAATAAAGCATTAACAGCAGCAGAAGTATTAAGTAATTATAACGCAACAAAAGGAAGATTTACATAATTATGAGTTTTCACAATAGAAGATGGATATTTTTAGACTCTGACAATTTGTCTGGAGTAGACTTTAATCAAGTGCTTGAAACAAGCGCCGAAACTCTTCGCTACTCAATGGATAGCGGAATGTTTTTCGTAAAGTATAACGTAACAGAATTTCCAGTAGATCCTGATGCGCCAAATGTGGATGTCAGCGGCAACACTTGGGAATTTTATTATAATACTGGCGTAGAGCCGCCAGTTATCACTGGTTCTGGTCTTTTATACCCTTCTGGATATGAAGCTGGAAGACCAGACTGCTATGATTTAGCAGTAGAAATTAGCGGCAAAACAGAATGGGGCCACGAAGATGTTCTTGAATATCTCGCTACTCCAGACTGGACTCCGACAGGAATAATGTAATGGCATATCATAATAATCCAAGAATAGTTACTGATGGTATAGCCTTTTGTTTAGATGCTAACTCTAAAAGGTCATATCCCGGTAGCGGTACTACATGGTATGATCTTTGCGGCAACTTAGATGTCACTGCAAATGGTGTTACGATGTCTTCTTCTGGGATGGTTTTTGATGGAACAGACGATTATATATCTCAGTCATGGCCTAGCGCTTTAAATATAGACGATAATACTACAGGTAGAACATGGGAAGTATGGGTAAAACCAGATGCAGTTGGCAGTACATATGGTATTTTTGGGCATAAAGCTGGCGTTGGGTGTTCTTATTATTGCAACGGTGGTATATTTTTATCTAGTGGTTACTATAGAGCAAATTGGTATGATAATTCCGCTTATCAATGGTTAGCTTTTAGTTCTGCCGCTTCATATTTACCAGCTCATGTTGTAGCAACAGTAAGTAGTGACTCTAAAATGAGAATATATGTTAATGGAGTATTAGGCGCTACAAGTTCAGCAAGTAATTTTAACTATAGCGGTGGTATGGGCGTTGTGGACATAGGATACAATAGTAAATCAGGAGGTCAGCATTATTTTGATGGAACTATATATTCTTGTAAATTTTATTATGGAGTAGCTTTAAGTTTAGCTCAAATCCAACAAAATTACAATGCCCATAAGTCTAGATTCGGATTATAATTATGCAATACGGACCAAAAATAGTAACAGATAGTTTGGTTTTAGCTTTAGATGCGGCTGATAATAATTCTGCGCCGCATAATGATTTACCCGTTAAGCAGGGGTTAGTTGGTTGGTGGGATGCTAATGATGATAGTACTGTGACAATGAATGGTTCTTATGTTTCTGAATTGAGAGACAAAAGCGGCAATGGTTACCATATGGCCCCAAGCGGCGCAACATTAAACCAAGGCCCTTTACGTAATACTACATTAAATTCTAAAAAAGTTTTATACTTTAATTCGAATGGCAGAGGCTTAGGGACAGCTAGTGGAGATTTGAATTTAACAAGTACTAATTATACAGTTATAGCGCTAAGTAGATATACAAACGCTGGCGGTTCATATGACAATAGAGTGGTTCAAGCAGTTGGTAACAACTGGCTATTAGGTCATCACGGAAGTTACATAAAAAGATATTACGCAAATGGATGGGTTTCAAGTAACAGTACCGCTGGGGATAATAATTTTCATACATACGTTGGAACCGGAGATATTTCTAATGATTTTTATAATTTTTGGGTTGATTCAGGAAATGTTACAGGTAATGCCGGTGGGTCTCAAGGTCCAAATGGTCTTTCTGTTAATGCTGGATATGACACTAGTGAAGCATCTGAATGTGAGTTAGCCGAATTAATAGTTTTTAATAGAGTAATATCTAATGACGAAAGAAAAAAAATAGAAACCTATATAAGTAATAAATGGAACAGATCCTTGTCTGATGCTAAATGGTACGACCAAACTGCAAATGCCTACAATGGAACGCCAACTAATGACCCAACTTACTCAGAAACCGATAAGGGTTATTTTGAGTTTGATGGTACTGATCAGTATATTGATTTGGGAAATTTAGGTTTAGGATCTGGGTCGTTTACAGTCGAGGCTGTGATTTACCCAACCTTGGCAAGTACCTATCATGTATTCTTTAGAAAAGGGGATGATTCAACCTCAAACGATAATATGGACTGGTCAATGGGATATGATTATGATCAATTTCATGTTAGAGCGCAAAATGCTTCTGTACAAGTAAACGAATATGCAGGAGGAAGTTTTGTAAATAATTACGGACATGTTGCCTTAACATATAACGGTAGCACCATAAGAATGTACTTAAATGGCAGTCAGGTTTCGAGTAAAAACGTAATACTAGCAAACAACTATTCAAATTATAGTATAGGTAGAGGTATTAACAACTATGCAGATCTAAATGTCGCAATGATTAGAGCCTACAACCAAACATTATCGGCGGCTGAAATTTTACAAAACTACAACGCAACAAAAGCTCGTTTTACTTAATAGTGTAAATTAATAATATGGCAATAACAAGAGGCCCAAGTATAGTTAGAGATGGATTGGTTTTATGCTTAGATGCAAAAGACCCTAATTCTTATTCTGGTAGTGGTAGTACGTGGTACGATTTAACAACGACTAGCAATAACGCCTCTTTAACTTCTGTCAATTATGATTCTAATGGTTATTTTGATTTTCCTGCTTCTACAGGTAGTCAGGTAAGATTAGGAAGCACAATAACATTATCGTCAGCTATGACATTTGAGATGATGTGTAATCCAGATGATTTAACTATTGATGGAAGTGGTTATAGGTCTTTATTTTCTGCTGGCACTGGGTATCGAATATTCGTTTCAAACTCTGGGCAAATATTCGCTAGGATAGGAGGAACTAACGTCCCAATATCAGCGAACTCGGCAGTAACAACTTCAGGAGGATGGTTTAGTATTGTAGTAACTTGGACAGGAAGTTTTTATGCTTGTTATATAAATAATTCATCTTCTGGTTCTGGGGCTAGTAATACTGGTTATATAAGTAATTTTGAATACATCGGTAATTACGGGTCTAATAATGGAAGGTTTGACGGTCAAATAGCTTATTTAAGGTTATATGATAGAGTTTTAAGCTCTAATGAGCTTACAGAAAATTACAACGCTCAAAAATCTCGTTTCGGATTATAAGGAATAAAAATGGCATCAAAACTAGGACCAAAGATAGTAACTGATAATTTAGTTTTGGCGCTCGATTGCGCTGATGCAAAATCTTATGCTGGCGAACCTACTACTAATAATTTAGATAGTTCAGATAGAGCTAACGCTAATACAGCTCCTAATTCAAATCAAAGCTATAGTAGTATCACAGCAACTAAAGAAGTAGTAAATTATTCTAGCGATAGACCTCATGTTTATAGATTTAAATCTACTAATGCTACGGGGTATCTTAGCTGGGGTTATAATTCAACCATACAAAATCAATCAGGAAGTGTTTACACTTTTAGTTTTGATTATAAAATTATTAGAGCTGATGCTGGTACGGGTACAGCTTTAGGTACTGGTAGTTTTCTTGTTTATGGTAATGGTTATAAGCTTCCAGATGCTAGTAGTATAGCAAGTAATATCTCAAGCAGTGAGGTGGAATTAAGTGATGGTTGGAAGCGTGTTACTAAGACGTATACCTGTGGTTATACTGGTTATAATCAAACTAGACAAGATTTATCAACAAATGATTTAGGTGATTTTGAAGTGCTAATTGACAATATACAATTTGAAGATAAAACATATTCAACTCCTTTTGTTTATAGTTCTCGTTCAGCTATAACAAGTTTATTAATTCACGGTAATGTCGGCTCTGGCACTTCTTTTGAAGATTCTAGCCCAAATAAATTTACCGTAACTAATACTGGTCTTAGTGGAAATCTTGTTACACGCAACTCTAGTGTTGTGAAGTTTGGGTCTGAATCTTTAAATTTTGGATCTTCTGGTACTCGATATTTAGAAATTAGCGATGATGATGAATTCCATTTTAATACTAGTGATTTTACAATTGAAGCGTGGATATACCCATTAAACTTTGGGGACTATAGAGGTATATATCATCAAGGAGAGAGTTCTGGGAATTACTATATGAACTCTCTTGAATTAAAGTCAACTGGAGCTTTGAGATGGTTGATTAGAAATTCAGGAACCACTGTTTTGGATATTAATACTAATGCTAGCACTTTAACAGCAAATACTTGGCAACATATAGCTGCAACTAGAGAAGGGAATTATTTCAAGCTATGGATAAATGGAGTTTTATCTAAAACATCAGCTTCTATTAGTACAGCTTTGGATAATTTAACTTATGATGTTCATATAGGTAATAGAGTGATTGGAGGGACTCCAAGTTATCAATATTATGGTTATATGGATGAAGTTAGAGTAACTAATGGAACAGCTTTATATACAGCTAATTTTACTCCTTCTACAGAAAGATTTAAAAACGGCGCATGGTTAGATATCAGCGGCAATGAAAATAATGGTAATTTTATAAATGGAGTTAACACGGGAACTTCTCATTATAGAGTTGGAGATGTTATATATCCAGCTGGGACAAATAGTGCTAGATATTTAGATTTTGATGGTACTGATCAGTACATAGACTTAGGAACCATAAGTAGTGGAGATAATTTATATATTAGTCAAGGATCAATTGAATTATGGTTTAAATATTCAGCTAGTCAAAATGGCGTTATATTAGGTTGGGGAGATGCAAGCACCAATTGGGGCCAGCTCGCAGTTACAAATAATTGGACAGGAGGGATGACTAACGAATCTATAATTATAGGTTCACGTAAAAGTTCAACTGATTATTGGCAGTTTGGTGTTACAGACGGTGCCGATTATTATGGAGATGGCAATTGGCATCACATAGTTTTCACTAAAGGCGTTGATAATTCTACGAATATAACTTGTTATATAGATGGTGTGCAAAAAACTATGGTAGTTCAAAAGGTTGGTACTGGGGAATTCTTTTTAGATAATGTAGCTAGTAGTCAAATTAATGTAGGCAGAAGAGTTCTCTCCGCTGATAACGCATACTACGATGGACAAGTGGCTTCAATAAAAATTTATAGCGATATATTAACACAAGCTGAAGCTTTACAAAACTACAATTCAACAAAATCTAGATTCTCATAATGTACGAATATAAGTGTGAATTAATAAAGGTAGTAGACGGCGACACTATTGATGTTTTAATAGATGTTGGTTTTTCTACTTTTAGGAAAGAAAGAGTGCGATTATATGGCATTAACGCCCCAGAAAGCAGAACAAGAGATTTAAAGGAAAAAGAAAAGGGATTGGCGGCGAAAGCTAGATTAAAAGAAATACTAAAAGAATTTGGTAAACATTTTATAATTAAAACAGAAATCGATAAAAAAGGCAAATATGGGCGTATTTTAGGTCAGATATTTGATTTAGAGATGCAAAGCTGTGCTAATGATATGTTGGTTATGGAGGGTCATGCTGTTGAGTATTTTGGCGGCGCACGTTAATTAAAGTGTAATATATATTACTGACATGGGAAATATTACAAGAAATAGAGTTATTTATGCTGGTACAGATATTTTAATATCTGATACTCCTAGTTGGGAAGATCAAACTAATTTTTCTAATTTAAAATTATTAAAACGAGTTCAGTCTAGCGCGATATCTATTTCTAACCCAGTTTCAAGATCTCGCCAAATAGGAAGCTCTGAATACGCTTTCCAAAAATATACTCAAACCCCAGAAATACAAGTCGGAATAAATTATTATTTAAGCGATAATTCTAATGAACTATTGCTGGGATTGGTGGCAGATGGTTCTTCTGGTATTTTTTCTAATTTTGCAGAGTCAGGAAAAGATAGGAATTTATATTTTGCTTTGACTGAAGCAGATGGTTTAGATGCTGATGATATAACTGATGCTGTAGGACTAGATGTTTTTGCAGTAGGTAATGCTTTTTTAAGTAGTTATTCTTTAAATGCTCAAGTAGGAGATATTCCTAGTGTGGATCTATCTTTTGATTGTGTTAATATGACTTTTCAGACTTATGCTGGTACAGGTCCAGCGGGAAGTGAGGTTCCAGCTATAAATTTACCAGCCGGAAACAAATCTACAGAAAAATATTTATTAAGTGGATATAATTTTGATTTAACAAATTATTTATCTAATCAAGCTGATAGAGCTTCTGCTTTGAGGCCGGGTGATATTAATTTAGAGTTACAGCAACCCATTATGGGTGGCGCTCGTTATTCGGGCCAATCTCCAGCAAATATAACTTCGATGCAAATAAACTTGCCGATTGAAAGAAGAGATCTTGTCGGATTCGGCAGTAATTTTCCATACGATAAAAGAATTATTTTTCCAATTGTTGGAACTATTTCTTTTGAGGGTTATATAGACGAACCTGTTACTGGTGATTTCAGTAATATCTTTGATGATGAAAATGCTTATGATTTAGTTTTTAATTTTAAAAAGCAAGATCAGACTACTGGATTCAGAGTAGAAATAGAAAATGCAAGAGTAGAATCTCAATCATTTAATCAAGGAATAGGAGATAATTTAACTTTTTCTTCGGAATTCTCTTTTTCTGTTAGCGCTACAGCTGGATTTAAAGTCAGCGGTACAGCGTCTCTATGGGCAGATGATCAAGATGCGATACAGTTTTTGGATGCAGTAAATGAAACAAATACGACGACAAGAAGTGGTATAAATAAATTTGTAAAGACCTTAAAGTCGGAAGGTTTGTGGGATAAAATTTCTGGAGTTTATCCATTTGTAGGTGACACTGATTATTATGGGTATAATTTAAAAGATCCGAGAGATAGTGATGAGGCTTTTAGGATGACCTTTAATAATGCAACAAGTACTGTCTTTGATAATGGGACGGTTTGGTTTTTGGGGTCAGACGATTATGCGGATACACATTTTAATCCAAATACAGATTTAGCCGATAATACTGTGCATTTATCATTTTTAAATTCAGTAGATCATTCTGTAAATAGTTCTGATATGGGAGCTCAAGAAGGAGCTGGTAATAGATTATTAATACACGTTGATTATGGGAATAATGCTTATTTTGATTGTTATTTTTATGATAATGGAGGCGTAAATGAAAGAGTTGAAATATCTAATATAAATAGTTCGGCTTTTTATGTAGCTTCTAGAACGAGTGATTCATTAAGCTTCATGAAAACTTATACTACAGCAGAAGATAATTATGAAACAAATACAAATACAATATCTTATGAGAGACCAAATTTAGATATGTATTTTGGAACAGTTAATAACAACGGGACTCCTGTTGCCATCGATGCAGATAGAATTTATGGGTTTTTATCTTTTGGAAAAGGATTATCAGCAGATGAGGCTACGGCTTTATATACAGCAGTAAAAACACTTCATTCAGATATAAATAGAACATCGTTTGATGATGTATTTACTTAAAATTCAATTGTTGCATTTTTTGTTTCAATTTTTTTCGGCTTATCTCTTAAATGTTTTTTGCCGGTTTTTTTCTCGTAATCGTTAAAGTATTTTCTTTTGATTGGGTCTTCTCCTCCGTGAACAGCAGCTCTTTTTTCTGATAGCTCTGCGGAATAATCCATCATATCTCCATAAGTTCCTTTCATTTTGCCGGTCTTCTCGATGAAAGCATTATTGTCAAAAGGATTACTTACTTTTGAATTACCTATATTTACTTGAGGTAGATCATAGATTCTTTCCCAGAAATCTTCTTTGCCATTTTCGCCTTTGTAAGGTTTATAATCTTTCATTGGCATTTCAATGTCTCTTATTTCATTTGTTTTTGTATTTCTGAAGCTATAGATCATATATGTATTATACACTTGCGGTGAAAAAATTAAAGCGCAGGTTGCCCTGCGCTTTACGTGACAATTTAACTAATATTATGATATTTCTATTACCCGTTGATTTTCTTCTTTCTTCGGAACTTTCACTGTTAACATGCCGTTCAGCATT
>Ga0208917_1001957_pt1 | contig 10057 bp, 14 predicted proteins | sample DEB08_DNA_10_FD_185500 | JGI IMG/M metagenome (GOLD analysis project Ga0208917, IMG submission 185500) | Aqueous microbial communities from the Delaware River and Bay under freshwater to marine salinity gradient to study organic matter... | ecosystem: Environmental > Aquatic > Marine > Coastal ...
TTGATCTTGCCCAGCGTGGCCACATCGAGGAGGCGCTGCGCCACATGCTGAGGCGTGGGGCGATCCTGCGGGGCGGTCTGAGTGAAGGCGGGAGGGAGATGCTGATCAGCGGGGGGATTGCTTGGGATAGCGCGGTGCTGCTGAGGAGGGGTCTGCGCTCGAGGAGCCTGTGAGGGGGCGCGGAGCTCCTCACCCAAAGCGTCAGCGCTGATCTGAGCGCGCTCATCATCGCTCATGTTCATGTTGTCAGCCAGCTCATCAGGGGAGTAGATGCCGCTCACGGCGTCAGGATAGACCGCCCTCAACATCAAAGTGAGAGCGCGAGCGCGGAGCATCTGCATGGGCATCTGCTGCCAATTGCGGTGGCGGGTCAGCCCCTGGGCCTGAGCCATCTCAAAGGTATAGGTGAAGGTGTGGACGATCTGCTCAGGCTCATCATTGCGGGCGCACTGATAGGTGCAGTGTCGATCATCCCAAGACGTGATGACCATGAAGCGACAGATGTCAGAGCGCCTCACGATCCCGCTCATGGCGTCAGCTCTGAGTGTGGGCTGACCCTTGAGCATGTAAGCGTTGTTCTGAGTGATCGCCATGTCTCCACCAAAATGGGCGCCAAAGGCAGCGTGAAGGCGGAGGCAATCGCGGGGGCTGTCGCTGATGAGGGTGGCGATCTCTTTGGCTTGGTCGAGGTTCTTTGGTGTGTAGATAGTCATGATTTACCTGCTTGTTTGAGTTGGGTTGGTGGTGGTGGATTAGACGTTGGCTTGGAGGCGGAGCTTGAGAGATGCCACGCGCTCACGGTGAGGAAGATCGCGGGTGACATACCAAGCGCGAATGATCTCAAACCAATCGCTCATGGGGATGATGACCTCACGGCCCAGGTCACGCTTGAGGTGGCCCTCAATCTCGTTGACCATTTGGAGGTTGTGGTAGTGCTTAGGGCCAAGGCCCATCACGCTGTCATAGATGCTGAGGTGCTTGAGAAAGAAGCTGATCTCATCGCCCGTCATGCGGCGCTGAAGCCAGCCCTCACGCTTGGGGAGCTCCCTGACCTGTGGCTTGTCACCAAAGAGCAGCTGGAACAAGTGAGCAGCCACCGCGAGCATCAAGGCGGCGATGGAGATGAGACAGAAGATGATGAAGGTGTCAGCGGCGGCGTTGCTCATGAGTGGTGAATCCTTGTGATGGTCATGAATTGGTCTGGGGTGTATGTGTCGAGCCCTGTGAGGCGGTTGACGGTGATTGCCAATGACGTGGCTAGATGAATGGATGGGCAAAGCTGGCCCGTCATAATGCGGCTGAGATAAGAGGGAGAGATTTGAGCCTCATCAGCTAGATGGCGGAATGTGTAGCGCTCAGCCTTCAAGTCTGCGGTGAGCTTCTCTTTGAACGTCATGTATGACCTCCTGTGGGTTGGTGTTGTACTCTTATAAATTGTACATATGTCAAATGTCAAGGCTACTTTTGTAAATTATCAAGATAGCGTTGACATGATGACGAGGCTCACCTATATATAGAGCCTCACCACCTCAAGGAGCTCCTCATGGATCAACGCTTGTCAAACGCTGACGTGATCAGGGCCATTGGCCTTGATGGCAGCATCAGCCCAACCTCAAAATATACGCTCATCATTTGCGTCCATGTCTGCATGGACTGGCAGAACCGCCACGGCCTCATCAGCGCGGATCAGATCGCAGAGGCAACAAACCAAAGCTCACGCCAAGTCAAGCGACAGCTCAAGGCCATCATTGAAGCTGGGTGGATTGCTCGACATGCTGAGAAGCGGGGGCCTGGCCTCCACCATAAGTCAATGACAAGGCTCAACATGGCCAAGGTCAAAGAGGTCTTGGCAAGGGCCAAAAGTGTCACAGCTGATGTGACAGAATTGGTAAGCCACGATGTGACAGAATTGGTAAGCCACGATGTGACAGAATTGGTAAGCCACGATGTGACAGAATTGGTAAGCCACGATGTGACAGAATTGGTAGATGCCAAAAGTGTCACTAAGACTGTGACAGAATTGGTAAGCCACGATGTGACAGAATTGGTCAAACCCTTACCAAAAGTGTCACACAGTTCAATATCTCTCAATAATCATAATCAATCTATCATCAATGAGGCTGAGCCTGAGACTGAGAGCGCACGCGAGGCGGAGGAGGAGAGGAGAGCTATGATGTGGGATCAGATCATGGCCAAGGCTGAGGAGCTCCCGCCACCACCTCCACCGCCAACAATGTCACAGCGTGAGGACGGTCTTTATATTTTATCTCATATCAATGATGATCTTGAGTACAGGCGGGACGTCTATCGTGAGATCACTCATCACAAGCGACAAGACATAAGGGACGCTCTGTGGGCGCGGGGGAATGATGAGCTGTTCATCAAGATGATGGGCGAGCTCATCGCTCCACGCTCAGCCATTGACTGGGTGACGTCTATCGCATCAGGTCACAAGCCAAGCATCTCAACACCGCCCGCTCCACCTCCCAAGCCTACCTCATGGACTGTCACGGTTGACCAACAACAGAAGATCAAGGAGGCTGACAGGGCATGGCTTAGCGCCGATTATGGACAAGACAAGAAGAATGGAGGATGGCATTGATTGATTATCACAACATCACCGCTGAGAACTTCCCCGCTGAGGAGTGGCTCAGCTCCTCAGGCTACCTCAGCACAACGCCGCTCCCTTACTGCGGTGAGTGTTTTGAGGGGATCGTCTATGAGAAGCCACCACCACCAACGGCGCCCATCGCTCGCCGCTGCCCAACCTGCACCCCGCTCCGCTCACGGCTCAAGCGATTGGAGGAGGCCCGCCTCCCCTTCCTCGCTCATCAGCACACCTTGAACGGCTATGAGTGGGACAGCCAAGAGCAGCGGGACAGGGTGGGCGCTGTGCTCGATTGGATTCACGGCAACACCGACCCCATTGATAAGCCCGCGGTCATGCTGTGGGGCAAGCCTGGCAACGGCAAGAGTACCATCCTTCACATCCTCGCCAAACATGCGATCTTTGAGGGCAAGCGCGCCCTGTTCCTCACCCATGAGGGGCTCTTTGCTGATATTCGAGCATCATGGAAGGCCAACAGCCTCAACCTCCATGAGATGCTTGAGAATGTTGACCTCCTCTGTCTTGACGAGCTCGGCGGCCTTGGAGGTGGCGGGCGGTGGTCTGAGTGGTACAGATCACAGACTAGGGAGATGATTGGCGCGATCTATGACAGGTGGGCAGCCAAGACTCTCAGCGTGGTCGCAACCTCCAACCTAGCTCCCAAGACGATCATCCACGACCTATGCGACAACAACAGCGCGGTGAGGTCGAGGCTTGGCGCGATCTTTGGGCGGCCTGTGCAGATGATAGGCCATGATAGGCGCGCTGGCGTTGATGATGGGTGGGGTTAAGATGAACATACAAAAGCTTGACCGATCCAAATTCATGACAAACCATGTGCTGTACGTCCTGAAGTCAGATGACCTTGGGGGGCTCTACTATATCGGCTGTCACTCATGCTTAGGTACGTCATACAATTGCTCAAATACCAAATGCCACTATAGAGGCAGCTCATCCACCATCACTGACTTAGTTGCTTTACACCCTGAGGCCCGCTGGGTCATGACGGCTCTAGCGTATGCGTCAGATCGAGAGGAGCTCAAGACGTTGGAGGAAATGCATCTCGCCCTCCATGTGGGCCACCCTAAGTGCCTTAACATCAAAACATCAGGGCAGTCGATGCCAAAGTATACCCCTGAGGCAAAGGAGCGAATGAGGTTAGCAGCTAGATCCAAGGGATACAGGATGAAGAAGCAGAATGGGGAAGATGTGTTTGTCAAGAAGCAACATCTGAGGTCGGCAATCTTGGCGGGCTACTCATTTAAGCGCATAAACATCAAGATCAAAAGTTATGAGCACAAAGTCCAAGCATTTGTTGGGACAGGCTCCCTTACTCAAGTCCTTATCGAGCTCTTGGATCAAGGGTGGGAGATTGGAGAGGATAGGCGCTTGACCATGATCAATGCAGCAGAGTTTTGGAGTCTTGTCGGCTATAAAGTTGAGCAACAGACGCGCTTTGTAGTGGTGCCCGTCTAGGCTGCCGCCAAGCTAAAGCGTCATAGCCAAGAGGCGGCTCATCCCCTCGATGCCCCAAACTGAATCACGGACGGCGCTGGCATAGTTCCGAATCTCAGCCTGAGCGTGACCATCCAACCTCAAGCTCAGGAAGTGGATGAGCGCGTGAAGTGAACAGCTCCAATAACACTCACTCATCAGCGACAGCGGGAGCACCGTTCGAGCTTGCTCTTTAGCCACACCCACGCTGAGGAGCTCCTCATAGCTCTTGAAGGCTTGCTCAATCGCTCGCTGATAGATGAGCTGAGCGCTGAGCGCGGCGTCATCCTCAAGCGGCCCCGCTGATCCTTGCTTGACGCTCGCTGAGCCTTGCCTCCACTCACTTGGCTCCCACGCCTCATGATCAAACTGGACATAACGCCCGCTGATCTCATTCCAAGCGCAGCCCACTTGATGCTTCATCCATTGACGCAGCACAAAGACAGGGGCCTTGATGTGAAACTGAAAAGTCATGTGGCGGAATGGTGAGGTGTGCTTGTGCTTCCACAGGTAGCCAATCAGCCGCCAGTCATCCTCATTCAGCTCATCGCTCATGCGTCCCATTGAGACACGGGCGCTGTTCACCACGCTGAGGGGCGAGCCCATCACAGCGAGGAGCTTGACGCTCCCTCCATCTATTGCGATCTGCTCACTTATCATCTACTGTCACCTCGTTGATGTGTTATAGGGTCGGACATCGAGGGCGGCGCCGTGTGAGTGTTGCGGCGCCGTCCTCACTAATCTAATGGAGGACACCATGAATTATGTCATCTTGATTGGCAACCTTGGGCGCGACCCAATAGCCAGGGGCTCTGACCGCAATATCGCCAGCTTCTCCCTCGCGGTCGAGCACAGGAAGAAGGGCGGCGAGAAACAAACCCAATGGTTTGACTGTGTAGCCTTTGGCAAGACAGGGGAGGCTCTCCTCGCTCACGCGAAGAAGGGCGATAAGCTCGCGATCACGGGGAAGATCAAAACCAAAGTCTGGGAGCGCGATGGTATTAAGCAGCAAGACCTAGACATTGTGATTGAGACTTGGCAGTTTGTGGGGAGCAAGCCCACCTCAAACGCCATTGGTAACCAAGGCCCCGCATCATGGACACCTGATGGAGACCAATGGCCTTGACCTCTTAGCTCCTCGCGGAGCTCCCCAACGAATGGACTAGAATGACGAATGAATTGAAACCCCAAGAGATCATTGGCGCTCGCCTCGCTGAGATGCGCTCCGACATGATCAGAATGCTTATGTTTAAGCTGCGGCTGGAGCCTCATGACGCTGAGGACGTATTCTCTGAGGTCACGCTTTATCTACTAGAGCATGGCCCCCGCCTCCTCGATATGGAGAAGGAGATGAGCGGGGCAATCCGCAAGCTCACCCGAATGAGGGGGCTCAATCATATCCGCGACAACAAGCGGATCGTTTATGGGTGGCTTCATGTTTGGGAGGAGTGGGGACTGTTGCCAAGCGATGACGGCCCTGAGCGCTGGGATGATCAGATTGATTTAGGGCTCATCGCCGCTGATGTGCTCGAATCTGTTGAGCGGCCTTCTCATAGGGCTCCATTGGCTGCCATCATGGCAGGGGAACAGATCAATGTTGTGGCGCGTGAGCAGGGATGGAATCAGAACACCCTCCACAGCGTGTGGAAGCGTATGAGATACAGGATGAAAGCAAAGTATGAGCAAGAAGAAGTCTAAACAAGACCTTGAAGCGCTCAAAGATATGGCGGCGCGTGAGGCTCTTATCGTTGACTCTAATGATAAGTCACAGAAGACAAACGTGGGCGCGCGCGCGACCCCCAAACACGGCCCATATTCCCGCAAGTATGAGGAGAAGACTCATCAGCTCCTCACCTATCTGGCTCAAGGCTACAGCAAGGAGGCGGCCTGTATTGGCGCCCACCTCAACCGCCCCACGCTTTACAAGTGGCTTAGCGAATATCCAGACTTTGCGGAGGAGGTCGAGGACGCTCAATTCATGGCTGAGGGTCACGTCCTCGCGGAGCTCCGTGGCGCGATCCAACGGAAGGATGACACCAAGGCGCTCATGTGGCTGCTCTCCAAGCTTCGCCCTGATCGCTATGGGGACAGGAAAGAGGTTGAGATCACCACCAAGACCAATGACGGCGTTCAAGAGGTGGTGGCCATGTTCGAGCAGACAAACGATATGCTTGAGGACAAGACTGACGAAGAACGATGAACCGCCCTCCCCTGACTAGCCACCACAACTAGCCAAGGGAGGACAACTCAAACAGGCAGGAGCTTGTTATGACATACGCCAAGCTTGAGATCAACCGCCCCGCGCTCACCGCCACTTGGACGAAGGCCCAAATGGAGGCCGCCGTGGTGAGGATTCATCAGCGCTTCCAAGGCTTATTCACCTCGATCATCGAGAGCGCCGACTGGGCCAACTATCGTCTAGTTGATCACCCGCTTGAGGCGGGGCGCCCATCATGGCCTGACCCTGGAGAATATTGTGACCTAGTGCTCCAACACCGCGAAGGCGAGGCGGTGGCAGCGGTCGAGATCAAGACGCGCCACATCAAGATGAGGGATGAGCGCACCGCTTGGATGATCGCTGATGACGTGCTCGACCACATGAGCTCACAGCTCACCAAGCTCCAGACCATCGCTCATAGGAGTGACGCGCTGTGGCTCGTGGTGATCGGCCTCTATCGCGTCCCCTTCCAAGCGGCGGCGATCAACTTCAACACGCCCTTTGATTTGGTCTTGGTGTGGGGACGTGATGTGGGGAGAGACTCACCAATGGGTCGAGCGCGCTTCAACAGCCTCAGCGACTTTGACAGGGCGGTCTGTGACTTCAAAGAGCCCGCTCGGTTCTTCGAGGTCAAGAGCCTCCCTCGCTCAGCCTCAGCCGCTCCTCCTCCTCAGTCTGTGACCCATGACCTTGAGGCGCTCATCAGCAAGGCCCCGCTCCATGAGAGCTGTCGGCTCGCCCTGCTCTTTATCCTCGACTGGCCTGACGAGCTCCTCAGCTTGAGAACGTACATGAGGGAGCGCGCCACAGAGGACACCACAGAGTACAGCCTCCAACATTGGGCCATGAAGATGATTGATGAGGGCGTGGTCAAAGGCTATCGCAAAGGGAAGCGCTCTCATCGCTTGAGCATAGACGAGCCCGCGCTCAGGGCTTATCTCAAGGAGGTCAGCGGTGAGTGAGGAGGAACCACGGGAGCTCATCCTCAACGACCTTCAACGTGAGATCATTGGCGGGCTGAGGCGGCGTCAGAAGATCATCGCGGCGCGCTGCGGTTGGGGTAGTGGAAAGACGAGCTCCCTCATCTTCGCGCTGTGGTTCATCGCTAAGGTGAGGCCAGGGACAACCTCCCTCCTCATCACCGACACCACCCCGCGCTATAACTCTGTTTTGATGCCTGAGATTGAGAAGTGGCTGGCGCCTCGCGGTTGGGTGTATAACCACACGCTGCACAAATGGACTGACACCCACACAGGCTCCTCTGTGCTCTGTCGCTCCTATTATCGCCCAGGCACGAGAGACGCGAGTCACAACCCGCTGGAGGGCATCAACGTCACCTCAGGCGTGGCGCTCATTGACGAGTGCCAAACGCTTGGAGCTGAGGTGGCTCACAAAGCGCTAGGCCGCTTGAGGTCTGGCCCCACTCCAACGCTCATCCTAGTTGGGCTTCCTGTGGCTGATGCGTGGTGGTGCCAAATGGCTGAGGCTGCGGGGCTCCACCCGCTGCTGTTCACCTCATACGTCAACCAAGACAACCTCAGCGCTGAGTGGTTCGAGGCCACCAAGCTCCTCCCTGAAGATGAGCGGGAGGCTATGGTGATGAACAAACCAAAGCCTCCAAGCGGCTTGGTTTATCAAGAGTTCGACCTTGAGCGTCACGTCATTGATGATTTCCAATATCGCCCTGAGATGACTGGGCGCATTGCCATTGACTGGGGCTTCCGCAAGCCCTCAGTTCTTATCATCGCCTATGATGAGGAGCGTGAGGCGTCCGTGATCGTCCATGAGATCAATCCACAGGAGGTCACCATCGCGGAGCTCTCAGAGATGATCTTGAGGGTGGCTTGGCCTCGCGCTCACAAAGCTCAAGCGCCAGGTCAGCGGATATGGCTAGACACGGGCGTGGCAGACAAGGCGGGGAAGGCCCGCTCTGACCACACAGGGCGCTCAGCCTTCCGCGAGATGGGGAAGGGCGTTGACCAAGGCGGGCTTGGCCTCCCGCTCAGGAGTACCACCGACCCTGTGAGGGTGGACATACTCAATGGCGTCCAGCGCCTTAAGCGGGCCTTTGCTCGCGACCGCTACCTCATCACCAAGGAAGTCTGGGACAAAGGCGAGCGCGCCATTGGGAACAGCTTGAGGAAGGCGATCATGAGTTACGCTTGGGACACCAAAGAGCAGCCAAAGAAGGATGGGCGTGAAGACCCGCTTGATGCTCTGCGATATGACTGCATCTTTCATTATTGGGCTGACGAGGTGGCCCGCTCCTCATATACTCCAAGACGTAGACCCAACCGCGACAAGCGCGCTGGCATCTCCACCAACTCAAGGAGCTTCTGATGGCTGATCCCACCCTCACACCTGGCCTTGCTGATAAGGTGCTCGACCCCAACAACTTGGTGGCGGTTGTCACCGTGGGCCTCCTCTACATGATGTGGAAGTTCATGAACCGCCGCTTTGACTTAGAGCGGGAGGAGCAGCGCGAGATCATCAAGCGGATCGAGGAGCTTGACCGCGAGCTCCTCAAGCTTGAGGCGAGGATGGACGCCAAGGATGACTGAGCACCCAATGTTAGACCGTGTTGACCTCACCGCTGATGAGCCAGCCACCTCCAACGTGGATCACCCCAACCACTATCACAAGGAGAGCGGCGTGGAGGTCATTGACGCCATTGAGGCTTGGGGCCTTGGCTTCGCCTTGGGGAATTGCGTCAAGTACATCGCCCGCGCAGGTCATAAGCACAACGCCCGCGAGGACTTACAGAAGGCGCTCTGGTATCTCACTTGGGAGCTCGCCAGGTATGAGGACAAATAGGAAGTCAGCTCCTATTTAAAAGAATGGCCTTCATGGAGTCGCGAGCCCCATGAAGGCCAATGCTTCCCTCGCCAGGGAAGGCTTGTGAGATAGCATGGCGTTCAAGGATTATCAATACTGTTTGACCTGTCTCCGCTATGTGAAGCGCGGCGAGCCTCACCACTACAGGGGGACGCTCACAGTCTGCACCTCCCAAGCTGACCTCGACCTCAGCGCCCTCAAGCCTCGCGGTGAGTGGCCGAAGACTAGCCTTGACAAGTGGCTATGTTATAATGACACTAAGACTGACTTAATGGACTAGCCTGACGTCTGATGGAGGACTAACCCCCCGCTCATCAGAGGGCTTATGCGAAAGCTCGATTATCAAGCTGACACAGATGAGGCGCCTCGCCACATGAGGGCGCTGCATCCTCGTTTCTCTGTGAGGGGTATCACAGGGACTCAGCTCAGCGGGGGCATGATCACGGGCTATGAGCGAAACGCACAGCTCACCGGGCTCAACTGGGTGCGCGAGGCAGAGGACATGCTGCGCACCGATCCGGTCGTGCGTCGATCTTGGCACATGCTCAGGCAGACTCTGCTCTCTGCAACCTGGCGCTTTGAGTGTACCGACGAAGAAGATCCAATCGCAGTCGAGCTCGCTCGCTTTGCTAATGAGGCTTTCGGCTTTGATGGCTATGCAGGGCAGATGTCGCTGAGCTGGGAGGAACAGCTGAGCTATATGCTCGAGTTCGTGCCGCTCGGTTATCGGTATGCCGAGGAGATCTACCGAGTTGGCCCCGATGAGCAGGGCAGAGCTCGAGTGTGGCTCGACCGCTATGCTGATCGCGAGCCGAGCGCGCATCTGCGTTGGCTCTCTCGAGATAATCAGCAGCTCGATGGTGTGATGCAGCAGGTCGTTGGTGTCGGGCGCACTCCTGAGC
>Ga0208917_1001963_pt1 | contig 10038 bp, 14 predicted proteins | sample DEB08_DNA_10_FD_185500 | JGI IMG/M metagenome (GOLD analysis project Ga0208917, IMG submission 185500) | Aqueous microbial communities from the Delaware River and Bay under freshwater to marine salinity gradient to study organic matter... | ecosystem: Environmental > Aquatic > Marine > Coastal ...
AGAGCGGGGCCGTGGGGTTTAGCTCAAGCAGGGCACACCGTAACAGGAAAAAGCACGCTACCGCCTGACGTTTCAAACTTCGCTATCACTTTTCAAAATACAGGCTTTTTGCTGACTTGGGACACTGTTACCGTTCCAGACTTCAAGGAATATATTGTTAAGGTTGGCGCATCATGGGGCGCGGGTACTATTGTTGCTACGACAAAGACAAATGAGCTTTTTTTGGACGCTACGGCGAGCGGTAGCTATAACTATCACGTTAAAGCTGTCGATGATAGCGTAAACTCTAACGAGAGCGAGACAGAGGCGACTTTAAGCTTTACAGTTAACGCGCCTGGAACACCTCAAAACTTGAGCGGTCAGAGTAGGCAGGGAACAGCGTTGCTGAGTTGGACAAGCCCTGCTTTTTCTTCGCCTCGCCGTGAGTACGGAGTGCGCTTTTATAAAATCTACCGCTCTTTGAGTTCTGAAACTTTCTCGAACGCTACTTTGATTGCTGAGAGTGAAACGACTACTTATGCGTATCAGGAAGCGAGCGCAGGGACTTATAAATACTATATCAGTGCTGTTTGTTTTGGTGGGAATGAGTCTGCAACTTCAGCGAGCATTGAACTTGAAGTCGATGACTCTGTCAACTTTATTTTACAAAGTACTACTACCGATACAGATTTTACCGCCGGAACTGCTACAGGGTTGAGCTATGAATTGAGCGGTGTTTATCCGTTGATTCCAACGACTGCATGGCAGACGGTGCACAGTAACAACAGCTGGACGAGCGTTCAGGATCAAATTGACGCAGGGTATACGTATTTTGTTCAGCCGACAAGCACCAGCGGAAGCAGTTACGAAAGAGTGATTGATTTAGGCGTTCAGCTTGGAAACGGTAAGATAACAGTAACGCAATCGCAAACGGCTATAGATGGGACTTTGACTACTGATGTTACAATCAGCGTAAGCAAAGACGGTGTAAGCTATACAGACTATTTAAACCCGGTGGATTTGCAATTAGTTGTGACAGGCTTTAGATATGTGAAAGTGCTTTTTGAGTATAGCGGAGACGGTACTACGATTGCTAGATTGAACAGCGTTACAATCACCGTGAACGCGAAGCCGATCCAAGAAACTGGAACGGGCACAACGGGAGCAGGTGGAAGCGTTACAGTGACACCAATCTTGAGCTATAATGTATTCGCTTCTGTGATTGTAACTCCTTCGAGTGGTGGGGCTACTGCTTTGCTAGGATATGCGGATTTGACAAACGAGCCGACTAGCTTCGATGCTTACGTTATAAACACAAGCGGAGTTGGACAGGTAGGCGAAACTTTTAGCTATGTTATTATAGGATATTAGGCAGGAATTATGGCAGTAACATACGATTTTCAAACCCCAGGCGTGAGCACAAGCGCGGCTGATACTCAGGAAGATATTAGAAATATTGCGGAAATGTCATGGGTTTGGCATGTGCAAGCTTCTCCGCACAGTCTTACAAATAAGCCGACTGGTTTAATTGAAGCTTTTTATTCTGGCACTGTTGATTTTGCATCGAGCATACCATCTTACGGATACCAAAATTATTACTCTCTCAAGGCGTACGACGGTACTAATTTGGGAAATGTAAATTTCATAGATTTATACGTTCATAATGACGGTGCAGTTCTGAGTAATACTATCGGCGCAAGAGGTGAAGAATATATCTCAATGGGGGTATATGCTGGTTATTCATGTGAAAGCTTGGCTCCGTGGAATATAAACGCAGACGTTGGAAATACTGGAACATCAACTTATGATCCTATTTTAGCTTTTCAAAACCAGTCAGTGGAACGCGCCCGAATCTACACAGACACAAGCGACAGCCACAAACTTAAATTCGATGTTGGTGGTAGTGATCAGATGGTGATTGACTCTTCAGGCAACGTCGGGATTGGGACGAGTTCGCCAGAAGTTTTACTTCACATAGTTGAAAATGATATTGGGATTTCTCCATTTGGCGGATCTACTTTTGCATCAGAGCGAACCGGAAACAATTATCATAATATTTTAGCGACAGGCGAGAGCGGTATACTTTTCGGTGATGCAAGTGATGCCGATATTGGCTTCATAGTTTATGAGCATAGCTCTGATGAGCTTAGAATTGGAACAAATGCAAATGAAGCATTGAGGATTGATTCCTCAGGCAATGTCGGGATTGGGACGAGTTCTCCGCTAGAAAAACTTCACATTGAATTAGGCTCTGTATCTACAGAAGAGTTCGTAAGAATTTCTCAATCAGATGCGTCAGGAACTAATGATTTTGGATTACTTTTTTGGTCGAATACTGGCACAGGCGAAAGAGGTCGATTAGTAACTTCCAATTCTGGTAATGTCAAACTTAACGCTAATGCAGGTGAGTTGAGATTTCAGACTGGCAGTACCGATAAAATGGTGATTGATTTCACTGGCAATGTCGGCATCGGAACGAGTTCGCCATCTCATAAACTTGATGTTGTGGGAGATATTCAAATTGACACCGGCAACTTAGTCATCGGCACATCCGGCAAAGGTATCGACTTTTCTGCGACTTCTGATGCCGCAGGAGCTACAAGTGAGCTACTCGATGATTATGAGGAAGGGACTTTTACGCCTGTAATTTACTATCGTGACCTTTCAGCAAATGGCGGACTAGGTGCAGACGCTTCATTTTCAATCTCATCCTATACTGCGCAAACAGGGACTTATACAAAAATTGGTGACACTGTAAGAATCAAAATTAGAATCAAAACTAACACTTTATCTGGTGGAGATCCTACGGACGAGGTGAGAATTTCAGGCTTACCGTTTGTCGCAAGTAGCGACATTGCTAGTTATCCAGCGACGATTTTATCGCAAGATTTTTCAGCTAACCCACCTAAAGGCGCGGCGATCATTGGCGGTGACGATATAATCTTTCTATATCGAGACGCATCATCCACAAGTTCACTAACAAAGCTTCAAGTGTCCGACTTATCGGGTGGATCAAATAATAATGACATTTTAATTACAGGTTTATACTACATTTAAAGGAGAGCAAAAAATGGCAATTACAATTGAAGAAATTGAAGATCAAATCGAAATAACTGAGACAGGGCACGTACAAGTGCGATGCCGGAAAATCGTAAAAGATAACGGTGTAGTTATAGCAAGCAATGTTTTGAGCAGGAAAGTAATTTCACCGGGTGAAGATTACAGCAACGAGAGCGCAAAGGTCCAAGCTATTTGCACTGCTGTTCATACTCAAGAAGTTATTGACGCTTATCTTGCGAGCTTACCTCAGCCAGAAGAGGAAGTAGAGGAAGAGCAAGCCGAGGAAGAAGAACAAGTAGAGGAACAAGAGGAGCCAGTAGAATGAAAAAATTTACATTACCAGAATTGAGCGAACAAGATTTGCAAGCGTTGTCACAAGTGCTTGAAGATTACATCAGAAGCGAATCCAATCAGGGACGCGCTAGAATTGCAAGCTTGAAGACTGCGCCGATTCTAAACGCTATCAATTGCGTGCAGGAAGTTAAGAAAGACGATGAAAGTTGATGCCTGTTGTAGTCAAAGAAAAGCGAGTTATCTAGCTTTAAAGTTTGCCTTATCTGAAATAGTGTACAATATATAAAACATAATAGGGACGGGCTACCCGTCTCAATTGTCACTATAGCTTATGAAGATGAGGCACAGAATGAAGAAATCGCAAGCTTTCAAACAAAAATCAAGTACACAGGTACAAGCACAGTCAAAAGCACAAAGCGCACCAACTAGAGCAGAAGCTAGAGCAGAAGCTAGAGCAAAAGTTAAGGCGGTGCGTGATGCCTAACGAGTACAATCCACAGGAAGAGATTTCAAATCTAACGCGCACGCTCAGGTGGGCGATAGGGATAGCGGTTGCCTTGTCTGTCACGCTTCACGGTTGGAGTTATCGCGCGTTTTCTGAGTTGGCTATCGAAAAACTTGACAGGAAAGAGTTTGAAAGCTTTAGGGATAAGCAAGAGCGCAAGCACGACTTGACTCGACAGACTTTAACCGACCTATCGAAGAGCATAACGCGCATTGAAGTTCTGCTTGATTTGCTTTTAAAAGAGGGGCGCAAGAATGAAAAAGAATGAAATCTTTACGATGGACAATTTACGCGCTAGCACTTTTATTGATAAAACATTTGCAACTGGTGAAGGGTATAGCGAAGAGAACCAGAAAAAAGCGGTCGCGCTTCCTTGTCGTGGGGCTTTGAAAAAATGGGTTAAACTTATACTTCCTGGATACGGCGAAACGCTTGTGCAATGTCTTGATGTTGGGCCTTATCTTTGGTGGGATGACGATTTTATTTACAAGGGGAAGCGCCCGTTAGTTGAATCATACTTCTACAACAAAAAGCATTTTCCAAGTGAGCGCAAAGGAAGCCGTGAGCGGTGGGATCGAATCAGCTTTCGAGGTAAAATCCCGTCGAGTCGTGCAAGCGTTGATTTGACGCCGCCTGTATGGAAGGATTTGGGCGTTACTCCTGAGATTTTGAAAAACGAGTTTAACGCATCAAGCTATAAAATGCTCAGTGTTAACAATATGATTATGGAATGGTTTGTCGATCCGAAAGAAAGCGAAGTGCCGGATTGGCTCGATACGGGCTATGAAGATAGGTTTAAAAAATGAGTTTTTGGAAATTGCCGATAATTGGTGACGTGGTTGGCATGATAGGCGATAGCCTTAACGCTAGGCGTAGGAGAAGGCAGACCAGACTTGAAGCTGAAATCAAAGCGCATGAGAAGCAGTTAGAGCAGGATATTAGCTGGGAAGCGTTGCAGGCTCGGAACGCGGCAAATAGCCTCAAAGATGAATACTTAACTATTGTCTTAACTCTTCCCTTGATTGCTTCGTTTATTCCCCCACTTGTCCCGTATGTCGAGGAAGGTTTCAAAGCATTAGAGCAAATGCCGGTATGGTATAGGGCTAGTTTGGGGGTTGTTATAGCGTCCGCCTTCGGTGTGAAAAGTTTTGTTAGTTTGATGGGATTGAAGAAGTGAGCGAAATCTGGCTAAATTGGTGGAAAGAAATCTTCGCGGCTAGTGCTATCGGCGTGGCTATCGTTGCTAAAACTCTGTGGACTAGCCTAGTGCCAATTCTACAAGCTTGGAGTCAGAACAGGGCTGAAAGCTACAGGCACGAAAGCAAAGTCAAAGAACAGGAGCAGATAATTAAAGCACTCGTCGAAGGTATTGAAGAGTACACAAAAACGGGCGGTGATTTAAAAGCTTTGATTCAATCAAAATCGTTTGCTTTCGGTGTGGCTGACGAATTGCACGCTATTGTCCAAGAGAGTTTGCAGTCGAGCACTCGAAAGTGACTTTGCATTGATCCAACTGGATTCGCTTTCTCAATACCTTAGCAAAATCCGCGCCTGGATAACTTGAGCTTTCGGCGCTTCTGATATAGTCCAAAATTATACTTAGAATGCGCGCGTCAAATTCGTGAGCAGGCAGGAAGTTGCAACTTTTTAATTCTTTGTATGCTGTGCTGTTTTCTAGCGTTTTGATTTTAGGTGGGTTATTCTTGCTCACTGTTTCCCCTTTAAAAACCTTTCTAGTTTTTTTGACGGTGTGTTGATGCGCTTATTCTCAAGCAGTAGATAGCGTTCTTCAATATCTTTTTCAAGTTCTTTTTTCAGCATTTTATAGCGCGTTAAAATGCTGTCGTTTTTCGAAAATACGCGCTTAATAACGCTTAGAACTTGGAAAAAATAGTCGTCTGGTGTGCGCTTGTCTGTAACGTCTATCCAGATGTGAAATTGCACGTCACCTTTTCCGTTCTTAATCATTATTGAAAATGCTTTTCCTGTTGTGTAGGCGTTTTCAAATCGTCTCCACTCAAAAACATGCTGTGGATTAAGGTGCGTGTATTTTTTAACAAAGAGATCGCATCTAGCTCTAATCTGTCTCAAATTTTCCTCTTTGTTTAACGCTTCCTTTTCCTCGTCTGTCATTTCGCGCCGTTTCTGTCTTATATTTTCCAAGTGCTTTTGTCGCGCTTCTTTTTTTCGCTTACGTGTTATTGCGTCCCGCTTTTTGTCATAGCCCGAAGCGTAGCTGTTGCGCTTTGCTCTAAACTCGTCGCGCATTTTCTCAATCTCTTCTGGCGTGGGCTCGCGACCGTCTAAGTATTTGTCCCTGATTTTGCACAATTCGTCTAGCATCGGTATAATCCATTTTTCATCTTCTGGCACAAGTAAGCTACCATTAAATTGCGTTGAGTAGTAAGTCTTTGAAACTTTCTGACCTCTATAAATTAAACACGCTGTTCCCTTGTCGTTTCTTATCATTGTGTTTTTCTTAGAAAGAATTTGAATAATCGCGCTAACGCTTAAATTCATTCCGTTTTCGGCAAAGTATTGCGCGCGCTCTTTGATGCTTAAATTGTTGCGCTCTTTCGTGCTTTTCTTCTCCAGTGGCATACTGTTCTTGATTTGATTTTTTAATCGTGTCCTGCCTGTCCTGCAATCTTCGCAAATTGTCCCGAAGTGGCCCTTGACCGCATTCGTACATTCATCATCTGAATAGCAAAGCGAATAGCCCGGTGGAAGTTCGGTTGTCAGATAGTCGCTCGTATCGAAAAATTGCCAGTCGTTTTTGATTACGTCGATTTCATTGAATCCGCGTGCATTCATAGAATATACCCCGTTTCGCAATCCATATGCTCAATCCAAGCAATTGCGACACCGATAGCGTCAAGAATGTGGTTTGATGTCCCGTAAAGCGGGCCTTTTTGCGATTGTATACCTTTGTAAGGATCAGAGCCACCACCAGATGGTTTAAATCGCTCCTTGATAGCTTGTTGCACTTGTGACTTTGTGGCACGCCTTGAGCCTGTGATTATATGTCCTACATCGGGCTTTTTGATAAGCTCAACAAAAAAAGAAGGCTCGGCGACAGCGTAGAAATAGCCGACCGCGAAGCACGTATCAAAAACGCTTTGACCTACGCCACGCCCGTAGTGCGATACGTTTTCAATAACCAGCCTGTCCGCGCTGTAATTTCGTATGAATCGCGCTATTTCTTCGTTTCTGTCGTAGTCGAAATCTTGCAAGCTATATTCGCCGTCTTGGCGCTGAATAACAGCTATTGCGCTTTGAGTTGGGCCTGGATCAATTCCGATAACGTAGTAGTCTTTTAAGTTTTTCATTTTATTTCCCTTTCGTTTTTAATTTACTATCAATTCTATTTTCTCGCGCTCTCAACTTCAAGAACTATTTTTGAATTTTTGTTAGTGCGTAGTCGTAAGCTTTCATCCAGCGTTCAAGATAAGCAAGAAAGCTTTCAAAGTCGTTTTCCAGGTAGGCTCGATTGATACCGTTTTCAACCTCTTCTAGCGTTTTTTTATGCTCTACTAGAATCGTCATAACTTCAAGGACGTTGTTGCCTACCTTCTTAGCTACAGCATCGACTACTTGATTTAATACTTTGTCGAATTTTTTAGCCATTTTCCACCTCTTTCAATTCGTTCGGCTTCACTCTTGAAGCGTCGATCATTTCAAAATATTTACCTTTCTGACGCAACTTGATCCAGCCTTTAAAGTTTGACAAATCAGACCTTAATTCAAAAGCTTGCATGTTATTCTGAAACTTCTTGAACCTGCCTGTCAACAACTTCCATTTGTTCGCGGCGCGGTAGCTTAAAAACTCATTGGAAAAATTCAAATACTCGGCGTGGAATTGTTGCTCAACTGTTATTCCGAAAATCGACTGCATTGGCTCGGACTCATAAAATAAAACTCTAATCATTTCATTCTTTTTCGAGCTGGTATACAATTCGACTTTTACTGAATCAACCTGAAACCATTTCGCGGTCTTTTGTTTTTCCTTCTTCAATTCAATATCAACTAATTCGACCTTTTTAATAACCTTAGCGAAAAAGTGACCGCATTCACTACAGGCTTCAGCCGTACCGCTCACAATCTCATTACAGGACGGGCAAACTTTCCCACCACCAAACGCCTCTTCCTTCTCTTCCAGCTCTTCCACGCTCTTAAATTTCCACCGCTCTTTGTAGGTGGGCACATGGGGCTTTGCCGGGTGTCCGTGGCGTGCGTAGTTGTCCGAAAGGTCAAGCACTATGCAATCGTCCTTCCCTTCTGCGATCCGCGCACCGCGCCCGACCATTTGAACGAAAAGGCTAGCTGATAGCGTTGGCCTGGCAAGCACGATACAGTCGATTTCTGGATAATCAAAGCCAGTAGTTAAAACGCCTACGTTACAGCAAGCGCGGAGCCTGCCTGATTTGAATTGCTCAAGTATTCGATTGCGCTCTTTCTTCGGCATTTTGCTGTGTACCGTATCGCACTCTATACCCGCTGAATTTAGCAAATCAGAAACGCGCTTCGCGTGTTCAATCGTCACGCAAAATATAATGATATGCTCGCGCTCCTGGGCGTGCTTTTCGATGCTATCAAGAACGCTTCCGATATGGCGTATCATAACTTTTGACAAGTCGCCTTCGTTGTAGTCGCCTGCCGTTCTTTTCACGCTTGACAAGTCTTTTCTTGCTGTTGGGCTCGCTTTGTATCGGATCGGGCAAAGATAGCCTTGTGATTGTAGTTCGTCCATCGAAATTGAATAGTTGAGCCGGTCAAACCAATTCGCGCTTTCATCTTTGCAGGCGTTCCCAAAAATGTAACCGTGATTGAGTCGGTACGGCGTAGCAGTAAAGCCAAGCAGTCGCGCTGTCGGTCTTTTGCTTCGATTTATGTCGATTATATCTTTGTACTGACTCGGCTTGTTTTTCGGCGCAAGCGTATGCACTTCGTCAATGATTATCAGGTTAAACGGCTCGCAGAACTGGACAAGCTTGCTATAACTTTGAGGCGTTGCTATCAGGATCGGTTTTTTAACTTGCTTTTTTGCGCTCACACTTGAGCAACAAATGCCGATATTTTCAACGCCTTCGGGGTAGACCGCTTTGATTTTGTCGAAACTTTGCTCGACTAACTCTTTTTGACGGGTCAAGATCAGAGTGCGAAACGATTTGAATTTTGTGTGATAGCGTTCTATCAAATGGCTGAAAATTACGGTTTTCCCTGCACCAGTCGCCGCCTGCAACAGCGCGTTATCTTCTTCTAGTAGGTCGGCTTGTATTGTGGTTATTGCGTCCTCTTGATATTTTCTGAGGTTTAGCATTGCTCAACCTCTTTTATTGCTTGACCGATCAAAAATGGAATTTGAGGAACTACGGCGTTTCCTAGTCCTTTAATTCTGTGTGCCCGATTGGAAAGCCCATTAACCACTCTACCCACTCCAAGTTCAGTTGCCCAGATGCCTTTCTGCCACTTTCTAATTCCTTCGTTGATACTGTGTTGCAAAGCCTTATGTAATGCCCTTTGCTCTTTCGCTGCTCTTCTGTAAGATTGTTGTATTTGTCTGCTTCTGATGCTGTTGGAGTTGGAAACATTTCTGGATGCGCCACTTGATCCCTCAAGTTGATGGGCATTCCTTGTTCCATCTTCCGAATCATAGTCTCCTTGCTCTTTGGGCCGCCTGTCCCTTCTGATGCTGTCGGCGTTCTGAATATCGGTGGAGTCCAGTTCTCCCTTGCAGCCTGTAAAGTTGATTTTGGGCCGTTCTTCTTGTTTCCGTTTTTGTTCGGGGCTTCGCAAGCTGTTGGGGTTGGAATCAGGTTTGTTCGCAACAATCCAAATTCTCTCTCTTTTGTGCCAAGCTCCAACCGCTGAAGCTGGAATGCAAAACCATTGCACACAATACCCCGCTTGGGCCAAGTCTCTAAGAACTCTTCCGAAGTACCGCCCAGACTCACTTGAGAGAAGCCCTGGGACGTTTTCAGCCACGACCCATTTGGGTTGAGCTTCGCAAATGATCCTATGCATTTCTCCCCATAAATCTCGTGAATCTTCTGAAGCAAGTCTTTTACCTGCGAGCGAGTGAGGCTGACAGGGGAAGCCTCCTGTAACAATGTCGATTCCTTTGTATTCTTTTCCATCTAGTTTCCTTATGTCTCTATGAACTGGTACGCCTGGCCAGTTCTTGTTCAATACTTTTGTTG
>Ga0208917_1001979_pt1 | contig 9991 bp, 10 predicted proteins | sample DEB08_DNA_10_FD_185500 | JGI IMG/M metagenome (GOLD analysis project Ga0208917, IMG submission 185500) | Aqueous microbial communities from the Delaware River and Bay under freshwater to marine salinity gradient to study organic matter... | ecosystem: Environmental > Aquatic > Marine > Coastal ...
AGTCTACAAACCGACGAATCTCTTTTCTTGGGATTGGGGTCTGCGTTTGGACGGTCTCTTTTTCGATGCTCAAAAGTACTACGATCTTGCAGACTGGGAGGCTAGGGGTTATGGTTTAAGGTATTCTAGATTTGAAATACAAAATAGGGGAAACCAACTTTTGACACGTCCTCAGCTCTTTTATTTTAACCTAGCTGCTCAAACAGGTATTTCATTTGCTCTTGGTGCGGGTTTTGAAACAAAATTGGCCTATATTCTCTCGCAACGAGCACCAAATGCCTCTGAGTTGTTTAGTGATGGACTTCACCACTCTTTAGCTACGATAGAGTATGGTAATTTGGATCTAAAAAAAGAGACTACTCATAAGGTTCTCCTTAGTTTTTCAAAGGCAGAAGGAGGTTTTTCTGCCTCTGTAGAGCCTTATTTTTCCTTTTCAAAAAACTACATCTACATTGCTCCCCAAGGTATAGAACAAACTATTAGAGGTGCTTTTCCTGTTTGGAACTATTTTGCCACAGATGTCCTTATGGCGGGTTTTGATTCCAATCTAGAGTATGAAATTAAAAATCAAATTACTTTGGCGTGGTCAACTTCCTACATTTATGGACAGGATCTCATGGAGGCCCAACCTTTAATTTTGATTCCACCTTTTAATTCTTTCCAGAAAATAAAATACACCTCAAAAAAAAGGTTGTGGGATGTTGAAATTACTCATCAGTTTGTTGGACAGCAAGGTAATTACCCTGACTTTGATTTTACTTATAACACTATAGAAATGGGCACTATAGTACCCAAAAAAGTAGAAGTTAGTGCTCCACCAAAAGGCTATAACAAATGGGATGTTTTTTTTTCAATATATTTGAGTCAGAGAGGGCAATCTAAAAGTTATGTTCGACTTGTTGCTCAAAATCTAACCAATACAGATTACCGAAATTACTTAAATAGATTGCGGTTTTTTTCTTCAGAGTTGGGGAGAAATTTTCAGCTTCAACTTGTGTTACGCTATTAAATGAAATGAATTGAAGAACGCCCCCTTGATCTTATTTATTGTACTTGTCCTCTTGGATTCTTATCTTGTAGATATTCAAAGTAATCTTCAGTATCTTGTAGAGCCACTTTTGGCACCATTACTCCTTCTTTTTTATTGGCTTAACAGTTCAAGTCCTAAGCGACTTGTGCTTTTTGCTTTTCTTTTCCTTTGGATGGGAGACTTGTTAATACTTTTTGAAGAAGGGATATCTTTTTTAAAGTGGGGTATATTCTCCTATTGGATTATGCAGTTGCTACTAATCAAATACTTCATTGATAACTATAAGATTTACAATTTTGGAGCGCACTTAATGGGAATATTGTTCTACAGTTCGTACTTAACTATCTTTTTATCTCATGTATATCAAACACTTGGCAGTATGCGAATACATGGTGTAGTTTATGGATTAACAGTATCTGCATTGGGAAGCCTTATGATAATGGAATTGTTAAGCCGCCAAGGAAAAGTTATTATCTTGATGACCTTAGGACTTTTTGTTTTTTCAGTCAGAGATATTTTAATAACCTATAATAAGTGTTATTTTAATGAAGATTTTTTCACGTATCCTATACCCCTGTTACATGCACTAGGGTTTTTTATGATGGTAAAAAGTTTTATTTGGTTAGAAGAAAATAAAAAAAATGAGAAGTCTTAAACAATTCCTGTTCCTTTGGAGTTTTGTATTGCCTGTAGTTCTTTTTGCACAGGATCAAAATGAAACCCTCTTAGAAGGACTTTACAATGATCCCTCTCTTGAAACACAAAAAGCTTTTGTTGAAGAACTTCTATATGTAGCGGGATATGTGCCTGAGCAAGTTGAAGTTTATCAAAGTCTACCAAATTATGCCCACGTATTCAGAATAACATTAGATTCAGTAAATGGAGGCTTTCTTTTTATTCGTTGGGATAAAAAAAATAAACAACACTTTGTTGCCAATAAGCAAATCGATCCTGGATTTTATTACAACTTAAAAACTGCTCAAGAGGCAGTGAGAAAACAAACTAATAAAGCAAGCTTTAGTGTTGATGATACTGCTCTACAAGCTCCTGATCAGGAAAAAATAGGCGCTTCAGATTTAAAAGAATTACGCGATGAGTTTAGTGCTAAACAAAAAGAAAAGTTGAAACTAGAAGTTGCTTTACAGAAAGAAAAAGTCCAAAAGGAACAGAGAAAATTTGAACGTAAAACCTCGAAGAAAAAAAACTAAATAAAGTATACTCTTGCTTTAACGAGTCAACTACATTTTTTGTTACTCGTCAATATTTCTAAAAAAATCTGAAAGTTTAATATCTAAACCATCACAAATCTTTTTTAAATATTCTACAGAAAGATTTGTTTTTCCTTTTTCTATAAGGGAAGCATACTTTCTGTCAATTTCTATTTTATAAGCCAATTTTTCTTGAGAGAGATTTTTTTCCTTTCTCAAGGATTTGATTTGTTCTGAAATTTTAACCAATAGACCCATACATAAATTAATGTAGCACAAATCGAATTTAAATAAAATAATATTTTTTTCTGTTGTAACAAAATACCACGGCATAAAGTCCATTGTGTATTATCCACAAAAAAAATATATTTAAATAATTCTATCAAAATGCCCAATTCTATTTTACCAATTACCATTTTAACCTTACTTTTTATAATGGATATCACTGTTGGACATCTTGGATTTGAATTCACACAACAATACATTGGTGTGGCTTATTTCGGCTTTTTCTATGGATACTATCGTTTACTGACCATTCAAAGGATTATCCTTATAGAGGTTGCTGTTTTTTCTCAAATGATAGGTTATGTATTATTTTTTAATATAACATCACCACCAGTAGGAATATTTTTAACCAGTTTAACTTGTCTCAGTCTTTTTTTATATACCCTTCTTATTCACAAATGTATTAGCATCAAAAAGAAAATTTTATTCCTACTGGGTCCAGTGTTTCTTATTCCTTATTGGATTGTTTTGGCTTATCATGTAAAAGAAAATTTTTATGACTTGGCTCGGCTGGGAATAATCAGAATACTTATAATCACTTATCTGATGGCTTGGACTGTTGCTTATTTTGCTCAAAAACCCAGTATAAAATCAGCAACCCTTTTAGCTGCTTCTTTACTTATACTAATCAATTGTATTTTAATCGCTTATCATTTTCTTGGTCTAACCTATATAAGATATGAATCCACGTTCATAACTTTGGTCTTTAATTATTTAATAATCAACTTCATAGTTAAAAATATGAAACCAGATACTCAAAAAGATATTATTATTTAGTCAAAACTAATTGTCAATACATCACCCTCTAAGCTAGTTTCATAACAAGTTAAAGAACCGCTACACGAGTTGGAAAAGGAATTGTTGTGGTATTGGCATGTAAATTGACTTCCATCGTAAGTCCAGCGGTCTCTGTTGCCCTGATGGGGACATTTGTTGTCAAAGGCACGTATTTCACTCCCACTTATACGAACCAAAAGCAATTCTTCCGTTGTGTAGTTCATCCAACCTCCCACCTCTTGAAGGTCAGAAAATAGACCATTTTTAATGTTGATGGTTATAGGTTTTTTAGGTTCTGTATTGCTTGGGCCGTTTCTTATGGTATTATTTGATGATAGCTCATCAGTGCTACAAGCCTCCAGTATTGGGATGCCTAAAGCTGCTAGCACTATGGGTTTGCAGGCTGTTTTGAAAAAATTTCTTCGTTCGTTCATTTTTTGTTTAAATATAATTAAAAAATAATAAACAAAAAGCTCTTGATTTGAAGTCCTTTGGGTATTTTTGCATTATGAAAAAAATGCTATACCTACTTACATTGTTTACATTTACTGTTGCTGTATCTCAAAATACTGGAGAGCTTAACGGAAGAATCCTTGACCTACAAAGCCAACAGCCCTTGGAGGGTGCTACGGTCGTATTAGAGGGAACTTCTATTGGTACAGTAACGGACGATCAAGGATATTTTAAACTTGAAAACATACCTTCTAAATCTTATAATGTGGTTGCCAGTTATTTGGGATACCAATCGGCTACCCAATTCAATATCATTGTCAAATCAGTAGGAAATATTCCCTTGCTTTTTGAATTAGAAGAAGAGTTTGAAACTTTAGATGAGGTAGTTGTTCAGCGCAGTCCCTTCAAGACTAAAAGTGAAACGCCTTTGTCTACACAAACGTTTTCTGCGGTAGAGATAGAAACCTACCCAGGTGGAAACAATGACATTACAAAAGTAGTACAGAGTATGCCTGGGATATCTCCCTCCATTGGTGGTTTCAGAAATGATATTATTATCCGAGGTGGAGCTCCAAATGAAACGGTGTACTATTTAGATGGTATAGAAATTCCGAACATCAATCACTTCAGTACCCAGGGAAGTGCAGGGGGGCCAGTGGGTATGATAAATGTTTCATTCATCAGAGAGGTTACCCTCGCTAGTTCCGCTTTTGGTGCAGAATACGATAATCCACTTTCGGGTGTACTTGCCTTTGAACAACGCGAAGGTGATCCTAATGGCTTTGGGGGTAATTTTCGCTTTGGAGCGAGTGAAGCTGGTCTTACGCTAGAAGGACCACTATTCACAAAAGATAAATCTGAACCCGCAAAAACAACTTTTTTGTTTTCTGCTCGAAGAAGTTATTTACAGTTTTTGTTTGAGTTAATCGGACTACCTATTCGTCCAGATTATTGGGATTATCAGTGGAAGATAAAACACGAAATTGACAGCTATAATTCTTTAACGTTTATCGGTTTGGGTGCGATTGATGATTTCTCTGTCAAGCCCTTAGATGATTTTGACGCAGAGCAGCAAGCTACAATAGAACAGGTTCCTATTATTGATCAACGGAGCACAACCGTTGGGCTTTCTTGGAAAAGAAACTATAAAAGCGGTAAGGGCTTTACCAATACAGTTGTTAGCTCAAATCGCTTAGAAAACATCTTTTCTCGATACCAAGACAATACCACAAAAACAGGTATTCTTTTTCAAAACGATTCTTATGAATGGGAAACCAAACTTCGATTTCAAGCAGTACAATATGCAAACCAATGGAAATGGTCGGCTGGCTTCAACATACAAAACTCAAGTTATAAAAACGACTCCCGTCTGTTAAGAGAGAATCTTGTGTATGAAACAGATCTAGATTTTCTCAAATACGGTTTTTTTGTGAAAGCTGGGCGTAAATTTTTAAACGACCGATTCGACCTTTCTCTCGGTCTACGGACTGATGCGGACACTTTTTCTACGGGTTCTAATATGATAGACAATCTTTCCCCAAGAATGTCCTTTTCCTATGCGTTGACAGAAGACCAACAGTGGAAGTTAAATGCCTCCCTGGGGCGTTATTTTAAAATACCTACCTACACCATGCTGGGCTATCAAAACCAAAGAGGCCTTTTTGTCAATCAAGCTGCTCAATATACCCGAAGCGACCATTTAGTAGCTGGTTTGGAGTACAACCTTACACCTGTTTCACGCATTACAGCAGAAGGGTTTTTAAAAAAGTATTCGCAATATCCTATTTCACTGATAGATGGTGTCTCTCTAGCAAACAAAGGAGGTGGGTTTGAAGTCTTGGGAAATGAAGCAATCAGTTCTGAAGGGGAGGGACAAAGTTCCGGTTTGGAGTTGTTGTTCCAGCAGAAACTCTCTCGTAATTTCTATGGTGTTTTTGCTTATACCTATTTCTTTAGTGACTTTACCGGACTCGATGGTAAGTCTCGGCCTTCTGTATGGGACAGCAGACATTTGATCTCTTTTTCTGGAGGCTATAAATTAAAACGCAATTGGGAAATCAGTGCTCGTTGGCGGTTTGCAGGAAAAAACCCTTATGTCCCTGTTGACTTAGAGGCAAGTGTTTTTAGTTATCCAGAAATCATCTTGGATTATGATCGTTTGGGTGAATTAAAATTGGACGCGTTTAATTTGGCAGACATCCGTTTTGACAAAAAATGGAATTTTAAAGACCTTTCCTTTAATTTTTACTTTGAAGTTCAAAATTTCTTGGCACAGCCCAACCCCATACCAGAGGACTACGGCTTAAAAAGAAACACTGACGGCACTGTGGTTCTGCCCAAAACACTTGTTCCTGTTTCTACCAATGAAGGCAACAATACACCCCTTCCATCTTTTGGTTTTGTGCTGTTCTTTTAAGGAGTTAGTTTTGAAGATCCAAAAGCCCTTCTGGTAAGTTTACTTTTATACAGTGGTTTAAGCGATCAACTTCTATGATAAAATCATTATGAATAGGGATTAGAGCCCGTGTTCCCTTTTCTGTTTCTATTTCAAAAAGGGCTTGAACACCCTGGTCTTGAATTGCTATAATGGTCCCTATTTTTTTGTTGTTTTCTTGAATAGAGAATCCAATTACTTCGTGATAGTAAAATTTTTTTCCTTCAAGTGGTGGGAGTAAGTTTAAAGGCAGGTAGAGCTCTTTTTTCAATAGACTATCTGCTGTATTTTCATCTTGAACATCTTCAAATTGAATCCGTAAGAGTTCTGACTTATGAAGTTGGCACTTTTGAATAAAAAAAGGAACCAAACCTGTGTTTAACTGAACAAAGATTGATTCCAATTGTGTGTATTCTTCGGGATGATCACTGTCTGTTTTGACAAGAAGTTCCCCTTTAAAACTGTATTTTCCAACGATGGTTCCTACGTAAAAGCAGTCTTCTTTTTTCATCGTTGAAGAGAAGGTTTACTGTTTTTCTTCCTCTCCCTCAGTTTCTGTTGCAGCTTCTTCTGCGGGTGCTTCCTCAGCATCGGCAGCTTCTACTGAAGCCTCTTCTGTTGGAGCCTCTTCTGTTGGAGCCTCTTCTGTTGGAGCTTCAGCGGCAGGGGCTTCTTCAGTTTCAGCCTCTTGTGTTGGAGCTTCTTCGGTGGCTTCTTCAGCAACAGGAGCTTCCTCTACAGGCGCTTCTGCTTCTCCTTGAGCTTCCTCTACAGGCGCTTCTGCTTCTTGGGCAGCAGCTAGGCGTTTTTCACTTGCCGCTTTTTCATCGGCTAGACGTTGAGCAGATGCATCTGCTGCAGCTTTAGATAATCCGTCTTTTTTTGCTTGAATTTTAGCTTCTTTTTCTTCTAACCAAGCTTCTAATTTTTTATCAGCTTCTTCTTGTGTGAGCGCTCCCTTGCGAACACCACCATTCAAGTGATGTTTTAACATAGCACCTCGATAAGATAAAAGCGTTCTGGCAGTATCAGTAGGTTGTGCTCCTTTTTCGAGCCAATTTACTGCTCGGTCAATATCGATTAGTACTGTAGCAGGATTGGTGTTGGGATTGTAGGTACCTAATTTTTCAAGGTAACGTCCGTCTCTTTTTGCACGGGCATCTGCGGCTACTAACCAATAAAAAGGTTTTCCTTTTTTTCCGTGTCTTTGAAGTCTTAGTTTAACTGGCATATCATATTAATTTGTGAGGATACACGACCCTCTGGTTATTAATTCTGGGATGCAAATATAACGGATTTTATTTGTTGTGCATTCTTTAAATGATTAATTCTTTCTTTTTTTAGTAGAAACGAATTAAGAATGCCTAGGCTTAGCGCTTAAAACTTTGTCAAGGCAATAAAAAAGTGTAATTTTGCGCACTAAATTTTTTAGTATATGAACATCAGCAAAACCGATATAGACGCTTTAAATTCTGTAATCAACATCCTAGTAGATCGAAAAGATTATGAAGAAAATGTAAACAAAGTATTGAGTGATTACAGAAAAAACGCAAACATCCCCGGGTTTAGAAAAGGTCATGTCCCTATGGGAATGATCAAAAAACAATACGAACAAGCAGTTATTGCTGATGAAGTAAACAAATTGCTAAGAGAAAATTTAGAAAAATACATCCAAGAAGAAAAGCTTGAGCTGTTGGGCAATCCAATTCCAAAAGAGAGTGAAGAGGGGATCGATTGGAAAGCCGATCAAATGAATTTTGAATTTGAATTGGGAGTTTCGCCAAAATTTGATGTTAAACTGGATGTTTTGAAAAAAATCACTCGTTATGAAATTGAACCCGATAAAAAGATGGTTCAAGAGCAACTCGACTATATCCAAAAACAATACGGGAAACTGATTTCTCAAAAGCAAATAAAAAAAGGTTTTGAGATTACAGCACAATTTCGCAATGAGGAAGTCGAATTAGAAAAAATGGTCCACTTTACATTAGAACAGGTAAAATCCAAAAAGGCAAGTAAAGCACTTCAAGAAATGGAAGTAGGAGGAGAAATTCAGCTCACTGCCAAAGGTTTCTTCAGTGATGATGATACTGCCAAACGCCTTTTGGGACTCGACGATCAAAAACTAGCCAGCCTGAATAAAACCGATTTTATTGTAGCCCTTAAAGAAGTCAATGAACGCATTCCTGCAGAACTGAACACGGAACTTTTTGATAAACTCTACGAGCCAGGAACGGTAAAAACAAAAGCTGAATTAGAGGAAAAAATCAAAACAAGTCTTAAGGCACAGTTTGAACCTCAGGCCAACCAAAAGTTGATGAACGATATTTCTGAAGCCCTAGTAGAAAAAACAAAATTTAAATTGCCTGACAGTTTCTTAAAAAAGTGGATTCAAACTACTGCAAAAGAACCGCTTACTGAAGAAGCTGCTGAAGAGGAATACAACAAATCTGAAAAAGGAATCCGCTATCAGCTTATTGAAGGAAAAATCATTAATGAGAATCAGCTTAATATGACCTTTGATGAGCTTAAGGAGTTTACAGCAAACCTAGTTAAAAACCAGATGAAGCAATACGGACAAATTCCAGAACAAGAGCAACTAGATGGAATTGTCTCTAATGTTTTGTCCAACCAAGAAGAGACCAAGCGAATTTCTGAACAACTGATGGGAGATAAAATGCTTCAATTCTATTTGGAAAAAGCACCTTTAAAAAACAAAAAAGTTGCCTTTGACGCCTTTGTTAAGGAAGCTTACGGTAAAGCATAATAATTTCATTAATTTTAGAGAAAATAAAGCGAGATGGACTACGGTAAAGAATTTAAAAAATACGCTACAAAACACCACGGAATCAATGCGATGTACTACGATAAAATTGTGAGCAGCATGACTCCATACATTATTGAAGAGCGACAGTTGAATGTTGCCCAAATGGATGTGTTTTCCCGTTTGATGATGGATCGTATTATGTTTTTGGGAACAGCTATTGATGATCAAGTGGCAAATATTATTCAGGCCCAATTGTTGTTTCTTCAAAGCACAGATTCTAAAAGGGACATTCAAATGTACATTAACTCTCCTGGGGGTAGTGTTTATGCTGGTTTAGGAATTTATGACACCATGCAGTTTATCACACCCAACGTAGCCACCATCTGTACAGGTATAGCAGCCTCTATGGGTGCTGTGCTCCTATGTGCGGGTCATGAAGGAAAGCGTTCTGCACTACCACATTCGCGCGTAATGATTCACCAGCCATTAGGAGGTGCACAGGGACAGGCTTCAGACATTGAAATTACAGCAAGAGAAATTTTAAAACTCAAAGATGAGTTGTATCAAATCATCTCGAAGCACTCAGGTCAAGATATTAAAAAAGTTACTGAAAACAGCGATCGTGACTATTGGATGAAAGCTGAAGAGGCTAAAGCCTACGGTATGGTTGACGAAGTGCTAGCAAACGCACCCGAATAAACCTAAACACCATGAGTAAACCTGACTTAAATTGTTCTTTTTGCGGTAGACCCAAACCCGAAACCCAACTATTGATTGCTGGTTTGGATGCTCATATTTGTGATCGGTGTATTGTTCAAGCACATGGAATAGTTCTCGAAGAATCGACAGGTGAGGAAGGAGATAAGGTATCTATAGATCTTAAGCCACCAAAAGAAATTAAAGCGTTTTTGGATGAGTACATTATTGGACAAGAAGCATCGAAACGTGTTCTTTCTGTAGCTGTATACAACCATTATAAACGTTTGATACAAGAAAGAAGTAGTGAGGATACGGTAGAGATTCAAAAGAGTAATGTC